>Ga0256406_1003382_pt1 | contig 19915 bp, 22 predicted proteins | sample RumenRJG_03DNA_FD_185986 | JGI IMG/M metagenome (GOLD analysis project Ga0256406, IMG submission 185986) | Bovine rumen microbial communities from Lethbridge, Alberta, Canada - RJG_03 | ecosystem: Host-associated > Mammals > Digestive system > Stomach > Rumen | place: Canada: Alberta | collected... | reverse complement strand
TGGCAGACGACTGTATCCGGGCCACCACGCCGAAAGTGACACAGTCGCCTGCCAAAGCTTACTTTCTCGGCTCTATGAGCCAATACAATTGTATGCTTAGCAGACCCACTGTGCAAAAAAGGCAGTAAATAAAAAGCCAGAGGCCATCGCAAATGTCTGAACATGAAACGTATTCAGCCACCGAGCAAAAATTGAAAGATAACTTGCTTCATCCACAGGAGTTGCTCCATCAAACCAGCTGCCAGTAAAAAACATGCACGAGTGGTAAAGCACAACTGCTAACATCATTAATACTTTAACATTATCTATCGTTTCTAATCTACGTTGCACTGCTTATCCCCTCTTAACTTTCACACATACCTTATGGATCATACTCTGCATTTTGTCACGATAAAATACAATATTAAGTACACCGACAATGACAATCCAAATAATAGCCGTTTTAACCGCAAGAAAAACCCACTCAATATATGTAGCTTCTGGCATAACAATCATTCTCGTAGCAAAAAAGCCTATTATCACTGTCAACCCATCAACAAAAATTTGTTTAGCAAAGTTTCTTAACGGCCACTTGATTAAATTTCTTGAATCATATACTGCCATCCACACTGTCTGATATCCCATTGCAATTAATGTGCCAATCGCAACACCAATCAGTCCCCAAGCCTTTACAGTTACAACAGATACTACAATATTGAGAATTGCTGCAATAATATAATTATTTTGTGTCTGTTTATAATGACCTGCCGCAAGAATTATAATATTATACGGCAATCTCAAGCAATGACCTGCATTTGCAGCTACAATCAATGCCGCAAAAAGAGGCTGTATATAATTTGCATCATGAATACCAAGCGTATAAACTCTAACAAACGGAACAATTAAAATTGCCGTTAATCCAAATACAAAGGTCGTGCCAGTATGAATCACCCATTCTGTCCAAGAAAAAGTCTTATTTAATTCTTTTATTTCCTGTTTCGCCCACAGCTCACCAATTAAGGATGTAATTCCATTTGTCATAGACATGAACAGCTGTTTCACACCTTTGACAACCAAAAAGTAAACTGAGTAGATTGAAACATCCGATAAAGTGGCAAACAAGGTCAATACAATCGTATCAGTTCCATCAAGAATAACGGCCGCCACATGCTGTGCAATACCATTCCATTTTTGTGGAATCGGTTCCTTTATGTATTTAATCTTCCTATCTATGCTATAATGATGCCGAACATATAGGTAAATTAAGAATGGCTGTAACAAATATATAAGAGATGTAGTCAGTTTAACAATCTGAATGCTACATCCCACACGAATTAAAATAAAGCATGCTACAGTATTACAGACAACCGCTAATGTTTGCGCATTATACTGAATATAACCGCGCTGATCAGCTGTTAAGAGTAAGCGATTAACGATTCCAAAAAAATATTGCGCAAAAGAACTAATAGAAATTGTCACAATCAATGTTGCTGTATAGATGAATCCAAAGTTCTTTCCAGCAAATTGAGGATAAAAAATAACTAGCGCAATTACATATATCAGTAAAATTTGACCCAATCTTGTAAAAAATTTATTGGCCGAAGATATTATTTTACTGACATTTTCCTGATTTTTTTCCGCTAATGGCTTATACAACGCAGATTGAACAACAGCACCTACACCTAGTTCAAGGAAAGAAATCACTCCCAAAAACTGAGTAATTGAGTTTACCAGTCCATTAACTTCTGAACCAAATGCATTTAAGATTAATCTCGGTAAAATAAATCCACAGATTATGGTTGTCACTTGAAAGACAAGCGATGAGATTGTATTATAAAATAGTCGTTTTTCTCGCATTTTATATTATTCCTTTATTTATTAGGAAGCAAAATCTTATCTCCCCATTTTAAATCTGTTTCATATGAAATGTCAGTATCAAATCCACTATTATCAAAAAAAGTCAATTCGCCAAAATAGATATTGTTTTCTACATCAAATAGATCAACGCGAATATGGCTATATCCTTTGCAAAGGATTTTTGCTATTTTCAACATTTCATCTAGATTTTGAGGTTTTTCAATATTATTTGCTTTTTCTAGTGCTTCATGTTGATAATAGAGCCGATTCCAATTCGCATTGTAAAAATAAAAATTTGGATGTCCTTTTTCACGTCCAGTGCAAACCATAATTGAGTCTATCTCTCCATTAAAACAAAAAATCTTGTAATCATTAATAGATTTTTCCACATTATTGTTGTAGTAAGAATCAGAAATAATTATTGAATAATCGTCAGAATTTAGTCTGTACCCCCCCCGGTAGGTAATTTAATCCACTCACCCAACTTCAGATCCCATTCTTCAGGCTTGAAACCTTCAAATCCACTAGCTGGATAGAATGTAATCTCACCAAAATATACTTTTTCGTTGATTTCGTAGAAATCAATTCTTGCAAAAGGCATTTTTTCAGAAAGCTTTGCAGCCAGTTTTTTCATCAGTTCATACTGTTTTGGACGCTGAATCGGTAAAATAGCATTACCATGAGCAGGTCTTTGTACATTCAGATGATTCCATGCTTCATCGTAAAAATCTTCCTTTAATCCATCTTTTGTAAAACGCTCACTACATACAAGTGTCATACGTGGCACGCCATTGAAACAAAACAACTTGTAATCACGTAAATCGTCTGCCATATATTGTTCTGCAATAATTCTGTGTGGTACATTTTTATAAGGCCACTCACGCCCCATGTAGTAGAAATTATTTGACAGACTTGTTTCAATTTTTTTTCTTGCTGCATCCATATCCAAGCTGGATTTATCACGGCACACAACAAGACCGCCACTGTCATGTGTACATTTTAAGACAAACTGATTGGGCAGTGCGTCAAAATCAATCTCATCAAATTTATCCCAAACTCCAAGAGTTGGAATAATGTATTCCGGGCCGATTTTATCTGCAATGTACTTTTTCACTGCATATTTATCGACCATTGTTGTGTATTCTGGATTTCTATTGTTAATCTTCAACCATTGAAGCTTTTCATTAAATGTCTTTGGGTTTTTCAAATTTAAGGAATAGCCCATCGACTTCTTAAATCTCATTTTCAGATATATACTGTCAGGAATCATATCTTTAATTTTCTTCATCATTATACAGCCCCCAATCTCAGTGAGATTCTACTTGGAACTTTGGATTTTTGTATACATTATTACCAAGATATCCCACATCAGAAATCTGATACTTATTCTTCCAAAGAATATACGGTAACGCAATTTGATCTCGTTTACTATCAGAATTCAAAAATTCTTTCCACCATTCTGACATGAGCTTTTGACATTCTTGACTTTTAAGATTAAAAATAATAACTGTTGCTTCCAACATTCCATATTTTTCTGGAAATCCTTCCTGTTTATATCTATTAATTTGCTCCCCTAATTTCTTTGGATTTCCCTTTCCGTAAAGAATACATGCCTCAGCTTCTTCATATATACAGTCGCGCAAAACATGTTGATGCATCGCAAATCCTGTTTTACCTTTATCTGCGGCACAAATAAGCGGAGAAATATCTGAAATGACACAGACATTTCCATCAATATAGATAGCATAATCATATTCTGGAAAAACTTCAAAAGGATGCATTTTCAAATATCGATTTATCAAAGTTTTATCTTTTAATTTTTGGGCACTTTGTGGAATCTCACGATTCTTCCAAATATCAGATTTAACTTTTTTATCTGTAAACACGAAGAAGTCGTATCCATCATTTGCAAATATCGGATCACTAAGTTTATCATATCCACCGACGATACATGTATATACTGCTACACGAGCATCGCTTCTTATATGGCAAATATTCTTTTCTCTATCCTCAATTCTCAGATTATCACCTGGTTTCTTCCCAGGATATTTTGCGTCAATTATTTTTTGTGCTCTTCTTTTTTTTAAAATCAATGAAATATCTGAAAGATGAGCTTTTTTTATAGCATTTTTTATAGAAAGTACATTTCTGCCCACTCTCATTTCTTTGCTATTTTGAAGATCAATATATTTCAAATTTAATTCTTCCAAAGATTTCATCAGCTCATATTCTAATTCCGTCATTTGTTTTCCTCACTATTGTGTCAATAAATTTTTGGCTTGAAATAAAGTTTTTTTGAATGTACCTTGAAGTACTTGCCATAGTTATGAATCGATCATTTCTTGCATTGAATGCGAAATCATAGAAGAGAGCGGGTTCGTCGAAAATAAGAACGTCTTAATTTTTCAATATACAACGCTTGTTCTCTCATCACTTCTATGGCGGCGAACTTCACGTGTCTACCAGGATCACTGCATACTGCGCAGGTCCCAACTTCCTTCGTTCCGCTTGTCCATAACCTGGGCGTCGGCTAAGCTTTCAGACGGGATTAAATCCCAAGGATAATATATCTGCCGACTGCTGGCTTGTACTTTGTCTTTTTGAATCTGCTGACTTGCCCTGACAGCACTGCTTGCGCAGCGGACGTTAGCCTGTCATGGCTTATCGGTAATGCTGAACTGCCTTATAATCCGTCGATCACAAGGCAGATCTCAATGTCTGAGCTTCAGGCACTCAGATCGGCCTGTGACATATTTCTTTGATTCTTACGCTGCAGCTGGGCGAATAATATCTGACGTTATCTTGTGGCCATCGTACGGAGTTCCTGTTGTCAGAATCTTGTAGAAGACTCTCATTGCTTTACAACCAACCGCAATCAGAGACTGCATCGTCTTTAACTGGTTCTCCGCAGGCGTTGTGTAGTACGCATGGATTGCCGCAAAATCTCTGTTTCGACTAATCAGTGATATTGCCAGCTGATATACGCACCACCTTAATATCTTGCGCCCCCGATAGCTGATCTCGCTCTCTCCGTTATGCTTGCCAGAGCTGTCAGCTACGATCGCAAGTCCAGCCAGCTTCTGAAGAGCCTTAGCATCCTTGATTCTGCTGATATCTCCGACCTCAGCCACAAACGTCAGTACCGAGATCGTTCCTACATCGGAAATATTGAGCAGTTCTCTGGTGTTTGGGATCTGCCACAGCAGATCTGTTACTTCTCCCATGATTCGATCCAACTCTTGATCCGTACGTCTACAGATCATTCAGAAGATTCATCAACTCTATCCTTGCGGATTTTGGGGCCTCTTTCCTGCCAATACTGTTCTTCGCTGCTTCGTACAATTTCTCTGCTCTTCGTCTGCCTGTCCCCCGGACTTTGTTATCGCTCCACACCTTCAGGATGCCGTCAATCCCTGCCGCTACAATATCCTGCGGAAGCAGATATTTCTTCAGAATCATCGTTCCTGTCACATTGTAGACGTTGCCATACACATCAAGGTATTCCGGGAAGTAGATGGAAAACCATCTGGCAACTCTGTTTTTGGTTCTTGTCAGTTCTTCTATTGCACGGATCCTCTGATTCGAAAGTTCCTTGATCTCCGCATAGACTCCTTCCGGAATATAGGGAAGACAATAACGTCAATCACTTACCAGACCCGCTGCCCAGGCTTTGAACGCCTCAAAGCCATCTTTAGTGTTGGTAAACTTGAACGGCTTGCTGGAAAGTTCAATTATCCGGTTGGTGAACACTCTTGCATAATGATTCTCGCTGCCTACGTCTACACCGATCACCATCATGTCATCCGTTATGAATGCGATTTTAGAATTCTGATTCCTAGGTTCTTCCGTACCAACTTTTGTATTTGCGGATTTATTCTGCTTTTCTGTGTTATTCTTCATATGTACCTCCGTCAATTGTTTCAGCTAACCGGTAGTCAGCAGATTCAATTGTACCCGAGGTACTTTCTTTTTCTTTACTTTACTCAGCCTCCGTGTTTATGATTGACAGCTTCCTGTCATACTTAAATGTTACAGGAAGCTTTCTACTGCCAAGAAAATAATGTATTATTTTCAAAAAGTGCTCTAAATACAGATGTAATATTTGAACTGCTCAATACCCACAAGTATAATCCGCTTACAGCCACAAATATTGTGCCGATAACAAGCATTAACGTTGTCTTCGACACCCTTGTGGTTTCTCTCTGCATCTGCATCTTTTCCCTCATATCAAAATATTGTGCAAATGCAATATAGTTTACCATAGAAAGGGAAAGTTGAATTCTAAACAAATCTGCACTAAAACTCAACAATCCAATTAAAGGAATAATCGACAGATTCATCCCAAGTGCCAACTCAATAAATCGAACATTTGATTTTATTTTTTCTTGCTCTTCCACTCTATTTCTTTTCATCCAAATATATAGGATATAATAGACGATTAAAGAGCATCCTAATATTAAGAACATCTTTACTCTGTAGTTCATAACACTCCGAAAATTATACTTCAAATCCGATGCATTAAGAACAATATTTAACTTAGTTCCTATATTCAAGAAACTAATGTTAACAAGTTTATCAATAAAAGCAGTTAGAAGACTCGTGAAAACAGTCAGTCCCAATGATAGCAGTACCATCATCTTCGCCAGCTTCTTAAGATTTATAAATTTAGGCAAAATAAAAAGCAAGCAAAATATTGAAGACAAATGGATCATTGAAGCAATTAAAATGCAACAGCAGTATTTCAGTAGCCACCATTTCTTTCCTTCAAATAGAAAAACCAATCCAATATAAACCACTGAAATCGCCAATGTATATCGTACCGTAGTCACATCCATGCAAAATGGATACAGCATATACATCGCTAAAACCCACGCGGTATTTTTCGTATGCTTTCTTGCAAAGAAAAAAAAAGCCAACAAAATAAATGCACTTGCAATTATCAGAAACCCTCTGTAACTCAGTCCAAGACGATTAAAAAGTATCATAAGCTGATTATACAGCCATTCTGTTTGTGAATTAAAAGCCTGGTATTGTGTGTACTTTCTCAAGTGAATATTGTAATCCGCATTTCCATTACTAAACGCAAATAAAATCCACAAAAAGATTAACATTATATTACTTTGAAACTTTTCTTTGCTTAATACAATACCAATGAAAAAAATCGCAATTGCTAAAATGTATAGCATTTTTTCACCCCTTGCTGCAAGCATGTGACGCCTTAAATCCATCAAAAAAGCCTTTTATGCTCTTCCACGCTTTTTCCTTTTTATCTTCTTCAAATAACAGTACTAAAAAAAATTGAAATATTTCTTTTAAAAACATCTTAAAGACATATCCGTTATGATATTTTCTCAAGAGATAACTAGCATTTCGACACATATAATAGCGTCGAAATGAGCTATGATTATACAGTTCCCACTTTCTAAACCCCAAATTGATCTGCTTTGCATGACCAATTTCATGAAGCAATCCCTCATAGGCTATTCTTACAATTCTATAGCCGTGTTGTCTTAAATTAATGCATACGTCGCAATCAACCTTATCAATAAACATAGACTCATCAAAGCCGCCCACGCTCAATGTTATTTCAACATTCATCAGGCTTCCAGAGGTTATGCAATAATCAATATCTTCAAACCCTTCTTCTCTTTTCTCCAAGCTAAAATTTCTATCCACAATATTACATGTTAAACACCCAATATTTTTTTCTGAGCAATTTTCAAGGAAATCTCTATATTCTCTAATTAATCCATCGGTTGACACTGAATCTTGATCTAATGTTAGCACCCACTTATAGTGCTCTTTCTGAGCTTTCCTTAAAATACGATTCAATGCTTGTGCAATTCCGAGATTCTTTCCATTTTCGAGAAGAATAATGCTAGGTAAGTCACAAATCAAGCTCTTTACATCCTCTAAATTACTAGAGCCGTTATCTACCAATATTACCATTGGTACTTGTTTCCTTATATGTTCAATATTCTCATTCAATCTTTTAATTTCTGGATTGAATAGGACTATGCCTGCACAAATATTCATCTTCTCGCTCCTCTATCTTACTTATTACCTTATCTTTTTTCTGATTTTAAAAAGACACTTCAGTCTGTACAGTCTTCTATATATTTTAATAGGTACAGAATACCCTTTGCTTGCACCGCCCGAAGATACATTTTTCCCATGTCTTCGATATTTAATCAACGGTTTATCTATCAAAGAAGTTTTGAAGTAACATTCAGCTACTGCAGCTAACCACAAGTCATGTTCCATTAAATAAGCATTATCTGGAAAAGGAAGAGCCGCATCTAAAACATTTCTTCTAAAAGCCATACAGCATCCTAGATACCGTGTTTTTATCATCAATCTCCAAAAGCCAGTTTTAATATTATAATCCTTAATTCTTGATTGACTTATTACCTGCTCATTTTCATTTATAGTGATACAATCAGACACAGTAAAGTCACAATTAGCTAACGCTGCAATTGTTACTTTCACTTTATCAGGCATCCAAATGTCATCTTGATCTGAAAGGAAGATTATATCTCCGTCGGCGTGCACCAATGCATTCTCAAAATTTCTTACAAACCCATGATTATCCCCATGAATATAGAGTTTTATCCGTTTATCTTTATAGCTTTTAATAATTTCAACAGTCTTATCAGAAGATAAGTCATCCGAAATAATCAGTTCATCCCCTTCTCCCAACTGCTGAAGAATGGAGTCCATTTGTTCCCGAATATATTTTTCGCCATTGTACGTTGCCATGCACACTGATATCATACTTCTTGCACCTTTACCCACTTTTTATTCTCGGCTTCAAATTTTTTTAACACTTTTGCAGGTGATCCTGCCAGCAAGGTATTATCAGGGAAATCTCCCCTCACTACCGAATTGGCTCCTACCACACAGTGTTTACCCAGATGAGTACCAGCTAAAATAACTGCTCCATATCCAATAAAACAGTTGTCTTCAATACAGGTATTTTTAACTATTAATGGTTGCTCTAGTGCAAGTAAATTTTCCTCATTGAATGTATGATCACAGTTTGAAATAAATACATTTCCAGAAATGGTCACATTACTTCCTATTTTGAGTTTGTTTTGAACCGCCACAGCATGAAAATTTTGTCCGATAGAAACGTTATCTCCTATGATTATTTTCCCGCCATTCTGAGTTTCTGTTCTCATTCCTGGATATATGCGAACCTTATCCCCAAACAATAAATCTCTTTTTCGTGCAACGTAGCAAGGCTTTCCCATATAGCACATGCGTCCTTCTTTACCCAGAAAAGGTTTATTAAGCAACGCACGCAATCCCCATTTTATTTTCTCGCTGTGCCCCCACATACAGTTTTCTCCTTTCTTTAATGCTCGGATAAATATCAATCAAATTTTTTTTGATATAATCTTTTTTCAATTTTTACTCGCACCGAATAGCCGTTATTAAAGCCACCGGAAGATGCGTTCTTGCCATGTCTTCTATAATAAATCAACAGCTCATCAATTAGGCTTACTTTAAAGTATGCAAACGCTACAGCTGCGAGCCATATATCATGCTCAACCAAAAAGTCATTATTCGCGAAAGGAAGGGAAGCCTCCAAAACCTGTCGATTAAATGCCATGCAACATCCTAAATATCGCGATTTCATTAGGTGTCTCAAGAATCCCGGCTTGACATTAAACTCTTGGAATCTTGACTGTGATAATATTTGCATATTAGCCTAAACAGTTATATAATTATGAGTTACAAAATCCACATTCTGCAACGCTTTCATAACAACATCTACCTTATTCTCCAGCCATATATAATCTTGATCCGCCAAGAATATATATTCTTCCTGTGCTAAACGCAGTGTATTTTCAAAATTATGTGTAAACCAATGTGTTCCAGTATTTTTCACATATCGAATTCTTTTGTCACCAATGGATTCTATCACCTGCTGCGTTGCATCCTTTGACCCATCATCGGAAATAATAATTTCATCATTACATCCTATCTGTTTCAGAATCGATTCCAGCTGCTCTCGAATATATTTCTCTCCATTATAAGTTGCCATGCAAACCTATATCATTATGCCATCTCCTTTCTCAAATCAGAAATCATTCCTGCACAACGGTTTTTTTTCTGAAATATTGTTTTCGTTGGAACATATCTTACCATTTACTGTCCAATCGACACCAATGTCTGGATAATTAAATCGAATACTCTTGGCGCTTTCAAATGAGTATATCTCATCCGTAAAATATTCCATTTCGCTATTTTCTTCCAGTGTTATAAAGCCATGTGCAAACGTTCTTGGCACTAGCATCAACTTACAATTATCTGCTGAAAGTACATAACCAACCCACTTTCCAAAGTTTATACTGTGTGGATCTATATCTACGCCCACACTATAAATTGATCCGCTTACACAACGTACAATTTTCATCTGCTGAAATGGTGCAGTTTGATAGTTAAACCCTCGTATCACACCTTTTTCTAAAGTGAGTGAATGGTTTAGTTGAACTATTCTTTTAAATCCGTATTTCCTTAATTCATCTGCATTTATCTGAGCAAAAAACCAGCCCCACATTACCATTTATTTTCTTGTTCTCTAGTAAAATGCAACCGTTTTTCTGTTCCAATACAACCATATATTATGTCCTCATATTTTCATTTCTCTAAGCCAATTCCGAAGAGAATACTTTTCATATACTTCTTTATCTATTTCTTTGTATGCCTTCTTGAAGAAAGGTGACTCGAAATCAAATGATTTACCATCATAAACATAAATGTTTTCTTCATTATAAAAATCATAATTTACAATATCTTCATTTGTTGTAATGAGTTTCTTCTTCGCTCCTAATGCCTCAAGCACTCGAATTGTAAGTCCCAATTGTCCCGCTTGAGCTGAATCAAGCACACATCTCGAATCGCTATATATAGCGTTCATTTCTTCGCCCTTCAGTGATTCAAAGTGGAATTCATTATAGTGCGCATGTTTCAACTCCGGATTCATTATCTTTCTATAGAAAAAAACAATTCTCGATGGAAAGAAGTAGTATATAAACTGTTTAGGGTATACGTCCTTCAATTGGCTTGACATCAACTGAATAAACTTATATTTTTTAGGATGCGCAGTACCGACAAAGCAGAAATCATATTTAAAATCTGTCTTCTTTTGACTTCCAATTTGCTCATATTGCCTCGTAAAAAACAACGGCAAAAATTTCAAATTCTGATTTTCTTCCACATCTTTTCGATCAAACGAATAGCAACTATCAAATAAAGGTTCAATTCTCTTTATATATGGAAAATTTTTCAGTGAATCCCACTGATACAAAACATATCTTGCCTGTGGCTGTTCTTTCTTAATCTGTAACACCATCTCCTCACTAAACGAGAGTGACTGTCCAGATATTAAAAACACGACATCATATTTTTTACTACGAACAGTCTTCATTACAGTTTCAAAATATTTTGCAATGTATTTTCCAATCAAATCCTTATTTACACGAATGATTGCCTTGATAAATCCGTTTGTACTAGGTCGATCATCAAAGCAATCCACTTCATACCCCATGTTCTCCAACTCTTCACAGATGGCCTGCGGATAGTCAAAGAAATTTGGCATTATTAAAAGCAATTTGCGCTTCATAATGGGCGTTCTCCAACCTTTATGCCTTATATTTCTTCTCTTTCATAATTTGAGTGATTTTTTTGTTATCTCCCCAAACGGCTTTAGAATCATACGGACGATCTGGGAACGCACCATATTTCAGCTTGATACCATAGCCATTTTCCTTAATAAACCGCTCAACACGATCTGCAAGTTTTTCAGGCTTACCAGAGCAGATGTTAATAATTCCATTGATTTCATCTTGCCCAACTGCCGCCGCAACCTGCGCACAAAAGTCATCATAATCAATAAAATCAAACTGGTTCTGCCCCATTGTGAACGGAAACTCAGTTTTGCCTTCTTTTTCTGCTGCCGTAATTTTTGAGAAAATCGAACTGCCAAACTCAGAATGACCTACAATGTAATAGCCACGCAGCCACTGCCAATTGGTATGCTTACCGTTAGTCATCATCGCTACGCAATTACGAAGCGCATCCTTAGCAATGCCATAAAGACTCATGGGATGGCAGGGAGTATTTTCATTGATACTGCCCTCAAAGAAGCCAATTTCGTGCATTGTGCCCATGACGCTAATCTTAGCGATACCCGCATCAACCATCTGCTTTAAAAAATGATAGTGCTTCGGCAAATCGGCAAGATGGTTCTCCGAATAATGTACAAATCCGTCTCTCCACGCCAAGTGGAGCAGAACATCAGGTTTTCCAAAATAATTATACGGTTCCTCAATAGAAAAGAGATCGCATTCTTTCTTTTCTGCACGATCATCCACATAGGTTGTTTTAAAATCTGCCGCAACCACCTGATGTCCATTGTCAAGAATCGCCTTTACGATTCCCTGTCCAAGATAACCGTTAGCACCTGTTACTAAGACTTTCATGGTACTTTCTCCTTCTTATTCTTAATCTCTCTGGAAAATATCTCTCGTGTAAACTTTCTCTTTTACATCATCCAGACACTTGTCATAGCGGTTTGCGATGATGGCCTGACTCTGCTTCTTAAACTCATCAAGATCATTCACTACTACAGAGCCAAAGAACTTCTCACCGTCTTTCAACGTCGGTTCGTAGATAATAACAGTTGCACCCTTGGCTTTAATGCGCTTCATGACGCCCTGAATGGAGCTTTGACGGAAGTTGTCGCTATTGCTCTTCATCGTCAGACGGTAAACACCAACCACGACTTCCTTTTCCTTGCTCTCATCCCAGCTGTCATTTGCTTCATAAGCCCCAGCAATTTCAAGCACACGATCTGCAATAAAGTCCTTACGAGTACGGTTAGATTCAACAATTGCCTCAATCAAATTTTCCGGCACATCGGCGTAGTTCGCCAACAGCTGCTTGGTATCTTTCGGTAGGCAGTATCCACCATAGCCAAAGGACGGGTTATTGTAATGAGTACCGATACGAGGATCAAGGCAAACACCATTGATGATCTGTCGGGTGTTCAGTCCTTTCATCTCTGCATAAGTATCTAGCTCATTGAAATAGCTGACACGCAGTGCCAGATAGGTATTGGCGAACAGCTTAACTGCCTCTGCCTCAGTGAAGCCCATAAACAGTGTGTCGATGTTTTCTTTGATCGCACCTTCCTGCAGAAGTTCTGCAAAAGTGTGTGCTACCTTTACCAGTCGAGCATTATCCACGTCGGTTCCGACGATGATACGGGAAGGATAAAGGTTATCATACAGAGCCTTGCTCTCACGCAAGAACTCCGGGCTGAAGATGATATTGTCGCAGTGAAACTTCTCACGAATGCTTGCAGTATAGCCAACCGGAATCGTGGACTTAATGACCATGATGGCTTCCGGATTGTACTCAATCACCAGCTTGATTACAGCTTCGACTGCGCTGGTGTCAAAAAAGTTCTTCTTGCTATCGTAGTTTGTCGGTGCGGCGATGACCACAAAATCAGCGTCACTGTATGCTTCCTTAGCATCCAAAGTCGCTGTCAAATCCAGCTCTTTTTCTGCCAGATACTTTTCAATGTACTCGTCCTGAATCGGGGACTTTTTGTTGTTGATCAGCTCAACTTTCTCAGGAATGATATCTACTGCCGTCACCTTGTGGTGCTGAGACAGCAGTGTAGCAATGGAAAGACCAACATAACCAGTACCAGCCACAGCAATCTTTAAATCTTTAAACTCTCTCATTTCTCTATCCCTCTAATTCTCTCATTTATAAAACTCAGCGTACCACTCAGCGAAGTTCCTCAGACCAGTTCTCAAGCTGGTGCTCGGCTTGTATCCGAAGTCCCGCTCCAACGCACTGGTATCTGCATAGGTCACAGGCACATCACCCGGTTGCATCGGAACAAGTTCCTTGTGTGCTTCAAAGTCATAATCTTCCGGCAGTATCTTTGCACGAACCAACTCCTCACTCAGAATCTGCACGAAGTCCAGCAGATTCTCCGGATTCTGATTGCCGATGTTGTAAACTGCATACGGCGGAATCGGCAGCCCATCTTCACCGTTCTTCTTGTCCGGTGCTTTCTTCATCACACGGACAACACCCTCGACAATGTCATCCACATAAGTAAAGTCACGCTTGCAATTGCCGTAATTGAAGATCTTGATGGTTTCGCCCTTCACCAACTTGTTGGTGAATCCGAAGTAAGCCATGTCAGGACGGCCCGCCGGTCCATATACGGTGAAGAATCGCAGACCAGTGGAAGGAATGTTGTAGAGTTTGGAGTATGCGTGTGCCATCAACTCATTAGATTTCTTAGTGGCAGCATAAAGGGAAACTGGATTGTCAACCTTGTCATCCGTGCTGTACGGAACCTTCTTGTTGGAACCGTAGACGGAGGAAGAAGAAGCATAAACCAAATGCTCCAGACTCTCGCAATGACGGCAGGCTTCGAGGATATTAAAGAAGCCGACCAAGTTGGATTCCACATAAGCATCTGGGTTGGTGATGGAGTAGCGCACACCAGCCTGTGCTGCAAGGTTAACGACCACAGACGGCTTGTACTTCTCGAAAAGCTCCGTGATCAGCGCCTTGTCAGCGATGTTACCTTTGACAAAAGTAAATGTGGGATACTTGGCCAGCTCATTCAGACGGAACTCTTTCAGCGCCACATCATAGTAGGCATTCATATTGTCGATGCCGATAACCGTAGCAGAAGGAGCCTCCTGGTAGATTCGCTTCACAAGGTTAGAGCCTATGAAACCGGCCGCACCTGTGACTAAAATTGTTTTATTATCTAAAGTAACTGTGCTCATATGTATTCCTCCATTTTTGTTAACTTCCTAATCTATGTACACATCTGTTCTTCACGATGGTATTTCTCCCTAACGTCCACTGTGTGATAACCACACGCGGCTAAGTGCTTTCTTATGCTGTCATATCCAATTACCCCAGCAATCAATACTTTTCTCGATATTTCGTCTATTTTCATACATATCTTTATCCAGACAGGTTCACTCAACAAAATCAGTTGCATCTTCTTCCGCATTTCTCCGGCGCATATTCATACGCCGCACTCTTTTCTCTCTAGAGCAAAGTGTTAATCTGTTGAGTAAGCCCTTTCATCTACATCTATTTTTCCAAAATTATCCATTCCCTCTTTTTTGTAATAATCACACAAGCAAACCCATCATTCTTATTGCAACCTGCACAATGATTTATTCATCTTTTATGATGTCTACACGGCAGAATATTAGTAATTTCCGTGCGTTACTCAACACCACGCAAAATAAATGCAGTTATCAGTATTAATGCCCTACTGCACAAAGCATGATCTTCAGAGTAAAATACGGCGCATATTCATGCAAAGTCAAGTGTTTTGTATGTATATTCAACTCCACCATAGACCATAAGACCGCGACCGATTTTGTTGAGTAGACATTCGTGGGAGCAGCTATTACAACAAAGTCCGCATCCGAGTATGCAACCTTTGCATCCAGCATTGCAACCAAGTTCAGTTCTTTCTCTGCAAGTTACTTCTCGATATAGTCATCTTTAATCGGGGATTTATGATTGTTAATCATATCCACTTTCGCTTGCACAATGTCAACAGCCGTCACTTGATTATGCTGTGCTAACAGAACACTAAGGGAGAGGCCGACGTATCCAGTGCCTGCTACGGTGATTTTATAATTTTTCATATTTTCATTCTCCTCACCTTTTTCTTTATAAAACAGCAATAAGCCCACGGCAGACTGCTTATCGCAATCTACCGTAGGCTTGTGTTATCCTCCTATTTTATTTGTTGCTCCTTTTTGTGGGGCAAAACAGAGCTTCCAAAAGCCTCCTACATATAACCCCCAGGATTTTCCACTTCTTGCAGTTTTTCAACAAATAAAACATTTGAAGGACAACTCAAGCCGTCAAAACCCTTTAGTTATCGTAGTTTATCTTGGATGACCCTATTATATCTCTAGCCCCCTTTTTCTAAATAGTCGGTACAGTCTTAATACGAACGCCCTTATAACTTTTTAATTGCTTTTCATCAAATTCGGAGCCACTTGCATGATGGCCTGAACGATTATATACGGTGACTTGATTTCAAAGGGATGCAGCATGTGTAACTAATTCCTCCACTACGATTTCCACTCCACCCTCTCTGGACGGGATGCGTTTCTGGCCAAATACTGCTATTTTCAATTTCTTCTTTTTTGCCAATTTCACGTCTGCCCCCTGCAAACCAATTTCACATCGTACTGGGCGTCTTTTTCTATCATCTCTATCGCCAATGCAAGCAAGTTAATAACCTTTGTATGGAAGCAACCCCAATTCTCTGGAATAAGATATGGGCACCCTTCCATCCACTCGCAAGTCCACTCATTCTTTCCAACATCCCCGTGAATGACTGCCAGATGCTTTCCAGTTCGACTCTTCCATTCTCTCGCCTGTCAATCACTGACCACCCCATAAATGAATGCCATAGTGTGGAATACAAACAATCATAAGCATGATACTGACACAGCCAGTGATGAGAAAGCACCTGTTATCATTTACACTGGTTTGTTATTACTCCTGGATAGCAGTCATAACACACATAAGAAAAAAGGAGAGACTCATCTCTCCCTGTCATAGCTCAGTTTTCCTGGAATGTTGTCTTTGCTCCATCAGGAAGGTCTTCCATCTGAATTTCTTCCCCCTTCAGTACCTTCTCGATCTGCTGCTTTGCAAATTCTTCCTGTGATGCAAAAGGTTTGCACACATATAGCTGACGGTCAAATCCCATGGAAGCTGTACCAGCATATGTTCCCTCCCCGCCAAGATGATAGCGATAGTATGACCAGTCCTGTCCATTGTTGGTACTCTTGTACAGACTGTACATGGTATCCAGAGAAACATTGGACAGGAAATTATCCATCGCTGACTTGATGACAGTCAGATAATCTCCATTTCTGCAATTCTCCTGAATCTTCTTCAGAAGACCCTCCATCACAATACCATGATGCTCATTGCGCCCATAGTCTCCATTGCTCAAAGAATAACGCTCACGGGAATAAGCAAGTGCCTCTGCACCATTAAGCGTAATGGTGCCCTCAGCAAAATCATATCCTCGCCCGGAGAATGCATACGGGTTATCCACTGTAATACCACCCATATCATCTACCAGAGCAGAGAAATGATCAAAGTCTGTCACCATATAATCGGTAATATTCAGTCCAAACTCCTGATTAATGCCATCCAGTGTATTCTGAATGCCGTCATTGCCAAGATGTGTCAGCTTGTCCAAACCATTATCCAGAGCTGGATTCTTGATGTAATAATCACGCGGAATAGAAATCATCAGAATCTGTTTCAGCGTCGGATTGACAGCAACCATCATGTCTACATCCGTTCTGCCATACAGAGAAAACGAAGTGGAAGAGGCATCATGTCCCGCCACATAGATCACAAACGAGCCAGAAGAGGAAGAAGCAGTATCTGAAGAAGCACTTGATTCTGATGCATTGCCAAGCTTAACAGAATCCAATACAAAGGTATCAGAATCAAAAGAGGCATATTTTGCAATGGAAGAAATGGAAGAGGAGAAAGCCTGATTCAATACCAGCACATCACCTTCATTGTCATACAATGCTTTAAGTGCATCTGATACTGTATCCTTCTGTACCAGTGTCAAAGATGTCACGCCAAGCTTTTCTTTGAGCTGTTCCAAAGCATCACTCTGATCCTGCTGGTCAAACTCACCCTGTACAATAAACTTTGCGTCCCTGTAATCTTCCAGATTTACAGAAGGCTTTGTACTGCTGAATGTATCAGTATGGCCTGACCTGTAATCAGCACTCATCACATACAGATTCATTGTTCGCACCGCAGTATGGGCAGGCTCAGAGAATACGCTTGCTTCACGGCTCTGCAGTTTTGGCATCAGCACACAGCATAAGGCCAGAACAGCTGCCAGTACACCATTGACAATAGCTGTTCCTTTCTTCTTCAGAGAAAGGAACAGTAATACAGCAAGAACAACAACTGCTGCAATAGCTATCAGTTTTTTGTTTCCAGCAAGCACCCCATACTTTCCTGCCAATACCACTGTCAGCACAGCAAGCACAGCACATACAAGCCATAGAATCAGACCAGGTTTGAAATGTTTATTACTTTCCATAAGCCCTCTCAAAAAAAAGAAGCCACATCTTCTGCAGCTTCTCCTTGTGTTCTTAAAATGTCTTATATATGATACTACAGTTCATTTCATCCATTCCAGATAAATTGTACAACTCACTTTTTCTTCTTGTCTTTACTCTGATAATACTCAGCACCATACGCATAATAATCTTTGTAGTAGTAGCTGCCAGAACCACGCCTTGTGTCTACTCTGTTCAGTACAATACCAAGAAGCGGTGAGCCAACACGCTTCAATGCCTGCACAGAACTCATTACCAGCCTCCTGCCTGTCATACCACTGCGTACTACCAAAAGTGAACCGTCACAGTACTTGGATATATTTAAAGCATCCGCAACCGAGCCAAGCGGTGGGCAGTCCAGAATAATATAATCAAATGTCTCGGAACACGAATCCATCATCTCTCTAAAGCGCTCACTTTCCAGCAGGAACGTAGGATCCGCTACCAGATTGGTAACCGGCATCATATAGCCATTAGGAACATTTGTACGATAAATAACATCCGGAATATCCGCCTGGCCAGAAAGCAAATGGGCAATACCGACAAAATTCTCACTTGTGGTGATATCCAGCTTTGTCCTCATCTGAGAAAGACGCAGATCACAATCAATCAGTAAAGCACGCTTCCCTACTGAAGCAACAGAACGCCACAGGTTCAGAGCAACAAATGATTTCCCCTCATCCGGTACAGATGAAGTAATCAGTACCCTTTTTACATTCGTGCCGGCAAAAGACAGATTAATACGAAGCTGATTCACTGCCTCCGATACATCAAACGGAAGATCCGGCAGCTTATTAATAGTTAATGATTTCATGACTGCTTACTCTCCCTTCTTTCTGCGTCTTTTAGAGCTCTGCTTCCTTCCCTCAGGAATTGTTGCCAGCGGCTGTACACCAAATACCTTATTGATATCTTCCGGCGTCACAAACGTATCATTTGTCACATGCTTGATAATAATCACAGCACAATATAACAGCGCAGCAAGCGCTCCGCCAATCAAAGCATTCTTCTTATAGGATGGCGAAGACTTATGATCAGGCACTTGCGCCTCTTCAAACACATTCGGCTCATCTGTCTTCATTACCTTCGGCAAATATGTCTTTGCCTGTTTTGCAAGCTCATTGGCAATATCAGCAGACAACTGGGCATTTTCTGTCGTAATCGAAATATTAAGAATACGTGTATCCGAAGGATTGGTGACCGCGACCTGTCCCTTCAGCGTATCTACATCCTCATCCAGGCTCAGATTATCGATCACATCCTGCAGAATATTATTGGACTTGATCAGTTCCTGATAGTCCGCCTTCAACTGTGTGCTGATCTGCAGCGAAGACAGATCCACAACCGAATTGGAACCTGAAATAATATACATCCTCGCCGTCGCAGTGTATTTTGGCGTCACCAGGAAGAAAGTCAGCAGGAAGACAACCACTGCACCAGAAACAAACAGCCCCACAATCTGAACAATGTGCGTCCATAACAGATAGAAGATCTCACTCAGATCAATCTCTACCTCATCATCCTCCGGGTTTCTTTTCACCGACGGATTTTCCAGCGTACCGCTGGTCTTCACTTCTTTTCCCACGAAGCCCCTCCTATTACCATTACTGGACAATGATACCCCTTTTTGCAAAGGTTCAGCAGAGAAATCTTATCAAAAACATAACTTTCCTGCCACAGAATCCGGCAGATCCCACAGTTCATGTGAATTGCCAAAGGCAAAGAAGCAGAGCTAGTCCGCGCGTTTTGCAATTTAAAAAAGGTCAATTTTCATTGAAGTGTCCTTCTCATTGAAACGTCCCTTTTTGACGGGCTTTTCAAGGTGGATTAGGTAGCTGTCTTGACCAAAATCATATATTATTTGGGTGTGGAGAGATGGTTTGGAA
>Ga0256406_1003381_pt1 | contig 19921 bp, 14 predicted proteins | sample RumenRJG_03DNA_FD_185986 | JGI IMG/M metagenome (GOLD analysis project Ga0256406, IMG submission 185986) | Bovine rumen microbial communities from Lethbridge, Alberta, Canada - RJG_03 | ecosystem: Host-associated > Mammals > Digestive system > Stomach > Rumen | place: Canada: Alberta | collected... | reverse complement strand
GATCTGATCCGGCGTGTACAGGCCGGCGCGGATCACGCCTCCCATGATCGCATTGGCCATCACGCCGCAGCCGATAAAACCAAGATTCATAACTGTCTCCTCTCTGCGGGACTGTTCACGCCCGCACGCTTTATTATCTCGTTTCGGTTACCCGTAGATTCCGTTGCTGTCAGTCCGCCTGCCTTCACCTCTGTCAGCCGCTTCTCCTGCTTCTGCCGGTCCATACAGAGGAGCACAGAGGCCGCATTCAAAATGTCAGCCGGCATATCAGAAATGCCGGCTGGCATCGAAATTATGCGAAGGACTGCTCCGTCCGGTTGATGACCTCATCCTGCAGCTCCTTGTCCAGATTCCGGAAATAATCCGAATATCCGGCCACACGGACGATGAGATCCCTGTACTCATCCGGATGCGCCTGTGCATCGAGCAGCGTCTGCCGGTCGATGACGTTGAACTGGATGTGGTGTCCGTCCATCGCGAAGTACGAGCGGATCAGGCCGGCCAGATTGTCCAGACCTTTTTCTCCCGCCAGCGCGGACGGCGTGAACTTCTGGTTCAGCAGCGTGCCGCCGGTGGAGATGTGATCCATCTTCGCACAGGATTTGATGACAGCCGTAGGTCCGTGCGTATCCGCATGTTTTTCCGGGGAGATACCCTCGGACACCGGCTTGTTTGCCAGTCGTCCGTTCGGCGTGGCGCCGATCACGCTCCCGAAATACACATGGCAGGTCGTCGGCAGCATATCGACACGGTACGTGCCGCCCTTCATGTTCGGCCGGCCGGTAATGGTATCGCGGAACAAAGCAAACGCATCCTTCATGATGTCGTCGGCATAGTCATCATCGTTGCCGTACTTCGGCGTTTTTTCGGATACCAGATGATAGATATCATCGTATCCCTCGAAATTGTGATCCGTGGCTTCCATCAGCTCATGCATCGTGAACTTCTTCTTATCGTACACATTGTATTTCACCGCTGCCAGCGAATCCGTCACGGTGCCGATGCCGACGCCCTGGATATAGTTTGTATTATAACGCGCACCGCCGGCATTGTAATCCCTGCCTTTTTTAATGCAGTCATTCGTCACGATGGAAAGACACGGCGCAGGCATATACTCCGCGTACAGACGTTCGATCACGTTGTTGCCGCGGATCTTGATCTCGACGATGTACTCCAGCTGCGTGCGGAACGCATCCCAGAGCTCATCCCAGGTCTTAAAATCTTCCGCGTTGCCGAGCGCGAGGCCGATCTGTTTTCCGGAAACCTCGTCATAGCCGTTGTGCAGCGTGAGCTGGAAGATCTTCGGAATGTTGAGATATCCGGTGAGGATGTATGCCTCATTGCCCCAGCATCCGGTCTCCACACAGCCGGAGGAACCGCCCTGACGGGCATCTTCCAGGGATTTTCCTGCGTTCAGCAGCTCCTGAATGATCTCATCGGTATTGTAAAAAGCGGGCTGACCCCATCCCTTGCGTGCAATCTCGCAGGCGCGCTTCAGGAATTTCTGCGGCGTCTTCTTGCTGATCTGAACATTGGAATTCGGCTGTACGAGCTTCATCTCATCCATGCAGTCGAGAATCAGGTAGCTCACGCGGTTGACGCCGTCCGAGCCGTCCTCTGCCACCCCGCCGGTGTTGATGTTGGCAAAATCCGTATAGGTGCCGCTCTCCTTCAGCGTCACACCGACCTTGACCGGTGCCGGCTGGTTGTTGAACTTCACCCACAGGCACTCCAGAAGTTCCAGTGCCTGGCTGTCGTTGAGACGTCCGGCCTGGACATCTGCCTCGTAGAACGGATTCAGATGCTGATCGAGGCGGCCCGGGCTGAACGCATCCCATGGGTTCAGCTCCGTCGTCACGGCCAGATGCGTGAACCAGTAGTGCTGGATCGCCTGCCAGTAGGTCTGCGGTTTGTACGCGGGAACCACCTCCAGGTTCTTCACCATCTGAAGAAGTTCCGCTTTGCGCGCCGGGTCCGTGCACTTGTCCGCTTCGGCGGCGATCAGATCATGGTAGCGCTTCCCGAGGATGCAGACGGCGTCACAGTCGATCTTCATCGCCTCGAGCTCTTCCCTCTTGTCCAGCGCCTCCGGATCGTTCATGAAATCCAGATGATCGATCGCATCCTGAATATCCTCTTTATACTCCATGTAGCCCTTGGCGAATACATTTTTGCCGCCGCAGGTATGGCCCGGTCCTCTCTGCTCCATGAATTCCGTGAACATACCGGCGCCGTAGCAGTCTCTCCATTCCGGCGTCATGCGGGCCAGCAGACGGTCACGCATGGATTTGCCCTGCCAGTAGGGGATGATGATCTCCTCCTGGTCTTTGATATCCTGCTCCGTCACCTTGAAGGATACCAGCTTCCGGTCGTTCATGATGTGCATGTCTTCGACCGTGTGGCAGCAGAGCTCCGGGAATGTCGGGGATGCCTGTGGGTCTCTGCCCTTTTCTCCGACGATCAGCTCTCCCTCCCCGAGATACAGGGTCTTTCTGGAAAAATATTCCTTCAGCACCAGTGCTCTGAGCACCGGAAGGGAAACTTTGTCTTCATACTCCTTGTACACTTCGGTCTCGATCTTCGCCCGCTCCAGGTCAATGTGCGCCGGAGTCTCCATGCTCACTTTGCGCAGATGACGGATACGTTCATTCATACCGCGTTCTTCCATGCTTTCCTCCTTTTCCGCCGGTTTCCGATGGACCCGGCTGTCGTTTTCTGTATTACCTGTCTGTACTGACTGCTGAGTCGTCTGTCAGTATCGTTTTCTGTGTCTTTTATCCAATGCATAAAAATCTGTCCGTCAAAATCTTTTCTTTCAGCATTGCTGAAAAATTAACCGCCGACCGTTACTGGGCTGAATCCGGCATCGCGGAACTGCTGAGCCAGCTGATTCATTTCCTCATCATCCGGTGCCGTAAAATCCTTACCCGGATAATCGCGCCCGAGCTTTCCGTATTTATGGGAACCTGTATTGTGATACGGCAGCAGGTTCACCTGCGCCGCGCGGATATTTTTCTCACGGAGAATGGCGATGATGGCGTCGATGCTCTCGGGATCGCCGTTGACTTCCTTTACGACGGGAATCCGGATGTAGATCTTCGCCCCGGCATCCGAGAGCTTCTTCAGGTTCTCAAGGATCCTTGTATTGTCGCGCCCTGTGTACTTCCGGTGCTTCTCCGGATCCGGCACCTTGATGTCGTACAGCCAGGTATCGACGTACGGCAGAAGCTGCTCAAAAAATTCGTAAGGCGCCTCTCCGCAGGTATCGATGTTCAGCGGAATACCCTCGTAGTCCAGCTCCTTCGCGATCCTCAGGATGTAATCCTGATCCATCGTCATGACCTCACCGCCGGAAAGCGTCACGCCGCCGCCGGAATTTTCGTAGAAGATCCTGTCCTGTGTGCAGATCTTCATGAGTTCCTTCACGCTGTAATCTTTTCCCGTCACCGTCCTGAGATCCAGCAGACAGGCATCTGTACAGACGCCGCAGACCGTGCACTTCGTCCGGTCCGTCTGCGCTTTTCCACCCGCAATGGTGATCGCCCCGTTCGGGCATCTGGCCGCACATCGCCCGCAGCCGGTGCATTTCTTCGTGTCCACGGAGAGCTCGGCTTCGTAGCGTTGTGTCTCCGGATTGTGGCACCACTGACAGCGCAGCGGACATCCCTTGAAAAATACTGTCGTGCGGATGCCGTCTCCGTCGTGAATCGAATATTTCTGAATATTCGTAATCTCGTGCATGGCCCCTCCTGCCGGTTTCCTGGGTCAGGCCGGTAATCATCGTGCGCCGGTCTAGACCGTGGTCTATAAAACCGATTATATGACGGTCTCCTCAAAAATCAATAATAGAATTTCAGTACGTCAGGAGAACTCCCAACCGCGACGCGCTCTCGCTTGTCCTCGGCGCAGCGGTTCTAAACTCATCCTCCCTGCGGTCGGATTCGTCAAGAACCGGCGCCTGCGGATGTCGCGGTTCGGGAGTCCTCCTGACACGTTGTGACCTCCCGTCAAGAACCGGCGCCTGCGGATGTCGCGGTTCGGGAGTCCTCCTAACACGTTGTGACCTCCCGTCAAGAACCGGCGCCTGCGGATGTCGCGGTTCGGGAGTCCTCCTGACACGTTGTGACCTCCCGGTTAGATTCAGCGTCCGTCTGTACATCCCCTGACCTGCTATAACAGACTGAATACCGACAAGCTGTGTTCCATAAATCATCATGCAGAACGAGAGGCTCCGTATCGTCGTGGCGACGAGCCGGAGCCTCTGATCAGCAGTATGATCAATGCAGTTTTTATAAAGATACGACCTGCTGTATGAATTTCTGTCGATTGCCAATGATGATGAAGATGCAGAGGCCGGCTTACAGGTACACGCACTCGTCCCTGCGTATGCTCAGCCACACCTGGTCGCCTGTGTTGTAGAGCATTTCGGTGCCGAACAGTGCATCGACGTCGACCTGTGTATCGCCGCACATGATGGCATAACGGAGGACATTGCCGTGCGGAAGGCGGAGCGAAACTTTTCCGGGAATGACGTAGGATTCCGGATCCTCCACCGGCTCTGTGCTGACGCGGATCAGCTCCGGACGGAAGGCGATGCTCTCACTGCTGAGATCTTCGCCGCAGATTTTTTTCATGGTGGCGGCATCCAGCAGATTGTAGTGACCGATGAAGGAAGCCGCGAATTTTGTGGCGGGCTTTGTGTACAGCTCTGTCGGACGACCGGACTGTTCGATGTGGCCCTGATACATCAGGTGAATGACGTCGGACATGACCATGGCCTCGTCCTGGTCATGCGTGACAAAAATAGCCGTGATGCCGAGCTCCTGCTGGATCCTGCGGATCTCGATCTGAAGAGAGTGCCGGAGCAGCGCGTCGATGGCCGACAGCGGCTCGTCGAGGAGAAGAACCTTCGGCTCTGTGACGATGGCTCTTGCGAGCGCAGCCCTCTGCTGCTGTCCGCCGGAGAGCTGAGACGGATACTGCTTTACCTGATCCTTCAGCCCGACGATATCAATGATATCCCTGACCTTGTCGCGGGTCACCGCCTTATCCGTTTTCTTGATCTTCAAACCGAAGGCGACATTCTGCTCGACTGTCATGTTCGGGAACAGACTGTACTGCTGAAAGACCATGCCGATGCCTCTATCCTTCGGGTTGACTTCCGTAATATCTTTTCCGTCCAGGAATACTTTTCCGCTGGTGACGGTTTCCAGCCCCGCCAGGCAGCGAAGCAGCGTACTCTTACCGCAGCCCGACGGGCCGAGCAGCGTGACCAGCGTTCCCTTCTCGATGTCCAGATTGATATTTTTCAGCACCTCATGCTGACCGTAGTTCTTGCAGATATCCCTGAATTGTATGTATGCCATTGCTCTACCTCATATTTCTGTATTCAGCAGTTCTTCTCTTATCCGGGTTCACGTCTGCTGCATCTGTTTTTCCTGCCGCCCCTGGATCCAGAGAACGACAGCGGATATGGCGAATGTGACGGCCATGATGACCACGAACACCGCACTGGATTTCATGCTGTCCGACTTCATCGCCTGATACAGGTAAATCTGGATGTTCTGAAAAGCCGATCCGTCCAGATTCCTCACCAGTACATAGTCGCCAAAAATAATGCCGACCGCCAGCAGTGAAGATACGATCACAGAGGAAATGATGTTCGGAACGATGATCCGGAAATAGGCGTAAATTCTTGAAGAGCCGAGCATTTCCGCTGCCTCGATCAGAACGGGCATGTTGACCGCACGCATGCCGTTACGGATGCCCTGATAGATGTACGGCAGGATGATGATGCAGTACGCTCCGATCAGCATGACCAGACGATTGCCGAGAAAGGTTTTGTTGGCCACGTACATGGACAGGATGCTGACGGAAAGAATAACACCCTGAATCGTATACGGGATCATGCAGATGATCTGCACAATTCTCTCCAGTCCCGGGAAGAACAGCTCCGTGACAAAGAGCGCCAGCAGAACCAGCAGGATCGTGATGAGAATCGGAATGATGCAGATCAGGACGGTCCTCCCCAGCGCCGTGAGAAAAGCCGGATCACTGAAGATCTCCACATAGGCCTTCAGCGAAAATCCGCGGGGAATGATGCCCGTCCAGTTCTGAAACAGGGAGTAGATGATCGTAACGGCCAGCGGAATCAGCAGCCACACGAGGATCAGAAGGAGAATGATGACGGAGCCTGTCTGATGCTTTTTCATTTTTTCACCACTCCCTTCTGAAAGCGTTTGCTGATGACGTTCGTGAGCAGGATCATGATGACCATGATCAGCATCATGGTCACGGAAAGCGCACCGCCGAGACCTCTCTGAATCTTCACCTCACCGACGAAACAGCCCGCGATCTGGATGGGCAGCAGCGAGATACTGTTCATCATGATGGCATACACCGTCGCGTACGCAGCCAGCGCATTGGCAAAAAGGATGCTGAAGGTATCCAGGATACTTGGCATCAGCACCGGGATGCCGACCTTAAGCCAGAACCCCGTGCTTCCCGAACCCAGCAGCATGGCGGCCTCTTTCCACTCCTTCCGAACGGCGTTGAAGGCCGGGATCAGGAGCAGCGTGGAGAGCGGGATCTGAAAATACACGTAAACCATCGCAAGGCCGTTGGATGTGTACAGGTTGTAGTTTGCCAGCGCATCCCATCCCATGGTACGGCCGAGCTGGACGATGATGCCGGCGTTGCCGAGAAGGATCATATAGGCAAAGGCCAGCGGAATGCCGGCAAAGTTGGAGACCATATTCAGGATGGTCATGAACACACGGCGGAACCGGCTGTGCACATTCATCACCGCCCGCGCGCCAAGAAAAGCGATCAGAATGCCGATGCCGGCAGAGATCAGGGAAATCTTCAGGCTGTTGGTAATGGCCATCTGATAGAGAAGCGTGCCGGAAACCGTTTTATAGTTTTCCAGTGTGAACCCGCCGCCCGTGTCAGACTGAAAGCTGTTGATGACGACCATGATCAGGGGAATGACCTCATACATGAAAGCCACCACCATAAAGGGCAACAGGGCCAGGAGATAGAGGTATTTTCTGTTTTTCATTATTCTTCTCCGAAATGAGATGTACTGTATTAAGCCCGAACACATACAGTTTCCTGTGCATGCTTCGCATGCCAAAAACTGTCTGCGTGTCGGCGGCTTAATACAGTAAGATGGGGCGCACATTTGTCTGTGCGTCCCATCTGCATTATTTTCAACGAATCCCGTCACTATACTGAATATGCCGGTCGAAGTGACACCTGACCTGTTACAGTATAACTGAATGGGATTACTGCACCAGAAGCGGTGTGATCTCATTCTGCCATCTGGTGACAACCTCTTCGCATGCTGCAGAGTAAGCATCGGTGTCATCCATCAGAATGCAGTCCTTGTACTGATCCGCATCAAAACCGTCGATCTGAACGTCGGTTCTGGTCGGGATGCCGCCTGCATTGGCGAGATATGTCTGTCCCTCATCACTGAACATTACCTCTCTTGCGAGTGCTGCTGCGTTCGGATGCGGTGCATATTTGTTGATGACGGATGCGTAACCACTCTGGATAGAGCCATCGGTCGGAACCGTCGCTTTCATCTCATAGTTGGTGATGTCCTTGGAATAAGGAACACCGGTGAAACTCCATACAACACCTACTTCAACCTCGCCGGTCTCGAAGTTCTGCTGTGTGATATCCAGTGTGTTGATTCTTCCATCCTTCGCCATCTGTGTCCAGAACTCGAATGCCGGATCCAGATTGGTGAGGTCGCCGCCCATGGCGAAGTTCGATGCGATGACAGCTGCCTGTGCGTTGCCGCCGTTGATATCGCCGATAGCTACCTTGTAGCTGCCGTTCTTGATATCGTCCCAGGAAGTCGGAACAGTTCCGCCGTCCTGATCCAGAAGTGTCTTGTTGGAGAGGAATGTGGTGGCACCGGTGTAGGCGATCATCCACTTGCCGTCCTCACCCTTTGCCCAGTCCGGAACGCTGTCCCAGTAGGAGGTCTTGTAGCCCTGCGTCAGGTCTTCATCGATTACCTGCTTCGTGAAGCCCATGCCTACATCGCCGATATCCTTTGTGGCGTTCTCACCCTCGGTCTGGAACATCTGCAGTTCCTCAGAGGAAGACATATCCGCATCGGTATGAGTGATACCGTAATTATCTGACAGATTCTTCCAGAGAGAAGCCCAGTCAGCCCAGTTGTCAGGCATGCCGACGGGCTCTACGTCTCCCTCTTCCTTTGCCGCCGCGATAATCTCATCCAGCGATTTGCTGTTCAGATCTCCGTCTGTTGAAGTGCTTGCGGATGCCGAAGAAGCTGTTGCGCTTTCGGATGCAGATGCTGATGAAGCTGTGCTGTCAGCTGCTGATGTATCTGCCGCCGCTGTGCTTGTTGCCGCAGAGCTGTCTGCTGCGGATGAAGCCGCAGATGTGCTGCTCTGGCTGTTGCTTCCGCACGCGGTAAAAATAAGCGACATACTGAGCGCCGCCGCTGTTACTGCTGCGAATCTGGTATTCTTTTTCATTCTTCTCTTCCTCCGTTTTCTTTTTTTCACTTGCTCCGCCATTATATGACCGATACGGAGGCGTCTGAAATCACACCGTTTTCAACTCTGTATTAAATATATGTAAATATTCTCGTGAAAAAATCTTTTTGATATGATCCGTATACAAGGCTTCAGCCGTGGCCTTCGATATATCTGCGGTTTCAGAAACAGATATGCTGAACACGAACTTCGATGATAAAACTTTGTTCGTATAAAACGGATAAAACGCGCTTCTTTGCACAGAAAAGAGATGACAGCATAATAAACAGGTATAATAGACAGAGTTGATCTAAAGGCTGCATTCATCCCACATGGAATCTCACAGAACACCGAGGAAATACGTATGTCAGAAAAAATAAAAACGAAACCCGCGAGCAGTATCATGGCGCACTATCACCTCCCGGGGCTGTTTGAATTCTACGAATTCTACCGCGTTTTTCTTCCGCTTTACCGGAAACACCGCGAGTATTTCTATGACTGGTGCGATATCGGTTCGATTTACGGGGCACCGGCCGACTGCCTGTGGAGCGGTGGCCGCATCGGGTCCGGAGACTGTGATCCGCGCGATGTGCTGTCCATGACGCGCGAATACGGAATTTCCGCAAGGCTTACCTTCAGCAATTCTCTTCTGCTCGAAGAGCATATGGCGGATCAGAAGTGCAATGAACTATGCCGCCTGTTTAACAAATACGTCGGACCGGAAAACGGTGTCATTGTGCACTCGGATCTTCTGCTTTCCCACCTGCGGCGAAACTACCCGCGGCTGTACCTGGTTTCCTCCACAACAAAGGTTATTACGGATTTCCCCGTGCTTGTGTCGGAGTGTGACCGCAGGGAATTCAGATACGTGGTTCCTGATTTCCGGCTGAACAGACAATTTGACAAACTGGAAGCTCTTTCTGAAGAGCAGAAGAATAAGATTGAATTTTTGTGCAACGAATGCTGCTATTTCGGATGTCGCGACAGAAAGGAATGCTATGAGGCGGTGAGCCGGATTGCCCTCGGGGAACTGGGCCCTGCTTTCACGTGTAAAGCACCGGATGCCGCACAGGGCTATCGGTTTTCCAGAGCCATGGAAAATCCCGGATTTATCAGCGTACAGGATATTCAGAAGCGATACCTGCCGATGGGTTTTTCCAATTTCAAAATCGAGGGAAGGAGTCTCGGCAGCGCTCTGATTCTGGAATTTCTTCTCTATTACATGACCCGGCCGGAATGTCAGCTCAAAGTCCGGGAAGAAATTTATCTGGATAATGCGCTGGATCTCTTCTGACTGCCGCATTCATGATGCCCGGAAGCTTCCGAAGAGAATCGGCATATACTCGCGGCTGAAGTCACCGAGAGAATAAGAGCCGTTATGCATACACCAGTCTGTGACCAGTGCCCGCTCGCAGAGGCTGTAGATCCGCACGATTTCCGTAACAGGCTTGGTGCGGACCAGTTCATTTTTCCGCTGACCCTCCTCGATGATCTTCGTGATCAGGCGGAAATAGTAGCGGTTCTGATCGAGCAGATTCGCCTCATCTTCCTTGAGAAGCTGAGCGGAGTACAGGCTGGCGATGAGCTGATAGTCAAAATTCTTCCCGATATAATCATGTACCTCGGCGTTCAGGTACATCAGCTGATCAAAAGCATGCATATCTTCCGGCAGAGATTCTGCCAGGGCACGGTATTTTTCATCCAGGAGGACCGGCAGCGTATCCAGAAGGCGATCCTTGCTGCGGAAGTAATAATAGAAGGTTCCCTTGGCAATCCCTGCCTCACGCAGGATGTCATTCACCGTGGTTTTTTCAAATCCCTTCCTGTAAAAAAGATTCCACGCGGTCCGCACGATTCGGTCGCGCACGCTCTCCTGCTCCCCGGCGCCATTCTCCGACAGTTTTCCGGAAAAAGACGGCTGCGCACTTGCCGCATTCGATGACGCATCTGATGCATTAGTTGTGTTTGATGCATTTGACGCATCAGATACATCTGGTATGTTTACTTTATTTCCGTATTTAGCCGCCATACTCCTCCATCCGACCGGCATATCCGCCGTTCAACACCGATTCTGCATCTGGCCGGCGTGATTGCCGGTCAACACTGTTTCTTCATTCGGGAAATTCACATGTCATTATATGCCTGCCCGGAAACCTCCTGCCACAGTTTTTTTAACGATGCCAGTGTCACCGTCTGTCCGAAATTCCGGAAATAATGTCTTTCTGCCAGTTCTTCCGTGTAATCTGCCAAAAAATAAACCGTCACCACAGGCTTACCTGCCGAAGATTCTGCCACCGAAGAAGCGGACGATAAAGACGCCGTTGTCGAGGGCGTGGTTGCTGACGATGCCGCCTCCATATGGCAGACCGTGGGCTGGAGCTTTGCCTCACTGACAGAGGTTACGCCATTCTTTTTCACGATCGTGACATCAGCAGCACCGCCGAGGATCGTATTCGGCTTCATCTGCGTAGACACAAGGTTTCCGAGACTGTAATAGACAACAGACGTATTCCCGTTCGCCGCCGTTACCCGGGCCATCGGCTCCACGCAGTGCGGGTGCGCACCGATGATCAGATCCGCGCCGGCAGCCGTCAGTTCCTGCGCAAGAGCCTTCTGCTCATCGGTCGGCGTCTCTCTGTACTCCGTCCCCATATGGATAAAAACAATGCTCATATCCGCTGACTGCTCTGCCTCGTGGAGGTCATTGATCAGTCGATCCTTATCCTGCAGCAGATCAATGCGAAATTCATCCCCGGCGGGCAGTGTCCCGGTGCTGAGTCCGTATGTATAATTGAACAGAGCAAACCGGATACCATTCTTTTCCGTGTAAATAATCCTGTCCTGCTCCTCAGCAGATCCGTGAATACCGAGAAGGGTGACATCCGGATACTGTTTCCAGAACCGGATGGTGTCATCAATGCCTTCCCTTCCCTTATCCCAGGCATGATTTGTCGCCGCCGTGACGATGTTAAATCCCGCATTCCTGATATCGTTTCCGATCACATCCGGCGTACCGAAACGCGGAAAAGAACTGCGTTTCTCCGGATCATGAACGAGAATGGTTTCCTCATTGATGGCAGCCAGATCATACGTCCTCACCCGGTCTGCTATATGTTCATAAAGACCGCTGAAATGCCAGCTGCCGGAAGCCTTGTCATATGCCGCATGATAAATCGTATCAGAGATCAGATTGTCTCCGACCGCAAGCAGGTGCACCGTCTCCGCTGAGCTTTCATCCATCGATTCGGCGGTTTTCGCACTACTGCCAACTGTTGATGTCGTTTCCTGCTCGCCGCTCTCTTCCATCTTTGCCAGTCCGAAGCCATGCCAGTACCAGCAGGATTCTTTTCCCTCGGAATCTTTAATACATACCATCTGTCGCTTTCCGTCAGGATGTGCTGTGAGAGAAATGTCTGCCGCGCGAACGCCGATCGCCGAAGAAAACCACCAGGGTGTGATCTGCCCGTCCCGCAGTGTATAAATAAAAATATGCTGGGAAAACCGATACAGATCATTTTTCTGCCAGTAGGGATGGGATGTCCCGTAGCTTCCGCGCTTCCACAGAAGCAGGATGATCTCGTCATATCCGTCCCCGTCAAGATCTCCGACGCATACATCGGATACCTTCAGTCCAATCCGTGTCTGATAAACAAGATTTTCGGAATTGCTGCCTGTATCACTAAGGCTTTCGGAATCAAGGCCTGTATCACCGTACACGGACATACGACGATTCCTGAGACAGACACGGAACTGTTCCGTCACCTTTTCTCCGCCGCCATCGGATGCACTGCCACTGACTGTGTTACCACCAGATACACCGTCACTGACTGCATTGGCGCCGGACACACTGTTGGCGAATGCACCGCTATCAGAATCATTACTGCCGTCAGATGTACTGCTGCCGGATACCCTTCTGCCGGACATGCCGGCGTATTCGTACATCTCTGAAGCATTCCGGTTTCTCATGACCGCCGTCAGCTCCCTGCTCTGCCAGTCCGTCCAGCCGGGCAGAAAAGCACCGCCCAGCCACAGCAGAAACACCCCCGCTGCCATACAGAGAGACAGCAGGACACCAATCAGGATTTTCTTATGCAAACGGCGGGGCCGCTTTTTCTGCCCCGCCGTATTCTGTACCATCCGCTTATCGCCGGAATCCGCTCGATTTTCCTGCATTGTACCTTGTCCCCACATCATATCAAGCGAGCATGAATAAATATAGTACCGTCAGTATGATGGAGGTGCCAGATATGCCGACGTCCAATCCTCCTGGGAATAAGGATTTTCAGCGAAACTGAAATCATCCGACGGCTGAATACCCAGCAGCTGACACCACTGCGCATCCGTAAGACGGTCCGCCGACGGCTGCTGGAACTGATAAAAACTGTAAACAGGACCGGAGGCGAGCACCAGCTGCCCATCCAGCGGCACAACCGCATACAGCGTATTGGTCGTACCCGTTCCCAGCTCCAGGCAGGTATCTCCGCCGGAAGCCACATCCGTAACCAGGGCGGCAGGATAGAGCTGCGTCGTCATGCTCTCACCGGCTGCGGCTGCCTCATCTTTGTGTGCCTGCTCCCAGAAGTGCTCCAGCTGACCGCCGAAGCTCCGGATCAGTTCAAACTCATCATCCGAAGGAAGTTCATTATTCAGTTCCTTCTCCGAGATCGTCTTCAGCTGGTCACACAGTCCGGACAGGGTCGACAGATCCTGTTTCTGCTCATCCGTCAGAATACCCATCTCCGACAGTCCGTTCGACGTGGCGTCGGTGAGATCCTTCAGCCGCGCGTAAAGCACCGGCTGCGGCTCCACATATCCGCGGTCATCACACGCATCGACCTCGCCGCCCATCTCAACCATGACCTGCTTGCCGTACAGCACCGTATCATGCTTCAGCTCCGTATAGCTGCCCAGATACGTCTGCAGTTCCTTCTTCGTCCACGCATCTGACTGCATGAATGACGGATATCCTTCTCCTGCCGGCGTCAGCAGAGACTGCAGCGTGTAAAGCCACTCGCTGCTGAGACAGGAGGTCCATTCTGCCGTATCCCGCGATGCCGCGGCATCTCTGAGTGTCTGCATATTCGCTGAATAATTGGCATAATCCGCGGCACCGCGGTCCGTCATGATCTGCAGAGCCGCATCCGATCCCATCGCCGCCGGAACATCCACGGCATCAGGGAGCCCCCTGAGCTGGCCGTCAGCATTTTCTCCGGCCTGTTCCCCTGTCAGCTGTGTAAAAATCTCCTCGTCGAACGAATAGCGCTGACCCATGAAACGGTAGCCCTTTTCCTCATCCGTATCATCGGTGCCCGCCATGGAATCCACCTTCGGGCCCGGCATCGCCGCCGACGCCTCGCGGAATTTCTGCCATGCTTCCTCATTGCCGGCCAGACTGCCCACCGACGGATTCTCACCGTAAACGGCGTCAGCGACCGGCCTGTACTCAAAGTATCCGCTGTCATCCGAAGCACCGGCAAAAAATGAAGTGACTTCATAAATGTTCTGCCACTCGGTGGCCGTATCGCCCTCGAGCGCCAGCGTCATCAGCAGGGCGCTCCGGTTCAGATCCTCGTCGCTCTGTGTAAAGTTCATGCGGCCATACCACATCATGGCGCGGAAATACGACTGCAGATCCGCGTTGCCATCATAATATCCTCTCGGTTTGTACTGCGTGTAATCCTCCTTCACCGAACCGTCGCCGCTGTCAAAAAGCGGTGATACCTGCATGCCCGAAGCATCATTGATCAGTGCGAGCTCCTGCGATACAGGATCAGCCACATAATCAGGCACCTGCGTACTGCCATCGAGCAGCGAAGCGCCTACGGCAAAGAAGCCCACATTCCGTTTCGCCGCTGTCTCCCACTCCGTACCCTTCAGCGCATCGTACTGCTGACTGCTCTTCGTGAGCATCTGCTGACTCAGGTCATTCAGCATGCCGCGCAGATTGTTCTGCTCCACATTTTTCTGCAGATATTCGAAGTACAGGTGATAGGTATGCATCATGGAGTCGGACGTGATGAAATTCCGATCATAATTGTACATATTGTTCTCATAGGTCTCATAGAACTCATCCGATCCGTATGGGTCAACAAAGAAACCATTCTGCGCCAGAAGAGCCTTTTCATCGTCGGGCATATACGTCAGTCTGTCATTCTCCACGGATATATTGCTGAAATCCCCGCTGACCGTATAGGCCGCAATCTGAGGATTCACATTCACCTCCGTGGGCGTGACCGTATCTGCGAGAGAGGGTCTGGACAGTGCTTTTACAATCTGACCGTCGATGACCACACTCTGTCCCTCACCGGCGAAGACCCCATTGTTGTCTGCGGAACCCCCAACGACTGTGGCACTGCCAGAATCCGTCCCGCCTCTGACCGATTCCGTCGAATCGCCGGATTCCGACGCGACAGCATTTCCTTCCGCCTCGCCGTCGTCCGGCCTGATTGCCTGATGCACGCCAAAAACAATGCCGACGACTGCCGCCGCTGCCACCGCACCTGCTGCCACCTTTCCCCAGAACGGAATTTTCTTCGCTCCCGCGGCCGGATTCACCGATCCTATGCCATTTGCCGAACCTGCACCCTGCGTCTGATATCCTTCCTGCGTCTGATATCCGTCCTGCATCTGATATCCTGCACTGCTGTTTCTCTCCGTATGCGCACTCTGCGTCTGATTTTCTGCTGCGCCGTTATCCTTACCGTACGCCCGGTTCACTTCACTCAGATTATGACCGCAATACGCACAGAACCTGCTGCCATCCGCTATTTCCTTTCCACAATACGGACAATACATAGACTTCCCCCTCTCTGTATTTTCACGCTCACCTGCCTGTTACTTTTTTCATTTCATGATATAGGTGTCATAAGTATGATAACCGGATCGTTGCGCGCTCTCGCGATCTTCCCCCCGGCTCGTGCTCCTGCGGATTCGTCTTTCAGGGTGCGCTGACTCTTCTGCGCCTGACCTTCCTTCTTCATCTGACCGGCCACGCAGGAATCCTCAGCGCATCTCACCGATCAGATTTTTGTAAAAATCTACGCACCCCGGCAGACAGTTGTATTCGATATTCTCATTGATACCGTGCATGCCCTTCATCTGCTCCGGCCCGTAAATGACCGGTGCAAAGCGGACGACATTGTCACAGATCTCCTGATAGCAGCGGGCGTCCGTGGCTCCCGTCATCACGTACGGACTTCCCGCCACGCCCTCAAAGGTCTCACCGATCACGCGCTGCACGAGCTGAAATGCCTCGCCGTGAATATCGATCGGTGCCGTGTAATCATTTTTGTGCAGGACTTCCATGGTGAGTCCGTACTTTTCCGCCCGTTTCTGAATAATGTCCAGGCTTTCATCCATGCCCTGATGTGGGATAAAACGCATGTTGGCCGAAACCGTCGCCTCCTGCGGGATGACGTTCACAGCGTCAGACCCCGACTGCATGGTAAAGGCGATCGTCGTCTGCAGCATGGCTGCACCCTGCGCCGAGATGGCAGGCATCATCCGCGTAAGAAGCCCGCGAAACAGCCAGAGATTTTCAAACACATAGCGCAGGCCGAAGCCGGCATAAGGCGCCAGCGTGCGGAACATGGCCGCGACCTCCGGCATCATTTTTACACGGAAAGGGTTGTGCTTCTCCACATCCGCAACAAAAGCAGATGTCCTCGCGATCGGTGTTCCGCGGGAAGGCGCGCTCGCATGTCCGCCGGTTCCCTTCGCCGTGAACCTGACATCGGCCTTGCCTTTTTCAAAAACACCGACCATGGCAAAGTTCCCGTGAATACCGCCGATGGGATCCGTGATAATGCCGCCGCCCTCGTCGCAGACAAGCCAAGGACGGACACCCCGCCGCTTCAGCTCATTCACGAGCTTCGGACAGCCGTCGCCGGCCCACTCCTCCGTGCAGGAGGAAGAGAGATAGACATCCTGATCCGGCACATAGCCGTCGGCCAGCAGTTCTTCTACCGCCTGGAAAAATCCCATCACGGAGCACTTGGTGTCGGAGGCACCTCGTCCCCAGACCTTGCCGTCGGCAATATCACCGGAAAACGGTGCATGGATCCACTCGCCCTCCGCCGGAACTACATCCTGATGGCTCATGAGCACGAGCGGTCTGTCGTGATGCTTTCCCTCCCATTTGAAAAGAAGATTCCCGTCGATCTCTGTTTTTTCCAGGTGCTGATGCACCAGAGGGAAAAGCTCTTCCAGCAGTCTGTGAAATTTCAGGAATTTCTCGCGATCGTGTTCTCCCTGATGTGACGTCGTATCGCAGGCGACCATGCGCGACAGTTTTTCCGCATAGCTGCGCGCCCTCGCCTCATCCGGATGCGGCACGTAGTCCGATGTTTTCTTCGGGACAAAAAGCGTGTGCAGCAGCGCCACCAGAAGAAGCGCCGCCAGCACCAGAATACATATCAGAATAACAGAACCAGGAATTCTCATAAGTCTCCGCCCCTCTTATTACTTTTCCATCATAACCGCGCCGGATTTTCTGCATCTGCACCGCGCCGGCTATTTATCAATCGTCTCCGTTCAGGTCATCCTTCTCCGCCGGCTGAGCAGCTTCGCTGTCATTTCTTTTTTTATTCCGGCGGTATTCCATCCACGCAAGGACTATGGACAGCGCGCCGGACGGCAGGATCATGATGCTCGTCTGCGACTGCAGCGACGGCACCAGAATAAAGAGCAGCGTCATAACCGCCAGAGGGATCACCGCCAGCTTCAGGTCTCTGCGGTAATACTGGTAAGCCATCGCTCCGAACAGCGCCGGGACGACATTGGCAAACGCCGGTGCCAGCGTCTCACTCTGCAGAATCGGCTGCAGTGGCTGCAGCATCAGAACGCCCAGGGCAAGAATCCCGATGGTCACGAGAGATGATGTGGCGATGGACAGCGTGGATACGATCTCATTTTCCGTTGTGCCGGCCTTCGTTCCCGCAATATCCCGCGCATTCATCGCACATGGAATTTTCATATTGATCAAATTGCCCGTGATGAAAGCCAGGTAGCCGCCACCCGACCCGAGCATCGGCGTGTACACCAGGAACTCCACAACGCTCGACACCGTCCACACGAGTCCCACGGCGAGAAATCCCTTGGCCGCCGCCGACAGATCCGGCATCGCGCCCAGATACAGTCCAATCAGAAATGGTGCGCCAACGAGCATGATCAGCGTGATCAGACTTGTGATCCGCCCGATCCTGTGCGTACCGCGGTTAAATTTTTCCGTGGAAAAGCCCGGGGCCGTTGTTTTCGCCTCTGCTGTCTGTGTCTCTGCTGTCTGCATCTCTGCTGCCTTCATATCTGCTGTCTCCGTCTTTTTATTGTTCATAAATTTCGTCCTCATACTCAGCAAACACCTTTTTCACCCCAGCAGCACCGCAGCCGCCATGCCGATCAGCATACTGCCCGCTACAGAAAAGTTCTCCAGCCATCTGGCATTCTTTTTCTCGGAAAAATAAGTGAACACAGCCATGGCGCATGCGGAAACGATGGCGACGATCAGCGGTGTCGTATCTCCGCCGAATGTGAAAACACCGTCCCCGGAGATCCAGCCGCCGATGTAGCTTCCCACGTAGGCGCTGACCAGACCGATGAACATCGCTGTCATCGCCTTGTCGCCGAAGCCGAGCGCAGATTTTTTCTTCCTGCCGCCTGCGCTCATCCGCGCCGTATAACGTTTGTTGAAGAGGATCGACAGAATCATGCCCCACATGATGCACACGCTCATAAGCAGTGTGATCGTGGCAAAGGCGGACGACGTCATATGCGTGATCGAGAGCTTTCCGATGCCAACAGCCTCCGATGCGGCCTCTGCCACCTGCGTCTCATAATGCAGTGCGCCGATCACCGAGAGCCGGAGCCACGGCCATGGCGTGCCCAGGCTTCCCGACAGGGCGATCACGCCGAGCAGGATGCCGACCGCAGGCAGAACGGAAAATGTCGCACTGGAAACGATGGTGCGTTTCAACACCGCCGGATCCATGCCCATAGCCTTGCCCGCCCTGTACGACCGCACAAGAAAAATAATGCATACGATCGCGACAAACAGGATGATTCCCCCGCAAAGGGCATACATAAAAGGACTGTTCAGTTTCTGCAGCATTTTCTCCTCCTGTCCCGACGTCACCCGCGCGCACAGATATCATCGATCTGCTTCAGCTCATCCTCTGAGAAGGTGAGATTCTGCAGAGCCTTCACATTGTCCTCGATCTGCGACGGCTTCGATGCGCCGATCAGAACCGAGCAGACCTTACCGTCATGCAGGATCCACGCCAGCGCCATCTCTGCCAGCGTCTGGCCGCGCTGCTCCGCGATCGCGTTCAGTTCTCTGATCTGTTCCAGCTTCGTCTCCGTCAGATTTTCCTTCTTCAGGAAACGGCCGTCCCTCGCGATGCGGCTGTCCGCAGGAATGCCATGGATATACCGGTTCGTGAGAAGCCCCTGAGCGAGCGGACTGAAGGCGATGATGCCCATGCCGTTCTCTGCGCAGTACTCCTTGACACCGTCTTCCTCGATCGTCCGGTCGAAGATCGAATATCTCCGCTGGTTCACGATCAGCGGCAGATGGATCTCCTTCGCGATCCGGATTACTTTTTCCGTGTATTCTTTATTGTAATTGGAGATGCCTGCATACAGGGCCTTGCCGCTGTGCACAATCTGCAGCAGCGCCTCCATCGTCTCTTCAAGCGGCGTCTCCGGATCCATGCGGTGATGGTAGAAAATATCGACGTATTCGAGCCCAAGCCGCTTCAGGCTCTGGTCACAGCTGGCGATCAGATACTTGCGGCTTCCCCAGTTCCCGTAAGGGCCATCCCACATGTCATATCCTGCCTTACTCGTGATGACGAGCTCGTCGCGGTACGGACGGAAATCCTCCTGCAGGATCCTTCCGGCATTCGTCTCCGCCGTTCCGTATCCCGGCCCGTAATTATTGGCCAGATCAAACTGCGTGATGCCGAGATCAAACGCCGTGCGCATCATGGCACGCATATTGTCGGTGTTGGCATTACTGCCGAAATTGTGCCAGAATCCCAGCGAAAGCGCCGGGAACTTCAGTCCGCTCTTGCCCACATGGTTGTACTGCATCGTGTCGTAGCGATGAGCGTCTGCTGTATAAATATTTGCTATATCTGCCATTTATTCTGTATCCCCCTGTACCTTTTCCTGACACAATTTGTTCGCGACTGGACTTATACAATGTATGATATCACAAAAGAGCTCCGGATAGTCCTTTATCAAGGTTTTCCGAGAAGACCCCAGCCAAATGTCTCACTTGGCCGGGGATGAATCGGCTTTTTTGTGTTTCCGGTAATGACGTTTTGGACGCCCCTGCTTTTCCACATATTTTTTCAATGTCTCCAAGGTCACGCCTCCTGATGTCGCGATAAAGTAACTGTCGC
>Ga0256406_1003380_pt1 | contig 19926 bp, 17 predicted proteins | sample RumenRJG_03DNA_FD_185986 | JGI IMG/M metagenome (GOLD analysis project Ga0256406, IMG submission 185986) | Bovine rumen microbial communities from Lethbridge, Alberta, Canada - RJG_03 | ecosystem: Host-associated > Mammals > Digestive system > Stomach > Rumen | place: Canada: Alberta | collected... | reverse complement strand
CGATCGTCTACCCGCTTTCCAGTGTCAGAGGCGTCATCCCCGGCCACGTCATCTACAAGCATGAAGGTGAAATCGCCGAAAGACGCGAAGACTTAAAAGACACGGTCTGATTTGCTTTTTTTTCGTTCAGATACTTGATGAACGAAGGCAAATATGACAAAATGGCAGATGTCAGATTTCATATTTTTTGAAAGGAGTCAATCGAATGGTTTATTCAAAAGAAGTAGAAGATATGTGCGTTGTACATCAGGGCGTACATCATGGCGCTGCTCCTATTCCTGAGGAAGCTAAATGGGTTAAATCCAGAGAGGTAAAGGATATCTCCGGATTTACACACGGCGTTGGCTGGTGTGCTCCTCAGCAGGGTGCCTGCAAGCTGTCTCTGAACGTGAAGGAAGGCGTGATCCAGGAGTGCCTCATCGAGACGATCGGCTGCTCGGGCATGACCCATTCCGCAGCAATGGCATCCGAGATCCTTCCGGGTCTTACCGTACTGGAAGCGCTGAATACCGACCTTGTATGTGACGCTATCAATACAGCAATGAGAGAGCTGTTTCTTCAGATCGCCTATGGCCGTACACAGAGTGCTTTCTCTGAGGACGGACTGGCTATCGGCGCAGGCCTTGAGGACCTTGGCAAGGGTCACAGATCTCAGGTCGGCACGATGTACGGCACCCTGAAGAAAGGCCCCCGTTATCTGGAGATGACCGACGGTTATGTCAAAGAACTCGCACTCGATGAGAATGATGAGATCATCGGATACAAGTTCGTCAACTTCGGAAAGATGATGGACTTCATCAAAGCCGGCGACGATGCGAATACCGCATATGAGAAGGCTTCCGGTCAGTATGGCCGTGTAGATGATGCCGTTAAATTTATCGATCCGAGAAAAGAATAATCGAAAGAAATCGACAGAGGAGGTTAAGAAATGGCTTTATTCGAATCATATGAAAGAAGAGAGAAACAGATTCTTGCAAAGCTGAATGAGTACGGCATCCATTCGATTGAGGAAGCTGCCGAGATCACAAAGGCTGCAGGTCTGGACGTATATCATCAGGTGGAGAAGATTCAGCCGATCTGCTTCGAGAACGCGAAATGGGCATACACCGTAGGTGCTGCCATTGCGATCAAAAAGGGCTGCCGCAACGCAGCAGACGCTGCCGCTGCCATCGGTGAGGGACTTCAGTCCTTCTGTATCCCGGGATCCGTTGCTGACCGCCGTAAAGTAGGTCTTGGCCATGGCAACCTGGGCAAGAGACTGCTGGAAGAGGATACCGAGTGCTTCGCATTCCTTGCAGGCCACGAGTCATTCGCAGCTGCCGAGGGCGCTATCGGTATTGCAGAGAAGGCAAACAAGGTACGTAAAAAACCGCTTCGTGTCATCCTGAACGGACTTGGCAAGGACGCAGCGAAGATCATCTCCCGTGTCAACGGTTTCACCTATGTAGAGACCGAGTACGATTACAAGACCGGTGAGCTCAAAGAGCTGTCCCGCACCTGCTACTCCAAGGATCCGAACAGTGCAAGAGCAAAGGTTAACTGCTACGGCGCTGACGATGTACAGGAAGGCGTTGCCATCATGTGGCATGAGAATGTCGATATCTCCATCACCGGCAACTCCACCAACCCGACCCGTTTCCAGCATCCGGTGGCAGGTACCTACAAGAAGGAGCGTCTTGAGGCGGGAAAGAAGTATTTCTCCGTTGCATCAGGCGGCGGCACAGGCCGTACTCTTCATCCGGATAACATGGCAGCAGGTCCTGCTTCCTACGGCATGACCGATACCATGGGACGTATGCACAGTGATGCTCAGTTCGCAGGATCTTCTTCTGTTCCGGCTCACGTTGAGATGATGGGTCTCATCGGTGCCGGCAACAACCCGATGGTCGGCATGACCGTTGCTGTGGCTGTATCGGTTGAGGAAGCTGCCAAGGCAGGAAAATTCTAATTTGATGATGACTGAGTCATACAGGGCGGCCTTACGCATTGCGGAGGGCCGCTTTTCCTGTTATGCTAGAATGACGGAAATCGATAAAGATGGTGAAACACAGCATATGAAAGAGCGCGTCGCGGATGAAAGCATGCTGTGTACACTGATATATATGTATATAGCTTTAAGTGCTTCAACTTTAAGTGCTTCAAGAGGATGAGTAAGAATATGGAACGCTGGGACATTTATGACGCAGATAAGAATAAAACAGGACGTACGATGATCCGCAATGATTTTCCCATGAAGGACGGGGATTATCATCTGTCGGTTCTCGGCATCGTGACTGATGGAAAAGGACGTTTTCTGATCACGCAGAGAAAGGCCGACAAGGCCTGGGCGCCGCTTTCCTGGGAAGTGTCCGGCGGAGGTGTACAGGCCGGAGAAACTTCGGAACAGGCTGTCAGGCGGGAGGTCTCGGAGGAAACGGGACTGAAGCTCGACGGAGCGGATATCATTTTCATGAGCTCGTACCGGAGTGAGGGCGGACCGGATCACAACAATTATTTTGAGGATATATATCAGGTGAGGCTTGATTTTACCCCTGAGGATGTGCATATTCAGGCGTCGGAGACAGAAAACTTCCGGATCTGCGGACTGAATGATGTCATGCTCCTCGGGGAAAACGGGAAGTTTCTTCACTATGAGAGACTTCTGCCGGTGATGGAGGAAATCGGGACAGAATCATGAGAGAAGATTATGCGAGGGCCAGAAAGGCCGGAGAAAAATCGGTTCATAAGGCACGGGCTTCAGGAAAGTATCCGTATCTGCTGTCGCTTCAGAGTCTTCTGCCTGATTTCAACAGACTCCCGAAAATCCCGGTGGGCGTCAGGGAGATCCCGCTGCACATGATCGACGGAACGGTAAATGACGATCGGCAGAATGCCTTTTCATGGGATTTCATGCCGGTTTTTGATCCTGCGTCGGAATTTGCCATGAAGTGGTCCAATCTCTTCGACTCACAGGCGGAGGAGGGCATTCACGACGCGATCAGGTGCTATGAATATATGCACCGGTTTTACGTGGAGGAGGGGAACAAGCGCGTTTCCGTTCTCCGGTTTGTCGATGCCTATTCCATCGCGGCGGATGTCATCCGCGTCATGCCGAAGAAAACGGACGATCCGGCGATGCGGGCTTATTTCGAATTTCTGGATTTTTACGGGGTGACGGAGCTGTACGATATTGCCCTGACGGAAACGGGAAGCTATGCCAGACTGGCGGCGCTCTACGGGATGAATCTGACGGATGCCTGGCCTGCGGAATATGTGGAGACGCTCCGGTCGGATTTCCGGACGTTTGAGAAGATTTTTACGGAGAAAGGCGGAGACCGGCTGAATATCGGAACCGGCGACGCGTTCCTCATGTACCGCACGCTTTATCCGGACAGTGCTGTCTTTATGGAACCACGTCAGGAGACGGCCAGAAAGATTGAAAAAATCTGGAATGAGCTGATCAGTGCCACAGATGATGAAGATATCGCGGTTGTGGAGAACCCGAAACAGAGCAGTGTCAGTGCCCCTTCGGTGTCGGTGCCGCTGTTCGGCGCAAGGCGGTATACGAAGGACAGGCCGCTCCGTGTGGCTTTTCTGTATTCAAGAACCCCGAAAACCTCGCGCTGGATCTACGCGCACGAGCTGGGCAGAAATGAGCTGAACCAGAAATATGACGGCATCGTGGATGCCATTCTTTTTGAACAGTGCGATACGGATGAGAAAGCGAATGCCGCTTTTGATGCCGCGGCTTCAGATCTGGATGATGTTGTTTTCGCGGTCACGCCGGATCTGATGACTTCTTGCATGCGTGCGGCTATCCGCTATCCGCAGATGAAGATTCTGGACTGTTCCATCAACCTCAAGAGCAGCGCGGTGAGGACCTATTATCCGAAGATGTATCAGGCCAAATTCCTGATGGGGGCGCTGGCCGCGTGCTATGCGAATGATCACAGAATCGGCTATGTGGCGGATTATCCGCTGAACGGCAATATTGCGAATATCAATGCTTTCGCAATCGGGGCCGGCATCGTGGATCCGAAAGCGAAGATTTATCTTTCATGGACCGGCAGAAAAGGCAATGATTTCGAGAAGGAGCTGGAGGATGATCTGGGTCTGAAGGTGATTTCCGGTCCGGATGCCATTCAGCCGGCCAGTCACAGCAGGAAGTACGGCCTGTATGTGAAAGATGACTCGGGGCGCACAAAGGTTATCGCGGCGCCGATCTGTCACTGGGGGAAATTTTACAGTGCGATCGTGCAGACGATTCTGGACGGCACCTGGAATGAGCGGGAGAAAACCGGGAAAAATCAGCCGATCAATTACTGGCTCGGCATGCCAGGCGGCGTGGTGGACGTGATTTTTTCAGATAAGCTTCCCTATTATTCCAGAAAACTGCTGAAAATTCTGAAGAGCGGCGTCATGGACGGGACGATCGAACCGTTCAGAGGAGAACTGAGAAGCCAGAGCGGCACACTTCAGACGGAGGGCGCGGAGGCACTTTCCTATGCGGATATTGTCGGGATGGACTGGCTCAATGACAATATCATCGGCAGCGTACCGAAGGCGGATGAGCTGGTGGAAAGCGTGCAGAAAACCGTACAGACGAGCGGCGTGACGGAGACCGTGAGGCAGGACGACAGGCAGAAATAACGGATATGCTTCGGAAACGATGTAAATCGGAGCAGCAGTTGAACAGGCAGAGGTTTGACAGACAGATGTCAGCGGAAGAGAGTCTGATCAGCCGGATGGAAAGGCTGTATCAGGATATGAGCAAAGGCCAGAAACGGCTGGCCGACTATATCATCAAACATTATGACAGGGCGGCCTATATGACAGCGGCGGAGCTGGGTAAAGAAGCGGATGTCAGCGAATCGACGGCGGTTCGTTTCGCCATGCTGCTCGGGTTCTCCGGATTTCCTGAATTTCATCAGTCTCTTCAGGAAGTCGTGAGAAACAGGCTGAATTCCGTGCAGCGAATGGAATCGGCGATGGAGCATGTGCGTGAGGACCGCATTCTTGATACGGTGCTGAACAGTGATATCGACAAGATCCGGATTACGCTGGAGCAGATTGACCGGGATTCTTTCCGAAGAGCGGTGGATATGATTCTTTCCGCGAAGACGGTTTATGTGGTCGGGATCAGGAGCTGCGCGCCGCTGGCGGCCTTTCTCGGATTCTACCTGAATCAGATTCTGGAAGATGTGAGAATCGTCAACACAAACAGCGCAAGCGAGATTTTTGAACAGATGATGCGCCTGTCAGAAGAGGATGTCGTGATCGGCATCAGCTTCCCCAGATATTCGAAGAGAACACTGAAGGCGATGGAGTTCGCAGAAAACAGGAAGGCGGGCAGAATAGCCATTACGGACAGCATGCACTCTCCGCTCACAGAGCATTCTGACTGCTGCCTGATCGCCAGAAGCGATATGGCGGCGATTGTGGACTCGCTTGTGGCACCGCTCTCCGTGATCAATGCGCTGATCGTCAACCTGGCCATGCGCCGGAAGAAGGAAGTCATGCAGACGCTGAATACGATGGAATCGATCTGGCAGGAATATCAGGTCTATGAATCCGACGAGATGGAAAAAATCAGCGAACGTGGTGACAGCAGAGAAACGGAGGAAATTCCCTCCGGGGAAAATCATAAGAAGAGATGAAGATCGGAATTATTGGCGGCGGTGCCGCCGGAATGATGGCGGCCGTCCGGGCGTCGGAGCTCGGTGCGGATGTCACCCTGTTTGAACAGAATGAAAAAACGGGAAAGAAACTGTTTATTACGGGGAAGGGCCGGTGTAATTTTACGAATGACTGCGATGAACAGACGCTTTTTGCCAACGTCGTAACCAATCCGAAGTTTCTTTACAGTGCCTTCGGTCAGTGGAACAGTCAGCAGAGCATCGGCTTTTTTGAGGACGCCGGTGTAAAGACAAAGGTGGAGAGAGGCAGCCGGGCGTTCCCGGCATCTGATCATTCATCGGATATTATCAGAGCGCTGGACCGGAAGATGAAGGAAAACGGTGTGAGGGTCATGCTCCGCACGAAGGTGACAGGCCTGATCACAGAGGATATTCCGCATGAGAAGAAAGGGCCTGTGAAGAAAATCACCGGGCTCCTGACAGAAGATGCAGGAGGCGGCAGAACGTCGACGGACGGCAGCTCCCTGCCGGGAAAACAGAGGCATGAATATGATTTTGACCGGGTGCTGATCGCGACAGGCGGACTTTCTTATGCCACCACGGGTTCGACGGGCGACGGATTCCGCTTTGCAGAGAAAGAGGGCCTTGCGGTCACTTCTCCGAGACCCGCACTTGTGCCGCTGGTGACCGAAGAATCCTATATTCCGGAGCTTCAGGGACTGTCGCTGCGCAATGTCCGGCTGACGATCCCTTATGGAAAGAAAAAGACCTGGTCGGGATTCGGTGAGATGCTGTTCACCCATTTCGGCATCAGCGGTCCGCTTGTGCTGAGCGCAAGTTCCGTGATCGCCGGGGCGCTGGAAGAAGGACCGCTGAAGGCGGTGATTGACCTGAAGCCGGCCCTGACTGATGAGCAGCTGGATGCGCGGCTTCTCCGTGAATTCGGGGCGGCGCAGAACAGGGAATTCAAAAATGCCGTGGCACCGCTTTTCCCGGCAAAGCTCCGTCCGGTGATGATCAGGCTTTCGGGCATCGACGGCGATAAGCCGGTCAATGCCGTGACGAAGCAGGAACGGCAGGCTTTCATCCGGCTGATCCGTGCCTTTCCGATGACGATCACAGGCACACGCGGATTCGGGGAAGCCATCATCACGCAGGGTGGTGTGAGCGTGAAGGAGATCAATCCTTCCACGATGGCATCCAGAAAAATTGCCGGTCTCTATTTTGCGGGCGAGGTCATTGATACCGATGCGCTGACGGGCGGGTTTAATCTGCAGATCGCGTGGGCGACGGCGAGACTCGCGGCGGAGCACATGACGGAGGAGTGACGGAAATGAGTTTTCAGATAGCAATTGACGGGCCGGCAGGAGCCGGCAAGAGCACGGTGGCCAGAATCGTGGCAGCAGAACTGGGTTTTATCTATGTGGATACCGGTGCCATGTACAGAGCCATGGGACTGTATTTTGCAGACCGGAAGGTGGATACGGATTCTGAGCAGGCGGTCAATGATTCTCTGTCCGGCGCCGCCGTGGCGTTAAAAATCGAGCATGGCGAACAGCATGTCATTCTGAACGGAACTGACGTAACGGACCGGATCCGCACGGAGCAGGCCGGCATGATGGCGTCGAAGACAAGCCGTTATCCGGAGAACCGCCGCAAAATGACGGCCATGCAGAGGGACATCGCCGAAAAGAACAGCGTTGTCATGGACGGGCGTGACATCGGAACGGTTGTCCTCCCGGATGCTCCGCTGAAGATTTTTCTCACTGCCAGTGTCCACACGAGAGCACTTCGGCGGTTCGGAGAGCTTCAGCAGAAAGGAGAGCATCCTGATCTGGCGGAGATAGAAGAGGATATTGAAAAGCGTGATTACGCGGACATGCACAGGGAGACGGCGCCGCTGAAACAGGCTTCAGATGCGGTGTACCTGGATACTTCGGACATGACGGCGGAAGAAGCCGCGGAGAAAATCATCTGTCTCGCAAAGGAGAGAATGAATGGCTGAGGGATTTCTTCCGGTCAGCAGAGATGACCTGAAAGAAAGAGGAATTGAACAGCCCGATTTTATCTATGTGTGCGGCGATGCCTACGTGGACCACCCCAGCTTCGGGGCAGCCATCATCAGCCGGGTGCTTGAGGACCGGGGATATTCCGTGGCCATGATGTGCCAGCCGGATTATCATGATCCCGCGAGTATCACGGCGCTCGGAAAGCCGAGACTCGCGTTTCTTGTGTCTTCCGGCAACATGGATTCCATGGTGCTTCACTATACTGTGGCAAAAAAGAGACGGAGCACGGATCTGTACAGCCCGGGCGGGGAGGCAGGCAGACGGCCGGACAGAGCGGTCATTGTCTACTGCAATATGATCCGGCGTTTTTTTCATGATGTGCCAGTGATTCTCGGCGGACTGGAGGCAAGCCTGAGACGGCTCGGCCATTATGATTACTGGTCTGACCGCGTGCGCAGGTCCATACTGCTGGAGTCAGGTGCGGATCTGATCTCTTACGGCATGGGAGAGAAAAGCATCGTGGAGATTGCCGAGGCCCTGGATTCCGGCATTGATGTCAGAGATATCACCTGGATCCGCGGCACCGTGTGGAAGACAAGAAAAGATGATTTTCCGGAAGATGCGGTGAGACTGCCGGATTTTGACAGCATCAGCGAAGATTCAGCGGAAGGGAAAAAGGCATACGCGGAGAGCTACGCCATTCAGTACCGCAATACAGATCCTTTTTCGGCGAAGGTCATCTACGAACCTTACGGTTCAGGAAGAAGAAAAACGGATGAAAATCCCGGTACAGGGCCCGAAACCGCACGCGAATCAGCGGGATTTACGTATGTCGTGCAGAATCCGCCGGCCATGCCGCTCACTGAAATGGAGATGGATGACATCTATGCGCTGCCCTACATGAGGCGATGGCATCCGATGTACGACAGCGAGGGCGGCATCCCTGCTTTTCAGGAAATCCGTTTCAGCCTGACCTCGAACAGAGGATGCTTCGGCGAGTGCAATTTCTGTGCACTGACCATGCATGAGGGCAGGATTGTTCAGGCGAGAAGCCATGAGTCGATCATAAATGAAGCGAAGCTGATGATACAGGATCCCGGATTCAAGGGCTATATCCATGATGTCGGCGGACCGACAGCGGAATTCAGGGCACCTGCCTGCGCAAAACAGCTGAAGTACGGCGCGTGCACGGACCGCCGGTGCCTGTGGCCGCGTCCCTGCAGAAATCTTGTGGCAGATCACTCGGATTATATCCGTCTGTTAAGGGAACTGCGGGCGCTGCCCGGCGTGAAGAAAGTCTTTGTCCGCTCGGGCTTCCGCTTTGATTACCTTCTGGCGGATAAAGACAGAACTTTCCTCACCGAACTGTGCCGGTATCATGTGAGCGGACAGATGAGGGTGGCACCGGAGCACATTTCGGCCAGGGTGCTGCGAACGATGGGCAAGCCTGCGCCTGAGGTATACCGGAAGTTTGAAAATGAGTTTCAGAAAGTGAATCAGAAGCTCGGCAAAAATCAGTATCTCGTCCCGTATCTGATGTCCTCGCACCCGGGCAGCCGGATGGAGGATGCGGTGGAACTCGCGGAGGCCGTGAGCGACATGGGGTTCAACCCTGAGCAGGTGCAGGATTTTTACCCGACACCCGGCACAGTATCCACCACCATGTATTACACAGGACTCGATCCCCTGACAGGGGAACCGGTCTATTCAGAGAAAAATCCTCACCGCAAGGCCATGCAGCGCGCGCTGATTCAGTACAGAAATCCTGAAAATTATGCGCTCGTGAAGGAAGCTCTGACCGAGACCGGCAGAACGGACCTGATCGGCTATGACAGAAAATGTCTGATCCGGCCGGAACCGCCGCACCGCGGCGGACGAAACAGAAGTTCCGTCAGAGGCCGCGGAAGGAAAGGAAACAGTAACAGAAAAAAATGAAGCTTCTGCTGATTGCTGATGAGGAAGACAAGTCCCTCTGGGATTATTACAGACCGGGTATGCTGAAGCCATACGATCTGATTATTTCGTGCGGGGATCTGAAAAAGGAATATCTGGAATTTATTGCAACGATGGCCAGCTGTCCGCTTCTGTACGTGCGCGGAAATCATGACACGCGTTTTGTGAAGGAACCGCCCGAAGGATGCATCTCCATCGAGGACAGGGTGTTTGACTATAAAGGACTGAGGATTCTGGGCCTCGGAGGATCCATGGAGTACATTCCCTACCGGGCCTGTCAGTATACGGAAGAGGAGATGAAAGAGCGGATCCGCAGGGTGAAACGTGAAATTGTTCTCAGGAACGGTTTCGATGTGCTCGTGACACATGCGCCTGCGGCCGGCTACGGCGATATGAACGATCTGCCGCACAGAGGCTTTGCATGTTTCAATGAGCTTCTCAAGGAGGAAAAACCCGGCTACATGTTTTTCGGGCATATTCATTCAAATTACAGTGCATCGCCTTTTATCCGGAAAAGAAAGCATGAGAGCGGAACGGTTATGATCAATGCCTATAAAAAATATGAGGTGGAGATCGGCGCCGATGAATATCCTGCGGTTGGCAAGACGGGTTCTTTTCTGTATGATCTGATCATGAGCATGAAAGAAAAGAGGAAAAAATACTGATGAAGGTCATTGTAGCGGACAGCGCGGGATTCTGCTTCGGCGTACAGCGCGCGGTCGAAGAGGTGGAAAATCAGATTAAGAACGGACGGAAGCCGGTATACACCTATGGTCCGATCATCCACAACGAGCAGGTGGTCAGTTCCCTTGCTGAAAAAGGCGTACGGGTCATCCGGTCCGAGGAAGAGCTTGGAAAAATCCACGAGGGCACCATCATCATCAGGTCACACGGCGTGCCGAGAAGAATTCAGGAGATCATGGAGAAAAGCGGCGCCGATATCGTGGATGCAACCTGTCCCTTTGTGAAAAAAATCCATCGGATCGCTGAAGATGCCGGAAAAACCGGAAAGGTACTGATTATCGCCGGTGATCCGGACCATCCCGAGGTGCAGGGCATCATGGGATGGACGGACGGAGAGGTCCATGTGGTCAGAGACGCGGACGAAATGGAGAAGCTGACACTCCCCGCCGGAAAAAAGGCGGTTCTTGTCGCGCAGACGACATACAATCATACAAAATTCGAAGATGTTGTTGCTATTTTCAGGAAAAAGGAATATAGTTGTAATGTTAATAATACTGTTTGCAGCGCTACTGACAAGCGGCAGACAGAGGCGCGCGAGATCGCGTCAAAAGTAGATGCTATGGTTGTCATTGGAGGCAGGCATAGTTCGAACACACAGAAGCTGTATCAGATATGCAGCGAAGAGTGCGCGCATACTTACTTCATTGAGACACTTGTTGATCTGGATATGAAACCTTTTCAATCTTTCTCTTGCGTAGGTATCACAGCTGGAGCATCTACTCCAAAAAGTATAATTGAGGAGGTTACATTAAATGTCAGAAGAAATGAATGTTGAAGAGAACGAATTTGAGAAGCTGCTGAACGAGTCATTCAAGACGGTTCACAATGGTGAAGTTGTTGAAGGAACAGTTATTGAAGTTAAGCCTGATCAGATCATTCTGAACATCGGGACAAAGGCAGACGGTATTCTCACGAGGAACGAATATTCCAACGATAATTCGCTCGATTTAACAACCGTCGTTAAGCCAGGCGACAAGATGGAAGTCAAGGTAATGAAGATGAACGACAGTGAAGGCACTGTTCTTCTTACCTATAAGAGACTTGTAGCCGAGAAGGGCAATAAGAAGCTTGAAGAGGCATTCGAGAATGACGAAGTCCTCAAGGCAAAAGTTGTCCGTGTTCTGAATGGCGGACTGAGCGTCAATGTTGAAGGCGCCAGAGTATTCATTCCGGCAAGTCTTGTATCCGATACGTATGAGAGAGATCTCAACAAATATATGGATCAGGAGATCGAGTTTAAGGTTATTGAGTTCAATCCCCGCAGAAGAAGAATCATCGGCGACCGCAAGCAGCTGGTTGTGGCACAGAAGAAGGCAGCACAGAAAGCCCTGTTCGAGCGCATCCATGTAGGCGATATCGTAGAAGGAACCGTTAAGAACATCACAGATTTCGGTGCTTTCATCGATCTGGGCGGCGCAGACGGACTGCTTCATATCTCCGAGATGAGCTGGGGACGCGTAGACAATCCGAGGTCCATCGTTTCCGTAGGCGACAAGATCAAAGTTCTCATCAAGGACATCAAGGGTGACCGTATCGCACTGTCCCTGAAGTTTGAGGATCAGAACCCCTGGATCACAGCGCCTGAGAGATACGCAGCAGGCACCATCGTTACCGGCAAGGTTGCCCGCATGACAGATTTCGGTGCTTTCGTAGAGCTTGAGCCCGGCATCGATGCACTGCTTCATGTAAGTCAGATTTCCAGAGAGCATGTCAACAAGCCGTCTGATGTACTGCAGACCGGCCAGGAAATCACGGCAAAGATCGTTGACTTCAACGCAGATGAGCGCAAGATCAGCCTCAGCATGAAGGCACTTGAGCTTGATAAGGAAGCTGAAGAGAAGGATCAGGAAGAAGAGGGAAGCGACGCTGAATAAGCGTCTGCCTTCGAAAAGAATACAGGTACGAAAATAACAGAGGAGATTTCCCGGCAGGGAAATCTCCTCTTGCTTTAATTCAGGCTTTTCTTACCTGATCACCTGAGACTGCTTTTTAATCAGGCTTTTCTTACCTGATCATCTGAGATTGCTTTTTATTCAGGCTTTTCTGCCGTGATCATCTGAGAAACAGAGACAGGATCTCCGACAGATAGCCGGCAACAGCTTCACCGTCCGAGAGAAAGCTTTCCTCCGGCATAAAGTACGGCGGCCAGGAACGGTAGTCCGTGTAAAAGACAGGCTCAATCTGTTCAGAGAGCTCAGGACAGAAGATCCCTTCTTTTTTCTGGTAGCAGGTGGCTGGTTTTGCCTTCTCCCTGTGATCCGGGTCTGTATAGACGGCAATATCCTTATGGATGGCCTGATCCTCTTCGGGAAGGTAATAATAATTTTTATAATCCCGGAAAAAGTGCTTCATGGTGCCTGCTGCCAGAGGAACCGTAAGCAGCAGCTCCTCGCCCTTCAGCTCAAGCTGCAGCCCGGGCACCGCCGGAGAATCCGGATTGACAGGATCCTGATTCCCCCGCCCGGCATGGCGGTTCTTCGATTTCACAAACCGTGCGGTCATGGGGAAGATTTTTTCTGAGACGGAAGAGGGAAAATCACGGCGGGGCCTGAGATAAAAACGCAGGACATCGTCCGCCTGTTCAGCACGGAAATTTTCCGGTCTGTTCTCGAAAAAATCCGGCACCGAAAGAAGCGGAAGCAGGCCGGCCATACCGGTCACGTCATCGTGATTATGCAGAAACAGAAGCTCCTCCAGCGCTCTGTCCTTCGACTCAAGAAACTCCTTATATACATCGATCAGTCTGCCGCCGTCCATCTCATCCTGACGGGAAACGCCGCAGAACTGTTCCAGATCCTTCTGACGCATCTTCGTCAGACCGAAAATACTGCGGTACGGGCTGAGCCGCCGGAACAGATCTGTATTACCGAAGCCCTCAAAAGGATCCGGAAGCCGGTAAACGGAACATTTATACCGGACATACGGTATGTCAAACGTGTCACCGTTAAAATGGACAAGCACCGGCTGTTCCGAATTTCTCTCTCTGATTTCAGAAAGGAAGGCCGAAAAATCCTTCAGAAGAACCTTTTCCTCCAGGGGGGAATCCAGGAACCACTGTCTGAGCATCCACCGGTCATTTTCCCGTGAGATGGCGCCGATCATATACAGACTCGTGCCGCGTCTCGACAGTCCCGTTGTTTCAATATCAAAAAGACAGACCGGGGAAGAACCCGCGTAATCCGAGAGATGATTCTCCGCCTCGCCCGTCACCTGTTCTTTTCTGAAGATCATTCACAGCGTCCTTTCTTAATTTTTATCATCTATTTTAAGCATATTATGAATCATCCGTCGTCATTCTGCCGTTATATTACAGAAAGCTTCGGATGCATCACCCTTTTCGCTCCGGTCACATTCGCCGTGTATCTCCGGCGGCCATTCTCACCTGAAAGGCGGCGCTGCGGAACGCGCTTCATCCTCTATAGCATAATATACGAAAAGGTGCTAAAATCAAACATAAGTATGCCAGAAAACAGAGGATCACAATATGTTTGGTTTTATCAGTGGCACCATAGACGAAATAACGGAAGACAGTCTTATTATAGACAATCACGGCGTAGGCTGGGAGATTTTTGTGCCGGGCAGTCTCCTCAGCGGAGATGTTCACACGGGCGATGAGATCAAACTTTACACCTATCTTTCCGTGTCAGAGAATGCACTGGCTCTCTATGGATTTTTTACCCGAGATGACCTCGAGGTATTCAAGCTTCTTCTGAATGTGAGCGGTATCGGTCCCAGAGGTGCCATGTCCGTTCTGGGTGCGCTGGGAAGCGACAGTCTGAGATTTGCCGTTCTTGCGGATGATGCCGCGGCAATCGCAAAGGCACCGGGCGTCGGTAAAAAGACGGCGCAGAAGATTGTCCTTGAACTGAAGGATAAATTTGAACTTGAGGACGCGTTCGAAAAGAAGCTCGAGCACGGATCCTCACAGGGTGCTTCCGCTTCCGCAGGCGGCGGAACGGCGGCGGATGAGGCGGTTCAGGCGCTGACGGCGCTCGGCTATTCGGGGACAGAAGCCCTGCAGGCCGTGAAGAAGGCCGACATCACGCCGGATATGGATACCGAAGCTGTGCTGAAGGCCGCACTGCAGAAGCTGAGTTTCTGAATTTAGTTCTGACAGTGATTTTTACAGACATAAGTATCTGACAGGAAGAAAGAATGGAGAAAAGAATCATACAGACAGAAGTCCGGGAAGAGGACGAACCGGTTGAAAAATCCCTTCGTCCGCAGACCCTGGATGAATATATAGGACAGGAGCACGCAAAGAACAGCCTGCGGGTCTATATCGAAGCCGCCAAACGGCGGAATGACGTGCTGGACCACGTTCTCTTCTATGGCCCGCCGGGTCTCGGCAAGACAACCCTGGCCGGCATCATCGCCAATGAGATGGGCACGCATATGAAGGTGACCTCCGGACCGGCCATTGAAAAGCCGGGGGAGATGGCGGCCATCCTGAACGGTCTGCAGGAAGGGGATATCCTTTTTGTCGACGAGATCCACCGGCTGAACCGTCAGGTCGAAGAAGTGCTGTATCCTGCCATGGAAGATTATGCGATCGATATCATGATCGGAAAAGGCTCCTCCGCCCGGTCAATCCGCCTGGAGCTTCCGAAGTTCACGCTGGTCGGCGCAACGACGAGGGCCGGTCTTCTGACCGCTCCTTTACGGGACCGTTTCGGCGTGATCGAGCATCTGGAATTTTACACGACAGAAGAGCTTGCGGAGATCATCACGCATTCGGCGAAGATTCTTGACGTAAAAATCGACCCGCAGGGCGCGACGGAGATCGCCAGACGGTCGCGCGGCACGCCGAGAATCGCCAACCGGCTGCTGAAAAGGGTCAGAGATTTTGCCATGGTACGCTATGACGGAAAAATCACCGATAAGGTGGCTTCCATGGCGCTTGATTTTCTTGAGGTTGACAGGATGGGACTGGATCAGACGGACAGGATGATCCTGAGAACTATCATTGAGAAATTTAACGGCGGTCCGGTCGGGCTGGAGACGCTGGCTGCCGCCGTCGGTGAAGACGCCGGAACCATCATGGACGTCATCGAGCCGTTTCTGATCAAGAACGGACTGATGAACAGGACCCACGGCGGACGGGTGGTCTCCCCGGTGGCCTACAGGCATCTGGGATATCCGGTTCCCGAAAATCAGTAGATTTTATAAAGTCAGGAGATAAATTATGTCAGAAAAACATTCGGTTAAGGTGCTGATCGACGGCAAGGCGATCACGCTCGGCGGTTACGAGAGTGAGGAATATCTGCAGAGAGTGGCTTTTTATCTGAACAGCAAAATCTCTGAGCTTCAGGCTTCCGCCGGTTACGGCCATCTGACCCAGGACATGAAGTCCACGCTTCTTGCGCTGAATATCGCAGATGATTATTTCAAGGCGAAGGAACAGGCGGACTCCATGGAGCGGGATATTGAGAACAAGGATCAGAATGCCTACGATGTGAAGCATGATCTGATCGCGGCGCAGATGGAAGTCGAGCGTCTGAAAAAAGAAAATGAGAAACTCAGAGGCAGAAGAGGTAACGAGTCGTGATCAGGAAGTGCGAGCTTCTGGCGCCTGCCGGGTCCGTGGAAGCCATGTACGCTGCCTTTATGGCAGGTGCCGACGCGGTTTACATCGGCGGCGACCGGTTCGGTGCCAGGGCTTATGCCGAGAATCCCGACAGGGAACAGCTGACGGAAGCGATCCGTCTGTCGCACCGGCTCGGCAAAAAACTCTATATGACTGTGAATACCCTGCTGAAGGATCATGAGCTGGAAGAAGAGCTGATTCCCTGGATCACGCCGATGGCGGAAGAAGGCCTTGACGGTGTGATCGTTCAGGATTTCGGCGTGTTTGATCTGCTTCACCGCGCGTTTCCTTCTCTTCCCCTGCATACCAGTACACAGATGGTCGTCACGGATTATTACGGCGCCGCGCTGATGGCGGAGGCGGGCGCTGTCAGGATCGTTCCCGCGAGAGAACTGACGCTTCCGGAAATCCGGGAGATTTATGACAGGACCGGACTGGAGATTGAGGCGTTTGTTCACGGCGCCATGTGCTACAGCTATTCCGGCCAGTGCCTGATGAGCAGTCTGATCGGCGGAAGAAGCGGAAACAGAGGCCGGTGCGCGGGTGTGTGCAGGCTCCCTTTTCAGGTGACGGAAAACGGAAAACGGCTGAACCGCCAGGATGAAAATTACCCTCTGAATCTGAAGGATCTGTGTGCGATAGATCTGCTGCCGGAGATGATGGAAGCCGGCGTCATGTCCTTCAAGATTGAAGGCAGGATGAAAAAGCCTGAATATACGGCAGGCGTAGTCTCTGTCTACCGCAGGTATATGGACAGCGCCATGAAACTGCTTCAGGAGGGACGGACGGAGAACTACAGGGTATCCCCTGAGGACAGACAGAAGCTGATGGATCTGTTCAACAGGGACGGGTTCAGTATCGGCTGCCTGAAAAATCACAACGGGCGCGACCTTGTGGCAGTGCATAACTATAAGCTTTCGGAAGAAAGAATGAAGCCTGCCCAGATGCTGACGGAGAAGATCCGTAAGGAACTGAAGACACCGGAAATGAGGCATCATCTTCAGGCACCGGTTTCAGGCACGCTGAGCCTTTCACTTCAGAAGGGTGCGGAACTGAGATGCGCGTGGCAGGATCCCGAGGGGAGAACGGCAGCCTCCTGTGTGACCATTCCGGATGCCGTCCAGAAGGCGGAGAAGGCACCCGTCACTGAAGAGCGCGTCCGTGCTCAGGTGGAGAAAACAGGCGGCAGTGATTTTTATTTTCAGCCGCTGGACATCAGAATAGATGACGGTCTGTTCATTCCGATGAAGTTCCTGAATGAACTGAGAAACCGTGCCTTCGCGTCTCTGGAAGAGGAAATCGACAGACAGTTCCGCACAGACGGGCCGGCCGGCAATAAGGACACATCGGAGTTCTCTGTGACGGCCGGTGATGACGGTAAGGCAGAAAGAACAGAGGCACAGAGGATCGCTGAAGAAAGCATCAGAGCGGAGCATATCGCAGAAGAGAGCATGGTTCCGGAATGGAAAACGGAAGAGCGTTCTCTCTGGGTGCTCTGCGAGAGAGAAGCGCAGTATCTGGCCGTTCGTGATTCGTCACAGGTCACCGGTTATTATCTGCCCTGGCGCATCATGAAAAATCACACGGCTGACGCCGGCGTGTTCCGGCTCGTTCTTCCCTTTGTCATGAGAAGGGACAACCGCGGGCAGGTGCAGCATGACATCAGATCCTACCTCCAGTACATGGCAGGAAAGGACACCGGGCGCGGCGGTATTCTTGTGCGGAATATCGGTGAGTTTGCACTGCTCCGGTCGCTTGGACTGGAGAGGATGGCGGTCGCTGATTCCGGGCTGTATACGATGAACAGCAGGGCGCGCCGTTTCCTTGAGGGATTCGGTGCGGAACATTTTACGGCTTCTCTGGAGCTGAACCGCCGGGAGCTGGAGGAAAGCGGCGCGGTACAGAATGAGCTTGTGATCTATGGAAGAGTACCGATGATGATCAGCACGCACTGCGTGAAGAAGACGACAGGTCACTGCGATCATGCATCAGGTACCGCCGTGTTAAGGGACAGAAAAGGAGCTTCTTTTCCGGTCGACTGCCGCTGTGACGCCTGCTACAACATCATCTGGAACAGTCTTCCGACCAGCCTTCTTCCCTGCCTGAACGAGGTGGAGGACGCCGGCTTCCGTGAACTGCGGCTGCATTTCACGACGGAAGACGGGAAAACAGCCGGAGAGGTACTGCGTGATTTTGCGGAGGCACTGAAAAATCCCGAACGGAAGCCCGGTGAGAAACCGGGGATGAAAACAACGCGGGGCCATTTTCACCGCGGTGTAGAATAAAGACACATACCACAGGGTCAGAGGAAGGATATCAGAAATTTATGGCTACAGTTCTGTCACAGATTGCAAAATATGTGCTTCTGGCGATCATGGTATTTTTTACCGTGGAAACGTTCATGGTGCTCCGCCGGAGGGATGAGACTTCGAGAAGACGGATCATGCGCAAGCAGATCGGTCTGATGGTCCTGTTCAATATCACCTGCTACGGTGTCATGTATGCCTGCACGCAGGATGAGTGGATGCTGATCATGCCGGTCTGCATGATCGTTTATATTCTTGTTGTGCAGATCCTTTACCGGATCATCTACAGGAGAGCATCGCTGATTCTTCTGAATACGATGTGCATGATGCTCTCGATCGGCATTGTCATTCAGTCGAGACTGGACATGGATACGGCGAGAAAGCAGTTTATCATTGCGGCGGGCGCTACCATGATCTGTTTCATTATTCCCGTGTTCATCAGAAGAGTGCGCTGGGTCTCGAAGCTGACCTGGGCCTATGCGGTCATCGGCATTCTTCTTCTGGCTGCGGTTCTTATGCTCGGCCGGATCACCGGAGGTGCGAATCTGTCCGTCTCGATCGGCGGTGTTTCGTTCGCTTTCTCCGAATTTGTAAAAATCACCTTTGTGCTTTTTGTGGCAGGCATGCTGCAGAACCGGACCGATTTTAAGCAGGTTGTCACCGTGACCGTTGTGGCCGCGATTCATGTCGGCATCCTCGCTCTTTCCGCGGATCTCGGCGCGGCACTGATCTATTTCGTCGCATGGATCGTTATGGTTGTTGTGGCGACAAGGCAGCCTGCCTATGCGGCTGTCGGCGTCGGCGGTATGGCGGGTGCCTGTGTTGTCGCCTATCATCTCTTTGAACATGTCCGTGTCCGTGTGGAAATCTGGAAGGATCCGCTCAGTGATTACGAGGGTAGCGGATATCAGCTTGCCCAGGCGCTGTTCGGCATCTGCGCCGGCGGCTGGTTCGGCACGGGTCTGTGTCAGGGCAATCCCGATATGATTCCGCTGGCTTCGGAGGATTTTACCTTCGCGGCCATCTGCGAGGAGTTCGGCGTGCTGTTCGGCATCTGTCTTGTGCTCCTCTGCATGGGACTGTATCTGCTCATCATCAATATCGCACTCAGACTTGACAAGGTTTTCTACAAGCTTGTGGCCATCGGCCTCGGCACGGAATATGCCTTCCAGGTATTCCTGACCGTCGGAGGCACAACCAAGTTTATACCGATGACGGGCATTACGCTCCCGCTGATCAGTTACGGCGGAAGTTCCATGGTCTGCACCATTATCATGATCTCCATTGTCCAGGGTCTTTATATCATGAGAAAGGACGAGGATGACGAGATCCGCCAGGAGCAGCGAAGAAGGAGAGAAGAGGAACAGCGGGCCGCTTACTACGGCCGTCAGGCAGGCGCGCCTTACGGTCAGCAGCCGTACGGAGAGACTCAGCAGCATCCGGTCAGCAGCACTCCGGACGGAAGCAGAAAAAAAGTAAAAAAGGCCGGGCGCCATGTGGCGAATACCTATGATATGAGCCGGCAGACCGGCGACAGCACCAGTGAGGAATATTTTCAGGATCTGAAGAATAATTCAGGAGACAGTGATGAGTTATCAGAAAAAATCGAACAGCAGGCCAGAGAAGACCTCGCGCTCCGCAATCACTAGACCATACAGGATTGTCGGTATGATCAGCCTCATGCTTTTCTTCGGACTGATTGCCTATATCGT
>Ga0256406_1003378_pt1 | contig 19930 bp, 16 predicted proteins | sample RumenRJG_03DNA_FD_185986 | JGI IMG/M metagenome (GOLD analysis project Ga0256406, IMG submission 185986) | Bovine rumen microbial communities from Lethbridge, Alberta, Canada - RJG_03 | ecosystem: Host-associated > Mammals > Digestive system > Stomach > Rumen | place: Canada: Alberta | collected... | reverse complement strand
TACCGTCACCGGATAAAGAACGGTGGAGACCGGGAACCGGTCATGGAGCGTCTTCAGGATATCCTGATAGGCGGCTCCGTTTTCGGCCGTGAGAATCGCAACCTTCTTTACAAACCTCGGAATCTTTCTCTTTCTTGCAGGATCGAGCAATCCGAGTTTATCGAGTTTCTCCAGCGTCTTTTTCTTTGCTAAGAGAGTCTTTCCTTCTTGGCTCTGTAATACCTGGATACTCTCACCCCACAAGGTGACACTCGATCCGTGTTCATAATAAGACAATGCACCGGTGACAAGGACAACATCTCCTACCTTGATCTCCTCAAGCCCGTAATCCTGATGGTAATAACAGGCAAAAGCAACCCGAAGCATCGGGCTTTTGACTTGGTCGATACCAGGATCTCCTAATTCGAGATAGGAAAACTTCCCGAGCTTGAGAGAATACACTTCCCCATAGACAGGAAGATGCTGAAAGTTCGGGTTCTGGAAGCATTGCTTGAGAATGGCGCTGAGCTCTCCTACCGAAAGAGCGTTTTTAGGCTTGTTCCATGAATTCATAAGGAGGTATCGATTTATCTAGGACCGCATTGATGAAGCGGTAGTCGTTCTCCTTGCAGAAATTCTTCGCCATCTTCACCCCTTCGTTGATGAGGACTTTCCGTGGGGCTCCTTTGACATAGAGCCCTTCGCTGATCGAGGTAAACAAAATGGCTTTTGCAACATCGTCGATTCTTTCGAAGGTCCAGCCGTTGAGGTGGCTTGCGATCAAAGAACGGATTTCCTCAAAATGCTCCAGACCTAAGGAATAGATGGCTTTCGCATAGAGAGGAACTTCCTTGATATCGTCTTCTCCGAAGACATTGAGAAGAACTTCGGTTGCATCGAAATCCTCTTTGTTCTCAAGGAAGAGGAAGACCTGATAGAAAGACTGCATCGCTTTGGTGCGTTCGTCGCTTCTGGTGTACTGTTTCATCGTTTGTTCTCCGTATGGATACTGTTTTCGGCTATCTGCATCTTCGCTTCATAGACATCGCATTTCTTCCCTACTACAATCCCCCAGACAAGAAGAGCAAGAGATAAGGCATGTATAATGATATTCAACGTAATATCGACGGCATTAAAAGAAATCTCATAGATTTTCATCACCGATAGAACGATAACAGGAATCGAAAACAACGTATCGATTCCATAGGTGATCAGAGAAACAAGAAGGAACTTCTTCTTCCCTTTGACGGCATAAGAGGAGCAAAGGATCATCACAATCGCAATCAGAGCTGCTAATAAAGAAGGTAAAGAATGAAGAAGATTCAAGTCGTGGCTTGGCGAAGCGACGATCGTTGTGAAGGAAGAGATGGAAAAGAGAAGGGAAATCGCATAGAGATTGGTATAGCCGTTCTGAGGCGTATAGTTGAGAGTGATCTGGAAAAAGACTGTTGCAAAGAGAGGAATCAGGGCGACGACAATCGGCATCGAAGCTAAAATCCCGTACCGGTTACGCGCTTTCTGATACTCCTGAGGACTGACTATCTCTTTCATGCTTTCTTCGGGGCATCGACAAAGCCGATTACCTCGACATTGACCTGGATCGAAGAGATTTCGGTCGCATCGTACAAGTCGTTATAGACTTCCTGCTGAATCATATCGGCCGCTTTCTTGACATCGCTTCCGCGGACGGAAAGAAAGGCGATATGGACCGCAATCTTATCTTTGAGGATAGAGACCTCGACGCTTTTCTTCCCTTTCGGAAGAGCAAGCGAGATATCCTTCTTCAGCTCGTTCTTCGCTAAGGATTCCAGAGAATCCTCGGCAATCTGCAGGAAAACATATTTTGAAATCGACATCTTGCCGTATTCGGCACTGGAAACCTGATAATAGTTGCTAGGCATTATTTGTTATCTCCTTTGATATTCTTCATCGAAAGCGAAATGCGGTTCTTCTTCACATCGACCGCGAGGACCCGGACCTTGATGATATCGCCCGGTTTTCCATAGGGATGCGGATCGGTGATGTATTTGTTGGTGATTTCGGATAGATAGACGAGACCGTCTTTCTCTACTCCGATATCGACGAAGAAACCGAATCCGGTGACATTGCGGATCGTCCCTTCTAGGATCTGACCCGGTTTGAGGTCTTTGATATCCTTGACCGATTCATCAAGATGAGCCGTTACGGCCTTTTCACGCGGATCGCGGGAAGGCTTGATGAGTTCCTTGATGATATCGCTCAGCGTCGGAACACCGACCTGAAGTTCCTTCGCAAGACTTTCGATATCACTCGCGGAAAGTTTCGTAAGATTCTCTTTGGTTTCCTGTTCCGTTGCACCCTTTTCTTTCGCTAACACTTTCTTCGCAATCGGATAGGATTCCGGATGGACCGCGGTGTTATCCAAAGGTTCCTTGCTTTCCGGAATGCGTAAGAAGCCGGCCGCGTTTTCAAAGGCACGAGGGCCAAGACCGGGGACTTTCTTCAGTTCCGCACGGGAAGAGAAAGTACCGTGTTCCTCGCGATAAGAAACAATCGCACCGGCGACCTTCGAAGAGATACCGGAAACATAGGAAAGAAGATCGGCGCTTGCGGTATTGAGAAGAACACCGACATAGTTGACACAGTCTTCAACGACACCGGAGAGAGCTTCATGAAGTCTCTTCTTATCGATATCGTACTGATACTGTCCTACCCCGATACTTTCCGGTGGAATCTTGACCAGTTCCGCCAGAGGATCCTGTAAACGTCTTGCAATCGAGACAGCCGAACGGAGATTCGGTTCGAGATCCGGGAATTCCTTCTGGGCATTCTCCTGCGCGGAATAGATGGAGGCACCGGCTTCCGAGACGACCGCGATATCTAAGGAAGCAAGATCCGGATTCTCCTCTTTGATTTCTCTTAATAAAGCCTGAGACTCACGGCTTGCGGTTCCGTTTCCGCAGGCGACGACGTTGATCTTATATTTGCGTAAAAGGTCCGGAAGAAGCTTCTTGGCCTGGATATTGTTGAGTTTGGAATGGTAGGGATCCTGTAAAACAGTCGTATAAAGAAGTTTTCCGTTTTCATCGATGAAAGCAAGTTTGCATCCATGGGTGAACCCAGGATCGAAACCGAGGATTCTCTTCCCTTTCAGAGGCGGTGTCAGCAAAGTCGCCTTCAGAGAGGACTTGAATTCCACGATAGCCTGATCACTGGCAGTTTCCATCAGATCCGACCAGATATCGTTGGTGACCGAAGGATAGATGAGTCTTTTATAGGAATCTAGGATCATCGCCTTGAATTCCTCTTCGTAAGGAGAATGGAAAGGAATCTCGGAGGTATTGAGATGAGCGAGGATGATCTCATCCGGTAAGACGATTTTCTTGGTGAGGACTTTGTTGTTGACACCGCGGTTGATCGCCAGGATGTTATAGGAGCGGAGGCGGGAAAGGGAGACATCGTAATCGGCATAGTTATCGTAAGTCGTGTTATCGGCTTCCGAAATCTTTTCGGAATGGACTCTTCCCTTGGTTTTGGCTAATTCCTTGATGAAGGAACGGTAGTTCGGGTTATCGGAGATCGCTTCCGCTAAGATATCGTAAGCGCCCTGAAGACAGCTAGCGACATCGGGATAATCCGGAGTGATATATTTCTCGGCTTCTTTCTTGGCTTCACCGGTTTTATCTTTGACAAGATATTCGCTCAGTGGCTTCAAGCCGGCTTTGATCGCTTTCGAAGCACGGGTCACACGTTTCGGTTTATAGGGGCGATAGAGATCTTCAAGTTCGCTTGCCGAAAGAGTGTTCTCGATCTTCTGATAAAGAGCCGGATCTTCGATTTTCTGTTCTTTCAAAGAAGCGAAGACGGTTTTCTTTCTATCTTCTAAGGCCGTATAGAAAGAAAGCTTCTCTTCTAAAGCACGTAAGTTTTCATCCGTTAATCCACCCGTTTCCTCTTTGCGGTAACGGGCGATAAAAGGAACGGTGTTTCCTTCTTTGAGTAAAGCGATGGCGGAATCGACATTCTCTTTCTTCAGAGAAAGATCTAAAGCAATCTGAGCACTGATATCCATTAGAGAATTCTCCTTTTCAGGCAGAAAAAACAGCCGAGACAGCAAAATAGACTTCTAGATTATCGGAATAGAAAGCGCATCTCATAGGATCCGTGATCTTTTCCATAGAGGAGAAAGTAAGAGAGAAGCCTTTGATGATATGGTTCTCTTTATCGCTTTCCCCGCTCTTCGGAATCAAAGTATAGAAAGCGTTATAGCCGAAAGTAAGAACGGTATCCGAATTGAAAGAAAGAAGAAGTCTGGCGTTCTTTTGTTCCTCTTTGCTGTTATCGAGGATGAACTGATAGACATAGGTATCTTCTTTCTTCGACCCATAAAGGCGTGGTGAAAACTCTTCTAAAGAGGAAGCTAAGGGTAAAGCGGAGGTCTCTTTTGCAAGAAGACTCTGCTTTTCCTTCTCCAAATCAAATCCGGGATCGCTCTTTGAGCAGGATCCTAACAGAAACAGACATAGAAAAAGTAAGAGCGTTTTCTCCATACGACAATTATACCATATCGGGAGAATTCTTCTCTCGAGTTTCACACCCGAAAAAGTGCTTCAGAAGAGGTATTTCCCGAAATAGGGAGCAAGTGATCCGCTCCGGAGCAGTTCCATGTGGTTTTTCCCTTCCGCCAAAACGATTTTCACTGCCGGATAACGTTCCTCGAAAGTCTTCGAAACCGGTAGATAGTCGTCTTCCTTTGCTCCATAGAGAAGTGTCATCTTCTTCTGCAAAGCTTCGTCGATTGGACGGAAAGTATAGGATGTACAACCGATCAAGGAGTTCACAATCGTCTTCTTCGAAGTCTTCATGAAAAGATCGGTCAATCGGGGAGCATCCTTTTCCCCGTAGAAAGAAGCGATAAATTTCTTTCCTTCGGCAAAAGAAGAACGGGCTTTCTCTCTTTCGTTTAAAAACATATCGACTAAAAACTTCCTAGCTTCCTCTTCGTTTTCATAGAGACAGAGTCCATCAAGAAGGATCCGATCAAAGGAAAGTCTCTTCTCCTTGATCACATCCATGAAGATACGGGCTCCTAAAGAGGCGGCATAGACATAATCGACATGACCTTTTTCTTTCTTCAGAAGCAAAGAGACGATTTCCTCTGCAATCTTTTCCGCGGAAGAGAAATCCTTCTTCACTTCACTCCCGTATCCGTCATAATCCAAAGAAAGAAGGCGATACTTCTTTCCCAAAGAAGAAAAACAGGAAAAAAGATATTGGCTATCGGAAAGCATCGGTGGTAAGAAAAGTATGGTTTTCCCCTCTGGATTCCCTTCCTGAAGAAGTTTCATATCTCTTTTCCTCTTTTTCCCATTGTAACACAGGGAATAACATGGAAATTGCTTTTTCCCTTCTTTCCGATAGCGCTTACAGAGAAGAAAGTGAAACCTGCTAGCTTTTATAGAGAGAAAAGAGATAAAAAGTGCTATCATAGGTTCGCACTACCTGTGTGTTAGCTATTTCTAACTATTTAAGGAGGAACCCATATGGAACAAACGCTATCCGAAAAGGATCTCGAGTCCTTTGAAAAGGACTACAATTCCCACCCGGAATATAAGTTGAGAGAAAGAACCGTCACCAAGAACGGCATCAACGCTTCAAGCATCAACGAAGAATTGCAGAGAACGCTCCGCAACTCCTTCTCCGTCGATATCGACGCCGGTAAAGTCACCAACCAGCGTCATTCTGGACGCTGCTGGATGTTTGCAGGTCTCAATGTTCTCCGCGTCATCCTCGCTAAGAAGCTCAACGTTGAGAATATCGAACTCTCTCAGGCCTATCTTCAGTTCTACGATAAGATCGAGAAAGCCAATTTCTTCTTCGAAAGAGCGATCGAATTAGCGGATGAGGAGTTCAATTCCCGTCTCAATGTCTTCCTTCTCGATAACGGTATCGGAGACGGCGGCCATTTCGTGATGTTCACAAATCTCGTTAAGAAGTATGGTGTCGTTCCTTACGATGCGATGCCGGATCTTGCGGTCAGCCAGAACACCGATGAACTCAATTCGGTCTTACAGCATCTTCTTGCCCAGGGTATGAGAGATATCCGTAAGGCCCATAAGGAAGGAAAATCCACTGCCGATCTAGAAGCCATCAAGAGCAAGTATCTTGACGATATCTACCGTATCCTCACTATCTCTTTAGGTGTTCCGCCGAAATCCTTCTCTTACGATTACAAGGATAAAGATAAGAAACATGTCGCTCTTCCGCCCCTCACCCCGAAAGAATTCTTTAAGCAGTATATCGAAACCGACTTAGACGACTATGTCGCTTTATCGGATGCTCCGATCGAAGGCAGAGAGAAGTATGTGAAGTACACCTGCCACTATGTCAACAATGTCGAAGGCGGAGAACCGGTTTACTTCTTCTCGGTGACTCCCGAAGAATTCAAGAACGCTGCTCTTGCTTCCTTAGAAGACAATACCCCGATCTGGTTTGCGGCCGATGTTCTCACGCAGTCTTTACGGAAAGAAGGTCTTCTAGCCGATGGACTATTAGAGAGAAAAGAGCTCTTCTCTCTCGATTACAACATGGATAAGAAAGATAGACTTACCTACCGTGCCTCTTTCTGTAACCATGCTATGACCTTCACCGGTGTCAATCTTACGGACGGCAAGCCGGATCGCTTCAAGGTCGAAAACTCCTGGGGCAATGAAAACGGCAACGACGGCTTCTTCGTCATGTCGGACAAATGGTTCGATGAATATGTCTATCAGATCTTCGTCCGCCGCAAGTATGTAGCTCCGGAGGTCTTAGCCAAATACGATGCCGCCAAAAAAGTCGAAGTCAGCCCTTTTGATACCCTCTGGGCAACCATGGACTAGAAAGGAAACAACAATGAAAGAAGAAATCACGGTCAAAGACTTAGCCGGTCTTGATAAGAAATACGAAGCCGATCCCCGTTCGGCCGTCTTACGTCACGCCCTGAGCACGTCTACTTTTGAAAATGTCTTCACTTCTTTAGACCACAAGGAAGATGAAGACTTCTCCTTCTCTATCGACCTCAAGATGCTTCCGGTCTCCGATCAGAAGAGAAGCGGTCGCTGCTGGATCTTCTCCGCTTCTACCATCTTAAGAGAAATCATCGCCAAGAAGCTCGATATCAAAGGGCAGTTTGAAATCTCCCAGAACTATATCTCCTATTTCGATAAGCTCGAAAAGGCAAACTATGCCATGGAAGGTGTCATCGACCTTGCTCTCAAAGGCGAAAAGCCGGGAGACAGAAAGATCGACCATCTTCTCCACGAACCGATCTCCGATGGCGGTCAGTGGGATATGTATGCCGATCTCGTCAAGAAATACGGTGTTGTCCCTAAGGCGGTCTTCCCCGAGACGGCCCAGAGCAATGCGACGGCAAAATCAACCCAGCTTCTCTCTTCTCTTGTCCGTCAGTTTGCCCGTGATGTCTATGCAACCGAAAAGAAAGCAACCCGTAATGACTTTGAGAAGATAAAGACCTCTTACATGGAGAAAGTCTATAACCTTCTGACCGACTGTTTCGGTAAGGCCCCTACTTCCTTCACTTATTCCTATACCGATAACAAAGGAGCCTTCCACCGTCTTGAGAATATGACTCCGCTTTCCTTCTTCGATACTTTCGTGGGTAAGGAAATCGACGAATACGTCTCTCTTATCGATGCTCCGACTTCGGATAAGAAGGTCTATCAGACCTATTCGGTCGAGCTGGTCGGCAATGTCGTCGGCGGAAAGCCGGTCACTCATCTCAATGTTCCTTATGAAGAACTCGAGAAGAACATCATCGCCCAGCTCAAAGCGGGTTATCCGGTCTGGTTCGGCAGCGATGTCTCTTATTACGGAGACCGGCAGGGCGGTGTCTGGGATACCAATGCCTTCGACTATAAGAGTGCCTTCGGTTGCGATATCGCCTTTGATAAAGCCGATATGCTTACCTTCCGTGAATCAGCGATGAACCACGCGATGGTTATCTGCGGTGTCGATCTTACTAAAGACGGTAAGCCGACCCGTTGGAAGATCGAGAACTCCTGGGGCAAAGAAAACGGCAAGGACGGTTTCTACCTCATGAGCGAAGACTTCTTCCGCCTCTTTGTCTATCAGGCCGCTATCCGCAAGGATTTCCTCACCGAGAAAGAGAAGGAAGCTTTGAAGACAAAGCCTGTTCTTCTTGCTCCCTGGGATCCGTTCGGCACCTTAGCCGACTAATTCCGACTAACGGTTCTAAGAGCTGCTTCTCACCTGATTTTTTCTGGCTAAGAAGCAGTTTTTTCGTTGCTTATAAACAATCCATTCTCTCTCTTCATAGAAAGAATGTCGGATTTTTTCCCACCGAAAAAGGAACTGCTTTTCCACTATTTAAGTGCAGAAGCAGTTCCTGATAAGAACAAGTTACTCTACTTTGCAACGATCGAGACGATCTTATTCTTGACGATGATGACTTTGGCAATCGTCTTCCCTTTGGTGAAGTTCTGAACATTCGGATCGGCTAAAGCCATCTTCTTGAGTTCCTCTAACTCCTCCTCCGAAGCGTCCTTCTTATAGGAGATGGTGGTTCTCAGTTTTCCGTTTACCTGTACCGCATAGGTGACAGGAAGAGAAGCCAGAGTCTCTTCTTCCGCTTTCGGCCACGGGACAGTATCGATAAGTCCCTTATAGCCTAGTAAGGAATAGAGTTCCTCTCCGAGATGCGGAACGATCGGAGCAAGAAGCTGAGCCAATCCTAAGAGGATCTTCTTCGGAAGCTTATCGGACTTATAGAGCTCATTGACAAGCACCATGATCTGGGCAAGGCCGGTGTTGTAATGGAGGATCTCATAGTCTTCGGTGCACTTCTTGATGGTCTGATGATAGACGACTTCAAGAGCAGGGACTTCCACATCGGTCCATTTCAGTTTCTGATTCTCATCGGTATAGAGACGGTAGACACGGTCGAGGAAGGCTTTGGCGGCTTTCGGACCGTTCGGATTCCAAGGCATAGACTGATCGACCGGACCCTTGAACATCTCATAGAAACGAAGCGCATCGGCACCGTATTCGGCGATGACATCATCCGGAGAGACGGTATTACCTAAAGACTTCGACATCTTCTGACCATCACTACCTAAGATCAGACCCTGATGATAGAGTTTCTGGAACGGCTCCGGGCACTTGAAGACACCTTCATCATAAAGGAACTTATGCCAGAAACGGGCATAGAGCAGATGGAGAACCGCGTGTTCGGCTCCGCCGACATAGACATCGACCGGAAGCCAATGCTCCAAAAGCTTCGGATCACCGATCTCTTTATCGTTATGCGGATCGATGAAGCGGGCATAGTACCAGGAAGAACCGGCCCACTGAGGCATGGTGTTGGTTTCACGCTGAGCCTTCTTGCCATCGATAGTGACATTGACCCAATCGGTTTCTTTCGCAAGTGGCGGTTTACCGTCTCCGGCCGGTTTATAATCGGCCATCTCCGGTAAAACAAGAGGTAACTGATCATAGGGAACTCCACGGGTTGTTCCATCTTCCATATGGAGAATCGGAATCGGTTCGCCCCAATAACGCTGACGGGAGAAGAGCCAGTCACGGAGCTTATAGTTGACCTGATAATGACCTTTCTTGAGTTCGATCAGCTTATCGGAAATCGCCTTCTTGGCATCCTTGTTGTTCATGCCATTTGCAAAATCGGAGTTGATGTGCTTTCCGTCTCCTTCAAAAGCACCTTTCGAGCAATCGCCTTCGATGACCTGGATCATCTCAAGGTTATGTTTCTTCGCAAAGTCATAGTCTCTCTGATCGTGCGTCGGAACAGCCATGACGGCACCGGTACCATAGGTCGCTAAAACATAGTCACCGGTATAGATCGGGACTTTCTTTCCGTTGATCGGGTTGATCGCATAGCTTCCTAAGAAGACACCGGTCTTATCTTTCGAGCCATCGGTTCTTTCGAGATCCGATTTCGCCTGGACTTCCTTCCGATAATTCTCTACCGCTTCTTTCTGCGCGGGAGTCGTGAGTTTCTTGACAAGCGGATGCTCCGGAGCCAAGACCACATAGGTGCAACCGAAAAGGGTATCCGCACGGGTCGTGAAGACTTCGATCACGTCATTGGAATCGACGACATCGAAATCGACGACCGTTCCTTGGCTTCTTCCGATCCAGTTACGCTGCATCGTGAGTGTCGAAGCCGGCCAGTTGATGAGTTTCAGTCCGTCAAGCAATTTATCGGCATAGGCGGTGATCTTCAATACCCACTGCTTCATCGGTCTACGTTCGACCGGGAATCCGCCGCGTTCGCTCTTGCCGTCGATGACTTCCTCGTTGGCAAGAACGGTGCCTAAAGCCGGGCACCAGTTGACCAGACGGTAATCCTCATAGGCTAAGCCTTTATCGTAGAGCTTGAGGAAGATCCACTGGGTCCACTTATAGTAAGCCGGATCGGTGGTCTTGATCTCTCTATCCCAATCGTAAGAGAAACCGAGTCTCTTCAGCTGACGGCGGAAGTTATCGATGTTCTGATCGGTATAGATGGCCGGATTCTTGTTCTTCTTGATGGCAAACTGTTCGGCCGGTAAACCGAAAGCATCAAAGCCGATCGGATGGAGGACATTGTAGCCCTGGGCTCTTTTCATACGGGCTAAGGCATCGGTTGCGGTATAGCCTTCGACGTGTCCGACATGAAGTCCGACAGCCGAAGGATAAGGGAACATATCGAGGACATAGAACTTCGGCTTAGAGAAATCATAAGCGTCGGTCTTATAGGTCTTTTCTTCTTCCCAGACTTTCTCCCACTTCGTTTCGACTTTATTGAAATCGTATCCCATGTTAAAACTCCTTATCTTAAACAAGCTTATTTATTATAATCGCCGTTTTCTTTGAAAGATAGGCTTATTTCGTCTCTTCGGAATGAGTAGAGGAAAAATAACGGACAATTCCGTAGATACTTCTTCCTAAGGCAATAAAAGAAAGAATAAACTGAGCGACCATCACATATAAAGCCGTATCCTTATAGTCATTGAAGAGTTCAAAGAGGACATCGTTATAGGAAGGAGAAAAAGCAAAGACTCTATCGCGGATCGTAATCAAGGAGATCAATAGGTATGCCGTCATCGCTAGGCCGACAATCGAGACAATAACCTTTATCGATAACGAGAAGCGGAATTCCGAATGGGTATCATAAACAAAGAAAAGAATAGAGATAGCAAACCCGGCGACACCGAATCCGATGAGAAGCTTATCGTTCAGAAGGAATCCGGAAGCGAGTTCGGCATAATCCTTTTCCAATAAGGTTTCGTTATCGAGGAAGGAAATCGCTTTGGCAATCCCGAATATATATAGACAATACATGACCCCTACGGTCACGAGGAGAATGATCTGATAATATTGATTTTTCTTCATGGAAGCTCTTCCTTTCTTCATAGCGATTATTGTATTCTCTTCTTCCCTCCGTTACAATTTTTAAAAAGCAAAACCATTTGCCGGAAAGGGCCTTACGAATTCAACAAAATCGCTTGCAATCTTCGCTTTGCTTTGGTATATTACTCCTCGCATGCGTAGCACGCAGGTAGTTTTCTGTCCGATGACGCCTTCGTAAGTAGCCTAGCTATGAGAGGCGAACGACGGTCATCCGGGAAAAATGGACTTGCGCCTTATCGTTATGCTTCTCGTAACGGAAAGGAGATTTCAAATGTCACGTTACAATGGTCCTGTCTGGAGACAGTCCAGACGCTTAGGTTATTCGGTCTTAGGAACCGGTGAAGAGCTCCGCAAGAGACAGACGGTCCCTGGACAGCACGGCGATGCCCGTCAGAAGAAGAAGACCGAATATGGTACGCAGCTTGCCGAAAAGCAGAAGCTTCGCTTCACCTACGGCATGAGCGAAAAGCAGTTCCGTCGCTTCTTCATGATCGCTAAGGCCGATAAGACCAAGGAAACCGGTCTTGCCTTACTCCAGCTTCTTGAATCCCGTCTTGATAATCTTGTTTATCGTATGGGCTTCGCTCATACCAGAAGGCAGGCTAGACAGCTTGTCGCCCATGGTCATGTCACCGTCAACGGCAAGAAGGTCGATATTCCGTCCTATATCGTTCCGATCAATGCCGTCATCTCCTTCAAGGATGCTTCTAAGTCCTTAAAGGTTGTCACCGAGACCATCGCTTCCAAGCCTTCTATCCCGGGTTATGTCACGGTTGATGCGAACAAGGTCGAAGGTACCTTCACCCGTCTTCCGGAAAGAAATGAACTCACCTCGGAAATCGATGAGGCGCAGGTCATCGAATTCTACAACCGTAAGCTGTAAATTCTTCTTGTTGTCTTCTCCTCTCCGAGCAATCCTCGGAGGGGAGTTACATGGCGGATATGGTGAAGTGGTTAACACAAACGGCTGTGAACCGTTCATACGTGGGTTCGATCCCCACTATCCGCCCCACTTAATACATTCAGTCACTTGCTTATGGCAGGTGACTTTTTTCTTCCCCAGAAAATTCGCGCCTTTGAGGCAATTCTCCTGTTTTCTTCTTCTTCCAAAATCTATAATTTTCCTAAAAGGAGCATTCAGGAATTATGAAACACAAAAACCTTCTGAAGGTCTGTTCGTTCTTAGCCTGCTGTTCTCTTCTTTCCGCCTGTGGAGAGCAGAGAAAGACGACTACGCCCTCTTCACTACCGACGAAGACTTCGGATTCTTCCCTTACTATTTCTTCTTCCGAAGAAAAAGAAGAAACCGAAATCGAGAAGATTTACCATGCCTATCAAGCAAACGGCGGTACCTTAGATTACGAAGATTGGTTATCTTCCATCAAAGGAGAGCCGGGAAAAGATGGCACTTCCTTAAGGACCGGAAAAGGAGCTCCCGCTTCTACCTTAGGTCAGAACGGCGATTCCTATATCGATCTTGATACGTGGAACTATTACACCAAAGCAAACGGGGTCTGGACTTTGGTTTCTACTCTCGGCGAAAAGAAAGATGACCGGCCGGAATATGTAACTGCCTGGCCGACCACGGATTACACACTCAGCCTCAAGCTTGCCCAAGGTGGCACAGGCAAGGTCAAGATCAATAACAAAGGCGGTGATCTCGGAGGAAACCGTTTCTGGTATTTTCTTGATCAGGCTTACGATGTTCGTTTTGACCAGAGCGGCAACTATTATTACATCAATTTCAATGATGCTTATAACTATTCCATGACTTGGAGCGGAGTCAAAGACTATTGCATGGCAACGCGGGACAAATCCTACGTCCAAAGTTTCTACAATTTCCAGGAAGGAGCTGAAGAAGCTTCCATCACTTACGTCGGAAACGATGCAAACAGTGTCAAATATTACACTTCCAAAGCTCTCAACGGTGGATACGACGGCCTTTTCTGGAGATTTGCCGTTGCCACTTTCGGTTCGAGTGAAATGGAAGAACTCTATAAGACTTATCCCAATGCCGGTGTCTTGTTCGGCGTAAAGAATGGGGTATTTACCAGTGGTACTTTGGTCACCGATATTACCCAGGTGACTGGCCAATATAGTTATTGGCTAACATTCTCTTTTACAAACATCGGTTCTACGGATCTCGGTTTCACTCCGAAAATCCTTGTCCATGACCCGACCAGCTCTTCTTCCAGTTCGTCCGATTCCACTTCTTCCGCCTCCACGAACAGCGGCAATTAATATCTTCGAAAAATCTGTCTTGCGAGAGAGGATGCCCATCATAGACATCCTCTTTTGGATAGCATTCTTCCCCTTCCCTTCAAAAAGCCCTCTTCCTTCTTTCTTTCAAGTTGGTATAATTAAAACAGGAGGTCAGGGTGGGAATTATGCCGGAAAACATGAGCGAAGATCTTTATGAGACGAGGACAAACCTCCTGAGCTGCGATAATCTGATCGATTATTTCTGGAGAAGATGTGCCCGAAACTCCTATCCGTTTAAACCGGACAATTCGATGGATATCTCGACCAAAGCTTTATCCGAAGAACATTACACGGGAAAGGATATCTTCACCCGCTATACGATGTCGACCAAAGACATCAAGAATTCGGGTATGAAGAAAGGTGCCGAATACCATTTCGATCTCTGTGCCTTCCGCACTCTCGATTTCGATAAGAACGAGGTCTCCGTCGGTACATTAGCTCTTGTCTATAAACCCGACCGCAAGGTCTATAGCCTCTTCTTAGTCCTTGACCCCGAGGAACAGGAACCGGGTCTGAAACTTCTGATGAACGTCAAACAGAAGACCGGTCTCTTCGGCTCCTTCCAGACCGAAGCGGTCAATTACTTCTAGAATGGTAGGCTAGCTCACCCTAGCCTTTTTCGTTTCAAATCTCCTATTTCCATGGAACCGCAGAACAAGAACGGCATTTCTTTCTCCGAAGAAGAAGGACTTTCGGACGAAGAAGTAAAACAGCGCAAAGAGAGGGGAGAGAGCAACGATCTTTCCCTCCGTATGAGCAAATCGAACGGAAGAATCCTCGCGGAGAATTTCTTCCCGTTTTTCAATATTGTTCTTTACGGGGTAGCTATCCTATTCTTCATCTTCGAGATGGTCTTAAGCAAGCAGCACCGTGAGGAGCTGATAAAGACCTATTTCGGTATCTCCAAATACGGATTCCTCCTTCCGCTTCTTCTCAATTCCTTGATCGGTTCCCTTCAGGAAATCCATGCCCGCAATGTTCTCTCTAAGCTGAAGATCGTTACCGAAAACAAAGTCAGGGTCCTCCGTTCCGGAAAAGAAGTGGTTCTTCCGGTCCATGAGCTAGTCAAAGACGATATCCTTTTCCTGAAACCGGGAGATCAGGTCCCTGTTGATTTACTTATCTTAGAGGGTAAAGTCCGTGTCGATGAATCTCTTCTCTCCGGAGAATCCATGCCTATATCCAAAGGGGAAGGCAAGAAACTTATTGCCGGTTCCTTTATTCTCTCCGGACATATAAAAGGTAGAGCCATAGCGGTAGGTAAGGAAACATACCTTTCTTCTATGGAAAAGAAAGTTGTTTCTCTTTCCAACCACAAGAGCCAACTGATGACTGATATCTACCGCATCCTCAATGTCCTTTCGGTTCTTTTATTCGTTATGCTCTTTTTGGTCATCGGAACCTTGGCTGTCAAAGTCACTCTTTATGGAAACGACACGACCGTTTTTGTTGGCATGACGATGTCCTTGAGCGATGCCGGAACCTGGGGAAGAATCGTTCTCACCGCCGGTGCTTTCACGATCGGTATCATTCCAACCGGTTTGGTTCTTATCACTTCCCTTACTTTATCTCTATCGATCCTCCGTCTCAGCAAAGAGAAGACCTTGATCCAAGGTCTCTATTCCCTAGAGAACTTAGCAAGAGTGGATACTCTCTGTCTGGATAAAACAGGTACCTTAACCGACGGAAAACTCGAAGTGGAATCTTTCCTATCCTATATTCCGAATCGTCTTTTCCGTTCCTATCTAGCTGCTTTCAATTCACTTCTTCCTCAGGATAATGCTACGTCCGAAGCTCTTCTTTCCTACTTCGGGAAAGAAGAAAAAGGAGAAGCCAAAGAGATCTATCCTTTCTCTTCGGATAAGAAATATAGCGGTTATCTTTCTAACGATTCCCATAAAGTCTTATTAGGCGCACCGGAATTCCTCTTTAAGGAAGGAGACGAAAGACTCTCCTATGGAAAAGAGAAAGCAAAAGCCGGTTATCGCATCCTCGCTTTATCGGTCGATGGTTCTCTCTGCGGTTTCATCCTCCTTAGGGACCATATCCGGGATAGTGCCAAAGCCACCATCGAAGAATTCTATCAGAACCATGTCGATATCAAGATCCTCTCGGGAGATTCTCCCCTTACCGTTCAGTCGATTGCCAGAAGCTGTGGCGTAAAAAATGCCGATAGCGTTCTCTCCTGTGAAGGGCTATCGGACGAAGAACTGGCTTCGAAAGCTTCTTCCTATACCTGTTTTGCCCGTCTACTTCCGGAGCAGAAGCAGGTCCTAGTCGAAGCCTTACAGAAGAAAGGCCATAAAGTCGCTATGACCGGAGACGGTATCAACGATATCCTGGCTTTGCGGAAAGCCGATTGCTCTATCTCCTTCCTTTCCGGAAGCGATGCCGCGAAAGCCTTAGCCGATGTCGTTCTTCTCGATAACGACTTCTCCCATCTCAAGGAAGTCGTAAAACAGGGTAGAAGAGTCATCAACAACATCGAAAGAACCGCGGTCTTATTCTTAAGCAAAACCTTCGCACTCCTTCTTCTTGCTTTCCTTCTTATTCCCTTCAAGAAAGGACAGCTCTGGTATTCGGTCGAAAACGTCTATCTCCTTCAGACTTCCGTCATCGCTCTCGGGGGTTTCCTCCTCTCTTTGGAAAGCACCGACAGACCTTTAAAAGGTTCCTTCAACCGCAACGTCCTTTCGAAGGCTTTGACGGCTTCTTTCCTTATCTTCCTAGGAGCCTATCTACCGATTCTGATCTCAACCATCTCAAGTTTATGCGGTACTCCTCTTTTCACTACTCCTAACACCCGTTCCATGATCTCGCTAGGAACGTTTTTAGGGGGGTTCATCGTCTTTCTTTCGCTCTGCCGACCATTTACCCCATACCGCAGAAGAAGTGCCTTCCTGGTCTTCTTTATCGCACTCCTCTGTTGTATAGCTTCTCCCCGCTCCTATGTCGGAGGAGCCCCGACAAACCTCTCCCACTTCCATGACGGTCCCTCCTTCTTCACTTCGACGTATATGAGAGAATTCTTTCAGCCCTGGAATTCTCCAGTCTATCAGAATCTCTTTAAGCAATACGGAACCCTGATCTATCTAGCGATCTTCTTTGCTCTTTCTCTACCTCTTTATCTTCTTCTTTCTCCTCCTATGGAAAAACGAGTAGAGCATCTTCTCTCCTTAAAGAGAAAGAAAGCAAACTAAAATCCTTCCCTGGCAAAAGCCGAGGAAGGATTTTAAAGACTTTAATCCGCTTTACTTATACTTGAAGAAACCTTCTCCCGAAGAGACACCCAGTTTATTCTGAGCGATCATCTCCTGAAGACGTTTATGGATCTCCTTGAAGTGATACGGAGCTAAGAAGGAAGGGACCTTCAGGAACATCGAGACGATCTCATCGCAGGTCTTCATACCGACGACATCGCAGATCGCAAACGGTCCTTTCGGAGCACCGGTACCACGGACCCAGGTCGTATCGATGGTCTTTGGATCGGAGACATCGGTCGCCCATAAATCCAAAGCCGAAAGAAGGAAAGGAACCAGCATCGAGTTAAGCAGATAGCCGTTCTTCTCCTTATGGAGCTGAAGCGGAATCATATGGATATCGCTAGCGAAAGAAACGACTTCCTGATAGGCCTTCGGATCGGTCTTCGCCTGGCCCATGATCTCGGCCGTATTGTTCTTCCAGATCTCGTTAGCGAAATGAAGCGACAGATACTTATCCGGACGTCCGGTGTACTTGGCAAAAGTCGAAGGAAGCATCGTCGAAGAGTTGGTGACTAAGATGGTCTTAGCATCAAGTAAAGGAGCAGCCTTCTTATAGAAATCGATCTTCGCATCCTTGTTTTCACTCATCGACTCGATGACAAGATCGGCATCGGCGAAAGCTTTCTTCATATCGAGCTCGAGCTTGATCGAAGCATAGGCTTTCTCGGCCCGGGCTTTTGCTTTCTCCGCATCAAAGGTAGCCGGGTCTTCACAGATACCTAAGCACCAGTTTCCTTTCTCTTTTCCTTCCGGAGAAGCCATCAAATCGATTGCGGCAAGATAATCCTTATAGACCGCCTCAAGTTTCGGTTTTGTTCTACCGATAGAACCCTGAGAACGTAACCAGATCGTCACATCGAATCCCGAATAGGCGGTCTGGAAAGCGATTTGGCTTCCTAAAACACCACCGCCGGCAACGACGACTTTCTTAAAAGACATAGGGTATTCCTCCTCTATTTCCCTTTTGGGCTTGTGTCCATTATATCAGATGGTAGCGCTTTTTATCTCTCTCATTTTCGGTCTATTGCTTAAAATTTGTCTTTTTTCTTCATTTTCTACAAAGTTGTCTAACTTTGTCTTCCTACCACAATGCCAAAATCTTTTTCTTTTCTAAAAAAAACCAAGGAAAAAGAGGAAGTTTCCTTCCTCCCAACTTCGGTAGAATAAGAACTAATGCTTGATCAGAGTGATAATACCGTCGACGATCATCAAGGCACCGGCGATATAGAAGAAGACATTGGCAAAGTCCCAGGCAAGATGATTCCCGAAGGCGATCAGAAGAATGAGGATACCTAAGACAAGCTCTAGGATATTGCCAAGAACCGTTCCGGTCTTTCTCACTAAGCCTAATAGGCCGTAGACCAGCATCAGGATACCTAAGACAAGAAAAGCGACCCAGGCGATCGTCCAGGCGAAGATGACAAGAAGAATACCTAAGACTAAGAAGAGAATACCGCTTACAAGATCGGCCGTAAGGAGATCCAGAACACCGAAGACGATCCAGAGAACACCGATGACGGTGATGAGGATCCCTAAGATGTTAGAGGCGCTTGCGGCCCCACCGACACAGAGAAGAATACCGACTAAGATCATCACTAACGAATAGACAAGCCACGACGGAATTTTGCCTTTTTTGGCCATACGATTCTGTTACTCCTTTTTAAAACAGAGATATTCTAGCAGGGCAAAAGAGAAGAGACGCGAATATTTGCTAAAAAATCCCTGAGCTTTTTAGGACCCAGGGATTCTTTTTACTTCATCGTCGGAGCGGATAAAGTCGTCTGCTTCGTGATCTTCTTCTTGAAGTCCGATTTACGGACAAATATATCGATCAGGAAGAGGATGACACTGACGAGGATGAACCAGATCATCGTCGAATACCAGGAGAGATGAGCAAGCATGCTCTCCGAACTCGTCCAACGGTAAGAACCGTTCGGATAGTAGGAGAAGAGACTAGCATCGCTGGAAGACTTCTTAGCCGCCGTGATGAGGTTAGAAAGGACATTGTTATCGGAATTAGTGAAGATATCGTACTCCTTCGAATAATTGAAGTAGATGGTATAGGCAGGCGAAGTGATGGTCGTCTTACCATCGCTCGAAGTGTAGTTGAGAACAACCGTGTACTTCTCATCCTTACCGGTAGCGACTTCTCCGGAGAAGTAGGTGCCGTTATAGTAGAGTTTCACCGGTTCTGCGGTGTTGCCGTTTGCATCGGAGACCGTAGCAGTAACCGTAGCGGTAGGATCGCTGGTATCGGCCATGACGTTGAGAGTCGAAGTCGAACCGTTCGAAGTATAGGAGAGGTCAAGCGAAGAAAGAGCCTTACGTTCCGGAAGATTCTGGACGCACATATTGTTGAAGAGCTGCTGACCGGATTCACAGGCGCGGAGTGCTTCCGTCCAATCCTTACCGGATTTCGTGGAAGCGGCAAGAGAAGATGCAAACGAAGTGACGGTACCTTTTCCATAGCTCCAATAAGCTAAGAGAGGAACCGTGACCGTTCTTGAGATCGGGTCCGTGCTTTCGCCGGATTCGTTCTGCTCTTCCTTCACATAAGTGACCGTAAGAACGGTGTTAGCGACACGTCTGACACGGCAGATGTTGAAGCCGGAGACCGAACCGAGCTGAGCGGTATTGACGTCCTTGAGGACAGCATTATCCGTCTGATCTTCCTGGACGTTGATGGTGTAATCCTTATCTTCCGCGGTCTGATTGGTGATTTCTTCGGCGACCGAAGAAGTCATCGTCTGGATCAAGGAAGCGGATGTACGGCAGTAGAAGTAGGAACCGTTACCTTCTCTGGCAATCTTCTTCAGAAGAGCGATAGCGGAAGAAGAGTTATTGGAGATGTTGATGCAGGAGATCGAGACATCCTTCTTAACGATGTTACGGACCTGACGCATGATTTCGTTTTCTTTTTCGAACGGATCACCATCGGAGAGGATGATGATGGATTTGTAATCGCACTTGGAATCAGCAATCTGGTTGCTGGCCGCTTTCAGACCAGGGATGATTTC
>Ga0256406_1003377_pt1 | contig 19933 bp, 18 predicted proteins | sample RumenRJG_03DNA_FD_185986 | JGI IMG/M metagenome (GOLD analysis project Ga0256406, IMG submission 185986) | Bovine rumen microbial communities from Lethbridge, Alberta, Canada - RJG_03 | ecosystem: Host-associated > Mammals > Digestive system > Stomach > Rumen | place: Canada: Alberta | collected... | reverse complement strand
TTGACTCAGCCGTTAGTCATCTCATCGTGACGAGCTGTACTGAAGGGACGCACGAGGAATCCGTCTGGCTTGCCTGGTGGTCACGTCAGGCGGATTCTGTCGCCTTGCTATGGCGTACGCTAAGACGGCACGCCATCATGCCGATGAACGTACGTCAACCATGCCGTTTTCCTTCCCGCGTTCCCTAGAGCCCAGCCTGCGTGCTCGCCATGTCCGCCTCGTGGAGGATGCGGACGAACGCTGATTCCATCATGAGGCGCTCCCGCGTGGCAATGGCGGAGGACTGCTCGCCGGGGGCGACCTGCTCCCATCGGGCGGGGTTGCACCTGTGGTCATACTCTCCCATGTGCCAATCGACTGCGTCATACGCACGTTGCGGGAGAAGGTCGCCATACTGTCTTCGGAGGATGCTCACGCTCAGCTCGCCATGCTCGTAGTTGCCCTTGCGCATCTCATCGACGGCGTATCGCGCTCCGTTCCACGCATTGTCCGCAGGGACGTAGTAGCCGACCTTGCAGACGTCATGGAACATCCCGCACACGATGGCAATCGCCTCCCAATGCTCACCAAGCTCCGCACGCGCGGCAGCGTCATCACGCACCATGCCCACGCAACGATACGCGACGCTCAGGGAGTGAAGCGACAGCCCGCCATCAGCGCACAAGTGGAAGCGCGTCGAGGCGGGAGCGTAGAAGAAGTCGGTAAGCATCAGCCTGCCAACGAACTCCCGCGTTGCCTCGCCAATGAGGCTGTCATTCATGGGCACGGACAGCATCTCACGATACGCGAATCCAAGGGCCGTGTCCTCGGCATGTGCCATGAGGTCGTCGGCAATGCAGCCCGTTACCGCCATCTTGACGCCATAATCCCTAAAGATGCAGGCAAGCAGCTCATCCTTAGCGGCAATCTCAGCGTCAGACAGTCCGTCCCAGCTGTTCATAGCGAAATCCATAAGATAACGTCCAATCTATAATGTGGCGGTGGCGACAATCGCCTTCCCGCTCTTCCTGACAAGGAAATGATACCAGTACCGAGACCACTAGGCACGCACACATCCTGTATCGCCACAAAACATACACAGACGCAAAGGTACGACACATCGACAGGAAAACGCCCAACCCGTCGTGACTTTTCTGCGGAGATTTCATAATAGTGGACACAAGCACACATATAACGGGTAATCTTATCGCCGAGAGACATGTACCGGAGGGAAAGAAACATGGAAGACAGCACGACACGAAACACCGACAGCACCGCCACACTGACAGGCACGGCACAACCGCACGCAACGACCGCACACTGCGTCATGGTGCTGCACGACATCGACACCAGTATCGGCACGCTCATGGAGATGAACGACCAACGCTTCACAAGATGGGTGCAAGGCGGCAAGGCAACCAAGCTGATCCACATCATGGATGACGATGCGGTAACGCACGACATAGACGGCTGCTACGCTCACGACATCATCGACGGGCACATGACACTCAACGATACCATGCAACTGCCAGATGCCATCATAGGCACGGACGGAACATGGCATGACCGCCCGACAGACATGGATGACGACGACTGGAAGTGTGCGATACTCGCCGCAATCCTCGAAAGCGATATCGACTGCCGCGTGTCGTTCGTCGGCGTGAAGTGAGACAGCACGCAGACACGCCGAAGCGCAACGGGGCATGACATAGGCACGACGTGGACGCCAAAAGCAGACGATGAGAAGCCAGCCAGCAAAGCGATGTAATGCGATACGACAGCAATCCGCATACATGACGCTGAAGATAGCTTCAGGCAGCAAAACGCCTTGCCGCACGATGAGTGGATAGCTGCCAGCAATCACGCAGCAAAACATGCCGATTGCATGCAGCACGGAAATGGCGGCAAGCCAACAGCAAGCAGGCGTGAATATAGGCACAAAATCGTACCAAGCACTCGAACGTCGCGCTCCGCAAGACAAGCGAAGCAGCATATAGGCGCACAGCAGGTATAGCAGACAAGCAACGCCGTCATCGGACGATCGATGATGCTGTTCGCGAACAATATGTGTTCGTTCTGCGAACGTCCAACATGGCAAAACGCATGAGCCACAAAAGCGATAACATGGCAGTAGCAAAGAGAAACAGGAACACGGGGCGGACTGAGCCGGAGACTTCGCAGCATAGACATCGGTTCTCGAAGGAGCACGTATCATCATGCGAAGCAGCAGGTCACGCACGCGTGGCAGCAGCACCATCCAGAAGGCGGAAGAACAGCATGAGACACCAACGCAGATTGATGACATCACAGAGAGGAGTATGATAATGACAACGGCAGAGACAACGTGCAAACGCCCGTTCGAATGCCTGTTCGAGAAGATGCACATGGACATCAGCGATTGCTCAGATGATGGCAGTTCCGACTGCCCGCTCTGCGTACCAGGTGCGACCTGTCACATGACGCTCGATGATGTACTGGAGACGCAGTGCTCTAGCGGAGAGTGGTATGAGTCGCGACACAAGGTGACACCCTACTGGGAAGAGAAATGGTTTAAAGAAGAGTTGGACAAGTTGCGAAGCAAGCAATAGCCAAAGCAACAGCACCGACCAAGCAAACGACAGTTCGTGTATTTTGCAGAGGCAAGTCGTTGGCGGCATGGCATAGCCGATGATGCACGTGCGTATGATTACTGGGCAGCAGCCGCATTCTTATGGTTGCTGCCCAGTTTTGCTTACATTGTGGCTTTTTGCATGCCACTCGAAGTACTTGGCGTAAACCGTCATGCCCTGTAATTGCCATGCAGTTTGATGTCGTTCCGCATGATTGGCACTGGGTTTACTCGTCAGTTGCTCGTGACGATGCGCGCTACGAGCCTCCGTATCTGCGTGAGCGGGGAATGCGGATACTGCTTATCGAATTCGACACGCTCGAAGGCATACATCGGCTCTCCGCCAGTGAAGGAACGCAAGTATGGGTCTTCCTGCCTTGCCAGCACCTTGTCACCAAGGCGGAGCACCGATTCGTTACCGAACTTCGCCATCACCTCGCTCTCGCGACGCTTGGCGTCTTCCGTCGTGGCAATAGCGGAGGCGGTGATGTTACCAACCTCCATTACGTCAGGATAGGCTAAGAGCAGCTCCGCGACGTACATCCTGCCATCCGTCGATTGCGGTGACGCGACACGGAAGATTGTCGCCGCGTATTGCGACCGCGTCTTGCGCGTCCTCCCGACACCAGCGAATATGACGCCTGCCTTGTCGTCCATCCCGTCTGCGGTTATCCCCGACCTCAGCGTATCAGCGAGATACTTCACGTCCCCGAATGGCGTGTCAGATTGCAGCAGGTCGGTGTTCCCGTGGTCATAGTAATCGACGATGACGCTCCCACGACAGCCATCGCACTCAAGCCAATACACCTCGTCACCATACGTGTCATGTGCCCATGCGTCAGGGACCTCGACCCCGCGCCTGCCGTTCCGTGCCGATATGATTGTTCCACTCATGTTGGTCTCCCTGGATTGCCGACACCATCGTCTCCCGTCACTGCGCTCCGGTGGTGTCCTCGCGCCAACGCGATGCCCTGATTTCCTGTAACGTGGTCGAGCCGACGTTCCCGACGGACACGACCTTACCCGACGTGTCAAAATGAACCAAGTAGTTGACGTTTTTCCTTGTTACCCTGTCCCACCACGGGCTTGTCCCAGGTTCACCATCGCACGCATCGCATATGACGCTCACGTCCGCGACTGGCGATATCGTGCCATCATCGGCGGTCGTCGCATAGACGCTATTCACAGTCACGCCTTGTACCTGACCGTAGAACGTCGGATACTTTGCCGCGTATTGAGCCCACGTGTCATCGCGCAGACGCCTGTACATCAGACCGTCCTCGTTCGCCTCGTCTGACATCTGCCCATAATCGACATAGACAAGGCATCCGGAACGCCACGAGCCAGATGCGAGAGACGCACTATCGAACGTCAGGAACTCCCTCATGAACGCGGAAGCAGTGCCACCAATCGCATTCGTGTCGATCGTCTTCAGGTACGCGTCCTCCTTCTGCTGCCTTGCCATGGTCACGTCGCTGATTCCCGACTTCCTCGGACCGCCATTGTCAGCATCAGGATACGCTTCAGAGGAATCGCCCGAGTCAACGTCGCCATGTGTGCCGTCATCTGACGCGTTATTCCCTCCGTCGACATTCGTCGTCGTTGATGTCTTTGAAGACGCGCCTACGGGACTTCCGTCGCTTTCGTTGCCGCTATCGTTAACAACCTGCGACGTCTGCCGGCTCGCGTTCTTGCCAGAACCGTCCGTCGTCTGCAGCATGTGTATCCCGACGCAGCCGACGGCAAGCACGACGGCTATGACCGCGACAATCGCAATCATCCTTCTCCGCTTCCGCCGTGCGCCACCGTCATGCAGTTCGTCATGGGTGCTGACGCCAAGCTTCTGCGCCTGTTGACCGTTCTCCGTCGCGCTTGTGTTACCGTTGTCGTCGTTCCTCTTACCCATGATAAGCTCCGTTCGTTCTCACTAGCACCATTCTAGTGGTTCGTGTACGCGAAGTGCATGTAATCCTTCGGCGTCGTCCAATCTCCACCCCAGAAGAACCCATGCTTCTTGAATATCTTGACGACCTCGGAATCTGCGGACAGTGACAGCGAGTCGCTGCCGGGGTTGTACGAATACCCGACACCACAATCGCAAGAGCCAGTCCCGTTGTTATGCGTTGCGTTCACGTCTATCGCAAGACCGTACGCGTGGTTCGAGTTCGTCGTCTTCAGCGACGGATAGTGCCCAGCCTCGGCATCCCAGTCCCTTAGTGAACCAGTGTCGCCGTTCACGTCGAAACGATAGTCGGTATTGTTGTATATGTCGTTGAACAGCGCGATGACCTCTTCCTTTATCTTCTTATGCATCGTCAAAGACAGCTTTGCGTCCTGCCCATTCAGGTCGCGTACCTTCACATCGAACGTGACAAGCCATTTCTTGTTCTCCTCATCGGTCTGCGGGACGTTGTCGGTAGACCCATACAGCCATGTCAGGCGCTCGTCCATGCTCTTGCCGACGTTTGCCGCCTCGCCAACCGACACGTTCGCCTCCTCGTCACTATCTTGTTCCGAGCACTTGCCTTCCTCTTGTGCGGTGCTCGAGGCGGTCGCTGACTTTCCCGTAAACTTCTCGTACCATTGCTTGGCGTATTCCACGCGCTTGTCGAACATCGAGTACTTGTCTGACGGGCGCTCGTAGCATGCCATCCACGACATCGTCGCCTTCGATATGTCGTCCGCCTTCTTGAACTCCTCGACCGTATGATAATACCCTACGCCTGCGGCACCATGCGACTGGTAATAGTTCCCGTTCCTGAGCCCACCGTTCTTGGCATAGTCGATCCATTGTCCCTCGAACTTGTGCTTGCTTCCGAACATCCAATCGAGCTGCTTCGCGACGCTCATGTCGTTGTTGCTCCAAGAGAGATAGGCACGCTTCTCCTCATTCGTGAACTGGAAGATGCCGATGGAATCCCCGGCTCCGGTGCCGTCGACCGCCGAAGAGTCAAAGCCCGATTCCTGCTGGGCGTTGCCAAGGGCGGCGGCGGCAGCCTGCTCGGTGAAGCCTTCCGCAATCAGGTAGTTCCATATCTGCTCCGGGACGGACCCACCGACGACATCGCCGCCGGAGGTGACAGCCGCGTTCGGCTCCGTGTCAGACGAGCCGTTGGACTCGTTCGTGGCACAATCAGCCGACGTGACGACAACCGACGTCGTCTCCAGCGGCTTCTGCCTTGTCGCCGAATAGCTCGCACATCCCGTGCCCATCAGCATCAGCACGGCAAGCAGCAAACCGACGAGACGTCCATCGGACGTGACGCGGCATCTGCGATTGCCCGCATGTGCTCTTGTCAGAGAATGAAGCATATGACGACACCCAACGGCATACCTGAGAGAACGAAAAGAAGTACCACAGCCCACAAGTCTCGAACCATTGACTTTTCTCGCGTGACAACATAAGATTGGATGAAAGATGCGAAAGACTCAGTCAAATTTCCATACACAGGAGCAATATGAGGATAATCCAAGCAAGATGCGAGGTTGTGTACGAGGGGCGTTGTCTGACGTTCCTACCACCAGCAGAGCGGCTCGTCATCATGAAGGATGACGACACGGTGCTCGTGCACGGCAACACGGGCGTGAAACCCATCAACTATATGCCAAAGGTCACCGGCATAGAGCACACGATGGAACGGACGAACGACGGCACGGGGACGCTCCCGACGATGGTTGTGACCAACCTGCACGAATCGCTTCACATCCGCATGTACGAGGTCATCAGGGACGACACGTACGAGTTCCCAGAGGGAACCGGCGGACTAGGGGAGCTGCAGAAGCGACAGAGCGAGGACGAGCTCCAAGGATGGCTTGCCGACAACTTCGACACCGTGTTCGGCGGGTACGGCGTGAGCTTCGTATGTCGCGAGTTCGAGACGGGGAAGGGACCGGTCGACCTGCTCGGCACGTCATCGAAGGACGGCAGCATCGCCCTCATCGAGGTGAAGCGTCATGCGAAGCTGAAGGACGTCTATCAGGTGCTCCGCTACAAGCATGCGGCGGGAGAGCAATACGCCCTGCTCACGGCGCAGGGCATGGACGAGTTCCCAGCCTACAGCAGGAAGACGTCCATAGCGACAGGCTCGCTGTCCAAGCAGGACGCTGTCATGCTGCCAACGTCCTCGCTCAGGAAGCCACTGCTGTTCCTCGTCGCCGAACGCTTTACGAGCGGGGCAGATACTGAGTGCGAGAAGAATGGCGTAATCGCAATTACTACGCACGCGCTTGGTATAGGCGACAATGCCCGCTAGGGGACGAAGACGCTGAATAAGCCAGCAAGCAGCCCAAGTGCGAAGACAACAATGGCACACCAAAGAAACGCCTTCAGCAGAAACCAACTGACCTTTACGGCAACATAGGCGATCAGCCATATAGCGGCAAAGACGATAAATAGAGCAAGAAGCGCTGACAATATCATAGTGACCTCTCTACTATGTCGAACCCGTGTTTCCCATCTTAAAAGTCTCCAGATAGCGTCATCATAGACCCGTCATATGCTATCATGACGCTATCAGCTTTTGCAGCCAAGCAAACCTGAAACTGAGAGCTGTCATACGGCATTCCAGCCGTCGTGACGAGCGATGCCAACCTGCGAGAGAAAGGAAAGAACATGTACGTTGCGGACATCATTCGGGAGCATCTCGTGGAGAAGCGGCATGAGACCTGCGATGGGATAAGTGGCACGATGTTCAAGCTCAACGACGTCCTTCCCAAGGACGTGCAGAAACGCATTGCCTCATATGAGGGCATTCGCATCTACACGATTGCGAACCTGGACGCGCCACGGCTCAAGTCGACCGCCGTCTTCGTCGCAGACGGTACGCCTCTCTGCTGATGAACCCGACATATGCTGCAACGATGCCAAGCCCACCTTTGTGTCAGGGCTTGGCATCGCTCTTAATGTTTGCATTTTTTTTGCTGTCTGTTCGATCTCGCCGATAGCCTTGTGTGCCTATCATATCCTATCCTAATCGCCGAGCATCGCCTTAAAGCCGGCATCGTACTTCCCAATGAGTTCCTGCCCTATCGCATCTGCCTGTATGCTGTCAGCCTTTGACAGCCCGTCGTCACCCTCAACGGACGCGACGACCCTGCCACCCCTTACGAATGCGACGAACGGTACCTGCATGTGCGGATTCCCGTCCGCGTCAGTGGAGAACCTGTCCCCCATCACGCTGACGAGGTCATCGTACCCGTCTATGTCCGTGTTGCTCTTCCACGCCTTGTTCGCCCTCGTATCGACGTAGAGTACTTGTCTTACGCCATTATCGATGGCCGCGTCAAGCAGCAGCGGAACCGCCGCCTTGCAATCGGGGCAGCTTGCGTACCCGAACAGCGCGACGAACGTCCTGCCCTGCTCGATGCCTTGCAGCACGGTGCCCGTCCCGACCTCGCCGAGCAGCACCGCCTGCCTGTCGCTGAGTTCCTCGTAGCCATGCGTGCCGTCAGACTTGCCGTCGCAGCCATTTGTGTTCTCGTTACCGCTATCAGAGCACGTACCGCCTATCGTCGTGACGGTGGCATTCGCCCCACGCACTCCCCTAGTGCCATTGCCGGCAGACCTATCGGACACACCACTATTCACGACGTTACCCGCCAACACGGAGGCGGCGAGCACGACGAGGACCGCAAGGATGCCGAGCAGCACCACGACGAGTATCCTCATACTGTTGCATTTGGGGCGTACCTTGTGCTGCTTCCCACAGCACCTCGTATCAGATGCCACATGCGAGGGCGTCACCGTTTGCGGTGCTCTCACACCCGACGCAGTGCTGCGACCGTTCCCGTCCACATCGCCATGCGTATCGCCGTCATGTCGCTTGCCCGTAGTACGAGCGGTGACGGTCGCATCCAATTGCCGCGTCTGACGCTCCTCGTCCTTCTCGATGCCCGCATCATCGTTCAGCTTGGCGTGTCCCATGCGTTCCTCCGCGTCTCCCGTCTTCCGTCTGAAATCCCGTCCTGTCGCCGTGTCCTGCGCCCATGTCATGACGTCGCGTCACCGCACCGACCCAGCCGTCTTCGTGACATGCCGGATGCCGAGCACGCCGCCGGCATGCCGCATTCGTCGTCACTGATGCATGACGAGAATAGCACACGCATGACTGTGGGCGTCCCGAAAGCGCAATGCCTCCAATCGGGACGCCCACAGTGGTTACCGCCTGTCGCACGCTCTCTCTTCCTATCGTGCCCTCTTCGCCTCGGCGATCTTCACGCAATCGTACCTCGGGACATTGACGGCGTTCAGCATAGCCTCGTATGGGGTCATGCCGATGCTATCGATGACCGTGCGGAACGTGGACGCGGACGCCCCGCTGCAGAGGATCACGCCGCGCCTGGTGCTATCAGCATGGAACACGTCATGCCTGCTTGAGACGTTCCAGAACACGATGGTCGGAATCTCATAGCCATGAGCGGCGTACCTGTCCCTCATGGCATCATAGAACGACCATCCGTCATAACCAGATGCGTCAATCTCCATATCAGAGACGACGACGATAGCCTTCGGCATGTCCTCCTGCGGCACGTCGTTGTCGATTGCAAGATTGAGGATCCTGTCGAATGCCTTCTCAAGGTTCGTGTTCATGCCCCAGTGACCGTGCTCGAGCGAGCGTACCCTCTCCTGAAGAGTGTTCCCCTCGACGCGATGGAACTGGCTGTCACCAGAGAAATCCATCCACAGCCCACCGAACGCGCCATGGTTCCTCTCCGCGAAGTACATGGCAAGTCCGATGCTTGTGGCGATCGGGCGGTTGCCGTTCATGCCCCACATCATGCTGCCGCTCACGTCGGCGACCACGATGACGTTTGCGTTCTCGTACTTTCCCGTAAGGTAGTTCGGGAGCTGACGCCACTGTGCCTCGAGAAGCATGCTGGTATCACCCTGAAGCACGCTGCCGACGATGTCATACGGGTAGAGGACGTCGCTGTGAACCTTTGCGAGCGGCTTGCCGTCATCGCCGAGCTTGAGCGCGTCGTTCACGAACTGGTCGAAGCGGTCCACATCGTGACGACGGAACGCGTTCCTGTACTCGTGCATGGCGTTGCTCGGGACTGCGGAGTAATCGATATCACCCCACTCGTTCGCGCTCATCTGTCTCTCCACGATGCCGATGTGCTTGCGGAGGCGACGCACGAGACGCTTGAACTCCTTGTCAGTCATGCCGACGCCCTTTGCGGTGCGATGACCGATGAAGCTCGACCACTTGCTGGACACGCCGGGTGTCTTCACCCACTTGGCGAGCAGGCTCACGGGAGCGCCGACCTTGGCGTTCCTCTCGTCATCGGACAGCGTCCTCTTCATGAAGCCGAACATGAGCGGCTCGAGCTGCGTGTCCAAGAGGGCGTACAGGTCATCATACCTGCCGAACTCGCCGAACAGCCGCAGGTTGCGGATTACCGCCTCGGGATGGTTGTCAGCGAGCCAGTGCATGATGACACGGAACGTCCTGCGCTCGCCAAGCCCACCACGGATGTCACGTGCGTAAAACAGGATACGCATGGCAAGTTCGGGGGACGCGTCATAAGCCTTCGAGAACACGCGTACGATATCAGCCTCATCCCTCTGTCGCAGCGAGCCGATGACGCCGAACAGATCTACAAGGGCATTCCCGCTTGTGTCTGATGCTTTGGCGCCGTTCTCCGTGTGGACGTGGTGCGTCTCGTCCATCATCACGCTTGCGAGCCGGTTCTGCTTAGTGCTGTCCGTTGCCTCCATCATGATCTCTCCTTCTCTAATGTCGCCTCGTCATGAGAAGGGCGATGTGTGCAGTTCCCATTCCGCTCCACGCCACAGCCGTCGCTGCCGAGAGCGATGCTGGTCACGCACACACCGCCTGTTCCCACTGACGGGACTATCTCACGACTGTATGTTTGTTTCTGTCTGAGTATTATTCAGATTAACAATGTTGTTGCTGAAACAGTCGCCTGTACCCGTCATGCCAAGGGTTGGAGCACCTGCTTCACCCCTTGCCCACCATATGGTTCCGACGCTCCCCGGTCATCAGGAGCAGAGAACGCCGTACGCGTGCTGATACACGCATGGCAGGCTCAGGACTTAGCGAAATAAGCACGACGCATACAATAATCAAAATATTTATTGATAGTGTTGCTGTGAGCGTCGCAATGCCCCAACTCCCTCGCACGACATGTAGTATCGCACATCGGGTGGCGATAAAGCAAGGACATCAAGGCGCGAACACAATGTCTCCACATGCTTCCACCAGATCGTCGAAAAAGTCCCAGCGGCGTGAGAAGCTTCCAAGATTTCATGATTATTTTGGGGCGACAGCGATTGTCAACAAGTTGTCGAAAGGTTGTCGAAAAATCGGCATTTCATGTCGAAAACTGTGTGTGAGTTTCCTACAAGTTTTCTACATTGTTTAAACTGTCGAAAGATTGTAGAAAGATTGTCGAAAACTCTTTATGTCAAAAACGCCAGTTTTGCTGCTAATATTCTGATGCGATGTCGAGTTTTCGACTTTTCGACACACCCTACTATTAGTACTATCTCTGTATATATGTACTGCTGTAACAAAGGCACAACCACTCATATGAGCACGCCGACACAGTTACATCGGGCAGACGATGCACAACAGGTCGGCAAGCGCATACTGCAGACGCGCTCCGTCGGAATCAGCTGATAAGGCACGGCAGCAACGGACTTGTGTTCCTTTGCTGTTGTCTGGGACAATCCCATTGATATGATCGTATCAGCAGACAACAATTGTTGCTAAGCAGCGGAACAGGGCTGAATGCGGCAGGAGAAGGGGAAAAGCCGCATCGATTATAGCAAGAAAAGTCCGTACTACCGTCAACGTGTAGACAAGAATTCTAAGGATGGAAAGATGGCGAAGCAGATGCAGAAGTCCGTAGCGAAGGAAGGGAAGAAGCGGACGCAGGCAAACGCCCGCGATGATGGCAGCAAGAAGAGACAGGAAAATCCACAGCCGAAGAAGACCGACGAGTCCAAAAGGAATTCCGTTCCCGTGAAGAGGCTGACACGACCATACGCACGCAAGACGGCATGCCTTGACGTCACAGGGTCACCATGCACGGTCGCGGTCATTGACACGATAGATGATGCCAAGTCGCTCATGTTCCTCGTCAATGGAAGCATCAGATACGAGTACAACGGCAAGGAACTACGCATTCCCGCAACGGCAAAGAGTGTGGCAAACGCCGTCAGGGTGGTCGGATGGAACGTTGCAGACAGGGATGTCACCGACAGACATGCTGCCATCCGCTTCGTGGTCATGATGCAGAACCCGCACACAGGCGGTATGCTCCGCGACGAGCAGATCACGGAGAAGTCGCTGAGAAATGCCCGCCCGACGCTCACCGCTTGCCTGGTCACGCATGACGACGCGCCTGGAAGCCAGCAGCATGACGGCACGGTGCTCCACATGCTCTGCAAACGCCGCATGTCACAAGTACCGATGCCTCTGAAGACGACAACTGCCCATGCAACGCTCGTACCAACGCCAAGGAATATGAGCGCTGATAACACCATCGTTGGCATCACAGAGTTCGCCGATGCGGTCAACAAGGCAATCGCCATGTGTGCCATCAGGATTCGTGGTGGGGCAAAGGCAACCAGCAAGGGTGCCGCAGCAACGTCATGCCTTGACGTCACGGTCAGTGTGGGCGGAATGGAAGGCTCGTTTGCCCTCAACAAGGCACTCTGCCTCATGAAACAGCGGCAGGCTGGCGAACTGCCGCTCGATGCGTACGGTCAGCGTATCGTTGGTGCGTTCGTCTCTAAGGGACGCTGGTACGTGACGTATACCCCGACGACGCTCGACACGTTCCAGCCATACTTTGCCACGATAGACCACGTGATGCCTCAGCGTACCCCATCCTCCGTCGACGCTCTGTGCAACATGGTGCTTATGATGCAGGCATCGAATATGAGGAAGGATGGAACGATCATCGGCACAAGGCTGCCGAACGAGCCGATTGTCAGTATGAACGTCCTCAAGTGGATGCTCATGGGATTGAGGTATGTTGGGAAGCAGAATCTTGATAAGGCAACGCTCGATATGGTGAGCGAGTCATATGCTTATGAGGCGCTCGAGTGCCTGAAGTACCTGTATCGTCCGTGCGGACTGAAAAAGGATTGGGTGACGCCCATCAGGAAGGTAACAGATGTGAAGAAGACTCGGTGAATGACTAACTTGCACATGTCAAAAAAAACTACCGCTGCAATGGGGAAACCACACAGGATTGCCTGTGGGGGGGGGGTAGTGAGGATGCTTATATATATCCGCCGAAAGAATGATATCTCCGAAGCTTTGCATGATACTGGGTTCGGCATTCCAAAATATTCCGTTACGCCATATTAGGGGTTTCCTTAATATCGCTGCTCGTCTATGATGCGTCGTGCTTCCGCATCCGCATGTCTGCGGTTGTACTTCGTGTCACCATGGACGCCACCACGACAGATGTATCCATTGATGTACGGCATCTTGGTTAGTGTCGCCTCCTCAGCACTCATGTGAAACACCGTGTTGCCAGTGCCCTTGTACCTGTCGTGTCTTGCCTTTCTCTTGCTCATCTTCGGTTTCCCCCTCCTACGATGCTGCCCATGGCAGTCACCTGTGATGATATTGCTCCCACGTCTCACGTCCCGGCTTGCGTTGACGTTGTCTTCTACCGTGCTTTCAAAACCATTCTTAACTGTGTACATTATAGCTGAGTCTTAGGGACTGCTATTGGACGCACACACAATCATCATGTTTCGCTTGCCTTGTTATGCTAATCGTTGTACAGTTAGCTTGGTATGGTTGCGTTCCCTGTGACGGACAGAAACCGAACGCCGAGCACGGCGTGTCGCATCGTGGAGCGACAAGGGGAAGTCCCATGGCAACTGTTTTTGGAACATACCAAGAATATGCGGTTAACAGGATGTGCCGCCGATCTTAAGTGATCAGCGGCACATTGAGAACGTATGAGGATGCTTGTCGGCAGTGGGCTAGTCCGCCACGAAGACACCAGTGCGTACAATTTCGGGCGCGTACTCGCACCGAATGACATACGTCTGGACACCTTCCTCATTGGAAAGTGCACGGCGAACGTCCGGGGCAAGCAGGCGGTCGAGCTTGTACAGGACACCGGAGACGCCGTCGATGACGGTATCCACGCTGCTGATAACGTGCTCCTCAAGAATGGTCTCGACGTCCATGATAATCCTTTCTTTTGCGGTGGGCACATCCTGGGCATCATTGCCAATGAGCGGCTACGATGCCAACATGAAGTTTCATGTTTACTGGCTCTCTGGCTCTGAGACATTGGACGTCCCAGCGATGACAGCATGGCAAGTCCCGAAAGCTGTTCGGACGATACATGACCGCTTCTAGGCATGAGCGGCACGAACACAGAACCCGCCGACAATCCCGCCGATAACTCGCCGACAAACCGCCGATAATCCACCGACAACTTTTTGGCATGACGAATGCTGATGCAGGACTGGCAGCGACATCAGCGTTGTCGTATAATATCCATCATGTGAGTGGAAAACAAGAACGTGTGAAATCCTTGCGGTGGTACATTGTCCCATCGCTATGGCTTGGCACACTGGCGGCAGACGGGAGTGGATGGTAAGTGGCAGATGGTATCATGGGCATAACGCGGAAGGTAAGGGAGAGGGAACCGCTTGACGGCGACAAGCCAATCCAGAAGCCGATAGTCCCAGCAGTCCTCATGTGGGTACTCGCCATCGTGCTCCCGCTATGCATATGCATGTACATACAGCCGTCCGTTCTCACGTATGACACCATCATGGCAGCCCCGTCATCAGTGTCCAAAATTGCCCTCGATGGAATGCATGAGACGGGCGATGGCACGTACGTCGCAGATAGCGACGCCCCGAGCATCACAATTGGATTCAATAAGCCGTTCGCACTCAACACGATGACGATGAGGCTCAAGCCGCAGGACGACTCCGAGAAGACGTTCTGGCAGCATGTCGGGTTCGATGCGGGCAACATCCTCACGATTACGGCAAGCACCCGCATTGCCGGGAGCAATGAGTACACGCTTCCGCGAACACAGACGCTCCTTTCCGACAACGTTCAGACGGAGACGCTGATGCTTCGTACGGCATTCGAGCAGATTGATTCGGTGAGGATAAAGTTCCCCGATACGGTGGCAGGCGACAAGATAGTGCTTGACGCACCCATATCGTTCAATGACAGGATACCGGAGACGCCATATTTGCCGTGCTTCCTGCTGCTACTTGCCATCAGCGTCACGATCGTACTGCTCCGTCCAAGGTCGGCGCTGTCGTGCTACGCGTATCGCAACCACAGGTGTCTCGGTCACATCGCCCTCGCCGTGATGGTCGCTTTGCTCTGCGTGCTGAGCGTCGCCGTTACCCATATATCAGAGACGCATGATGAGGTCACCTATAACGAGACGTTCAAGGCTGACATGGACCCGAACCAATACCAGCACGTGACGGACGCCATCATGGACGGGCACGCCTATCTTGGCAAGAAACCGCCCAAGTGGCTCGTGGATGCCGACAACCCGTATGATTACGAGTACCGCCATGACAAGAGCGAATACACGGGCGTGTCGTACCTGTTCGACTATGCGTTCCACGATGGGAAATACTACAGCTATGACGGCATCCTCCCCGTACTCGTCCTGTTCCTCCCGTACAGGCTCATTACCGGTACGAACATGACGAACGGGATGGCGATGGACATCATGGGGTGCGTCGGGACCATCGTCTCCGTGTTCCTTGGCGTTGCCGTCATGAGACGACACAGACGTGATGCGAGCGTGTCCGAGTGCGTGATTGCCGGGCTTGCGATGTGGCTGTGCTCGTGCATCCCGTGGCTGTGCTTCTACCCTACCGTGTATCACGAGGTAATCATCATCGGAACGACTGTGGCGGAGGCTGGTATCGGGCTGTGGCTCTTTGCTGATGGTCCGCTTCCTGGATGCAATGGCGATGGGCATGCCGATGGAAATGGTGACAGCAAGGACACAAATGAGCTCGTCACGGAGAAGCCGATGCGTCTCGTGCCGCTTGCCATTGGGTCGCTTCTCGTCGGAGCGACGCTGCTCGCCCGCCCTACGCTGTTCCTTTGCGTACTGCTTGCCTTCCCGATATTCGGGCATCGCTTCTTCAGACGCCATGGGACTGACAGGGAGTTCTTCGGCACGAGTCGGCATGCCGTGCTGAACACGCTGCTCATTATCGTCCCGATACTGCTGTGCGCTGGTGTCGCCCTGTGGTGGAATTATGCCAGGTTCGGGAACGCTCTGGACTTTGGGTACAAGTACAACCTCACTGGCTTCGACATGGTGCACAAGGCGTTCTCCAAGCGGCGTGTGGCGTTCGGCTTGCTGATGTATCTGTTCGCCCCATTGCGCCTGACGCGTGCGTTCCCGTTCTTCAGCAACCAGTGGACGTATGGCTGGTACCAGTTCCTGCTGGTACAGACGCCAGGCGTTGTCCAAGAGCCGTACTATGGCGGCATCATCGCGTTCTTCCCGTTCCTGCTGTGTACCCTCGCGATATTCGGGAAAGGCACAAGGGAAGCAGTCAGTGGTCGTGGCGTCGTGTCTCTGGTAATCACTTGCCTGGTAATTGCAGTCGTAATCATGGCGTTCGATTCGTCCACCGCGATTACGCAGAGGTATCTTACCGATTTCGCATGGCTGATTGGCATAGCGGCAATCGCTGCGATGGCATCATGCGCGGCAGTGGGGGACACGGAAAGGGGACATTACGGCGAGGCATCGCATTCACACGCACCGTACGTCATGCTGCTACTGTGCTTCGTCTCGTTCCTGCTCGTCATGATTAACCTGCTTGCGACGGACAGGTACAGTGCCCTGAACATATGGAATCCGCAGGTATGGTGGTCATGCTGGTCTTGGTTCCTTGGAATATATTAGAAGTTTACGAAAATCCGTGGACAAGAGGCAATGGGTGTGCCAGAATGGGCTTGATGTCCCTCTCTTGACTAAGTTATTAGCCGCGCAAGCTCGGCATTTTAATGCCGAGTAAGCGGCATCATTCATGCTTATCATACAGTTCTTTTCCTTAACAATACGATAACCGAAAAGAAAAAAAAGACGGGCAAAAGAGTTTGCGCTCCACCCGTACTTGTAATACAATGACAGAATAAAATTACCAACCAACAAACCAACCAAGAGGACGGTGAACGACACAAGATGGACATCTCATACCCCACCCGAATCGTCACCGGCACCTACAACGGAATCCTCAAAAACACAACAGAATACTACAACAAACTCATCACATACCTACTACACATCATAAACAAAGAACAAACAGAAATCATCATCAAAAACATCGACGAGCACGAGAACGAACGCCGAGCACGCCTCGAAACACTCATCCACGCAACGAAAAATAACAAACACCCCAAATACGAGGACTTCGACAAAGAATTCCCGCAACTCCCATCATACATCCGCCGAGCCGCCGAGAAAAAAGCAATCGGCATATACAAATCATGGTACACCAACCACCACAACTGGGAACTCACCGGCAAGAAAGGAACCGAACCCCGACTCCAATACAATCACAACGCCGCACTCACCTTCTACAACAAAAACGCCTACCGCGCGAACAGCAAGAAAGGCGAGAACTACGTCCAATTAAAACTCTGGAACGGCAAGAACTGGGCATGGATCGACGTCCCCGTTCGTCGTCAAGATGTTAAATACATAAACGGGCTTGGAAAACAATACAAAATGTCCAACGCCCCAACACTCACGAGGAGAGGACACGCATGGGAACTTAGGTTCGCATTTAAAGCCAAGCTTGATTTGGCTGACGAGGATGAGCAATTAGAAACTGGTTCGCATCGTATTTGCGCTATCGATTTGGGTGTGAACACGGATGCCACATGCTGCATTATGGAGCCTGACGGCACTATCGTGGCAAGGCGTTTTATCAACCTTGGTGCTGAGAAAGACCGTATCCTTAATGCGCATAAGCGTATCCGTGAGGCACAATCGAACGGTGCCCACAAGTTGAAGAAAATGTGGAGGAAGGTTAATCGTCTTAATGACGATTTGGTCATCAAACTTGCCAATAAAATTGTCGATTTCGCTGTCGAGTATTCTTGTTGCGCGATTGCTTGTGAGTACCTGAATTTTTCTGACGGTAAACGTCGGAAGTCGAAAGGTAAGAATGGCAAGCGTAATTGGAAGTTGCATCTGTGGCGTTATCGTGATGTTTATCATCGGCTTTGTGCCACGGCTCATAAGTGGGGTTTGCGTGTTCATCAGGTTTGTGCTTGGGGGACGTCGCGGTTCGCTTTTGATGGGTCGGGGCGCGTGTCGCGTGGTAAGTATATTGTTGGTGATGATGGCGTGTCGTTGGGTTTGCCTTATTCTATCGTTCGTTTCTCGTCTGGTAAGTTTTATAATGCGGATTTGAATGCGGCGTATAATATTGGTGCGCGGTATTATATTCATTTGTTGTTGGGGTTCTTGAAGGCTCGTTTGTCTTCTGAGGATTTTGGGGCATTGTTGGCTAAAGTTCCGCAGTGTTCCACTCGAAGTAGGTGTGTGTTGTCGGATTTAATTGATCTTTGGCGAGTGGCTTGCTCGTAAGGGTTTGCTCGTGGGTGGGGTTGGCTTGACTGGTTTGTCTTGCTTTCTTTTCCCTTTGCCTTGCTTTGGATTGTATCTTCTGGCAATAAGGGTTCGTATGGGGTTTTCCTTGTGGACTGTACGTTCCAGCAGCACGACGCATGAGACAGTGTGTGGACGGTTTTAACAACCAGAAGCACACGACTTCAGTCGTGTGTACTTCACTAACGGGAGGGACTGACGATGGTGAAAAGGAAGACATTGTGATGATGTCTAATACGCTGCGCAAACCCCTTGGGCTTGCCCAGCGGTCACGTCAAGATAGACGAAGGAAACGCTATGGACGTATTTGGGACTGCCCCCGTGGGCATGGGAGCTGCATCAGCCGGTGTGGCTGCAACACAAGGAAACGCATCAGCAATCGGCAACGACAAGTTCGCGTGCGACACGTGTGACGACATTGGCACTGACGATGGTTCTTGGGAGTGCACATGCACGCTCGTCCCCGCGTATTGGTGCGGCACGGATGGCGTGGCGAAGCTCCGCGTATGCGTAAAGCTCAATCTCAACGGCGAGGCGACCACAGCTACGGGTAACGCGTCGGATGATGACGAAGCGACGGACAGCGTCGCCACCGATACGTGCGATGGTGTCAATACTGGCAGGTACGGGAAAGACGGGTGTCATATCCGTACTGGGTCCATAAGAGTCCGTCTTCGCGACCCTAGGATTGGGCTGACGTCAATAGTCGAGCATCCGCTGCACGTGTCAGAAGTTAATGGAAGGAACGTCGCCGCAGAGGATATCGTCAACAGTATCATGCAGTCCCTTGTCCCCGATGACAAGGACGATGTCCTCTCATGGGCTGAACGCTTTGGCAGCGATGCCATGCAGCAGACACTACGCAGGTATGGGGATTGGTGGAGAAGATACGGTGCAATGGAAACAATCCGTACCGCCGTCGACAATGACGCACGAGTAGAGATAGACCAATGTGCCACGTATCGTTTTCCGATGAAGGCACACGCCATCGTATATCCTGACGGCGGCGAGGCGTTCGAGGTATGGGCACGGTTCGACGGGCATGCTCATGCCACAGTCACGAGGGACTAGCGGAAGTCGGCATCGCCGGTCATGGCAACTGGCAGAGAAACGGAGAAGACGGAGACACCATGATGAATTTGAATGGCAGCTGCAAGAATGGCAGGCACGATACCGACCTCATCCCGAGGGACGTGCTGCTCGAACGCCAGGCGCTCGACGGCATGCGTCGGCACGCGAGGCTTGCCGCATACCGCATGTTCGATGCGCCGGCGAGTGTGGACGACGGCATAATGCTGCCTTATGTCGCCGTCACCGGCGATGCCGACACGCTCGACATGCTTGGCGGGCAGATTGACACGCTCCGCATGATATACGGGCTTGGGTCGATAGACCTCGTCATCGGGAACACGCCAGACGACGTGCTCTCCGACTACGAGGAGATGCTCACGTCTCTCACCCTCGGTATCTGCGGCGTGGGCATGCTTGGCACCACGATGTACGAGAGGGACGACGTGAATCTCGGCGAATCCAGTGACGACGGCGGATGGGTATGGATCGAGACAGGTACGGACGCCACGCGGAGATATGCGTCATGCGACGAGATGGTGACAGACATCGAACGCAGGATAGACGAGTGCATGACGCAGCTCGTCCCATGCGAGATAGGGCACGATGTCGGCACTGCCGGGTACGCGGAGCTTGACGGGCAGCGCGTCG
>Ga0256406_1003376_pt1 | contig 19935 bp, 16 predicted proteins | sample RumenRJG_03DNA_FD_185986 | JGI IMG/M metagenome (GOLD analysis project Ga0256406, IMG submission 185986) | Bovine rumen microbial communities from Lethbridge, Alberta, Canada - RJG_03 | ecosystem: Host-associated > Mammals > Digestive system > Stomach > Rumen | place: Canada: Alberta | collected... | reverse complement strand
ACATGTCTTTAAAAGAATGTGTCTTTTATGTCTTTATGTCTTAAAAACAAGAACACGTCTTAATAGAATGTGTCTTTATGTCTTTATGTCTTAAAAACAAGAACACGTCTTAAAAGAATGTGTCTTTATGTCTTTATGTCTTAAAAACAAGAACATGTCTTAAAAGAATGTGTCTTTTATGTCTTTATGTCTTAAAAACAAGAACACGTCTTAAAAGAATGTGTCTTTTATGTCTTTATGTCTTAAAAACAAGAACACGTCTTAATAGAATGTGTCTTTATGTCTTTATGTCTTAAAAACAAGAACACGTCTTAATAGAATGTGTCTTTATGTCTTTATGTCTTAAAAACAAGAACACGTCTTAAAAGAATGTGTCTTTTATGTCTTTATGTCTTAAAAACAAGAACACGTCTTAAAGAATATGTCTTTTATGTCTTTATGTCTTAAAAACAAGAACACGTCTTAAAAGAATATGTCTTTTATGTCTTTATGTCTTAAAAACAAGAACATGTCTTTATGTCAAAGTACTCACGAGAGTCTTTCTGTCAGCGCAGGGATGACGTCCCGGGGCAGCTGGTCTTTGTAGAGTATGTCGTAGACGGCGTCGAGGATGGGCATGCTCACGTGGAGCTGTCGATTGATCTCCTCCATGCACTTCGTACCATAGTATCCTTCCGCCACCATCTTCATCTCAGCCTGGGCACTCTTGATGGAGTAGCCCTTACCGATCATCATACCGAAGGTGCGGTTGCGTGAGAAGTTGGAATAGCCCGTCACGAGCAGGTCACCGAGGTAGACACTGTCACAGATATTGCGATGCACAGGGTTGACGGCTGTCAGGAAGCGGTCCATCTCACGGATTGCATTGGTGAGGAAGACAGCCTGGAAGTTATCACCATAGCCCATGCCGTTGCAGATGCCCGCGCAGATAGCGTAGACATTCTTCAGCACGGCAGCGTACTCGATGCCCGTGACGTCGGTGGAGGTTTCCGTCTTCACATAGTCACAGGCGAGCACCCGCGAGAACTCTCCGGCCATCTTCTCGTCGCTGCCCGCCACAGTGAGATAGGTGAGCCGTTCGAGAGCCACCTCCTCAGCGTGTGACGGGCCACCGATGCAGAGCAGTTGCCGGTAAGGCACGCCATAGCGCTGATGGAAATAGTCCGAACAGACCACATCCTCACCGGGCACGATGCCCTTGATGGCAGTGACGATGAACTTATGGCTGATGTCGGCGGTGAGCTTCTTCAGATGGTCTTTCAAGTAGGGCGAGGGCGTAACGAAGACAAGCGTGTCATATTCGGTGGCTATCTCATTGATGTCCGACGTGAAGTCGATGTCGTCGATGTCGAAGTGCACACCGGTGAGATAGGCCGGGTTATGTCCGAGCCGTCGGAAGTCGGCGATGCGGTCGTCGCGCCGCATATACCATCCGATATGTCCCGTGTGCGCCACCACCACCTTGGCGATGGCGGTAGCCCACGAGCCGCCCCCGATAATGGCCACGCGGCCAAAGTCGGGGATGGAGCCTTTCTTGCTCAGGCCCAAGGCCCTCTTGATCTTTCTGAACAGACGCATAACCAAATGAAAGCCTTACTGTTGGTTGGCACCGTCGATCCAGTGCTGAATCTCTTCCAATGAGGGTTTCTCGTATCCCAGTTTATATTTCTTATTGATTTCGCCTATCTTCTGCTGCAGACCCTGTGCTTTCTCGTCCTTGATGTCAGAGATAAGGTTGAAACCGGCTTTGCGCAGCACATACACCCAGTCCTCGGGTACACCGAGGGCAGCCCACTCCTTGATGCTGCTCTGCGGCATCTTTGCCTCAGGCTTCATCTGCGGGAAGAGCATGATCTCCTGAATGTTCTCCTTGCCAATCATCAACATACAGAGGCGGTCAATGCCGATACCAATACCGCTGGTGGGCGGCATACCATATTGCAGAGCACGCAAGAAGTCCTGGTCGATGATCATAGCCTCGTCGTCACCCTTGTCGGCCAGTCTCATCTGCTCCTTGAAGCGGTTCTCCTGGTCGATGGGGTCGTTAAGCTCCGAGTAAGCGTTGGCGAGCTCCTTACCGTTGACCATCAGCTCGAAGCGCTCAGTGAGTCCTGGTTTTGAGCGGTGCATCTTGGTCAGTGGACTCATCTCCACCGGGTAGTCAATGATAAATGTAGGCTGGATGAACGTGCCTTCGCAGAACTCACCGAAGATCTCGTCGATGAGCTTACCCTTGCCGAAGCTCTCGTCAATGCCTTCCATCTTGAGCTTGTTCACGGCGATGTCGCGGATCTCCTCCTCGCTCTTGCCGTCAAGGTCAAAGCCTGTCTTCTCCTTGATGGCATCGAGGATAGGCAGACGGCGGAAAGGAGCCTTGAAGGAGATGACGTGGTCGCCGTTCTTCACCTCTGTGCTGCCGTTGACAGCCACACAGATGGTCTCGAGCAAGCGCTCAGTAAACGACATCATCCAGTTATAATCCTTGTATTGCACATAGAGCTCCATGCAGGTGAACTCCGGATTGTGGTATTTATCCATACCCTCGTTGCGGAAGTTCTTGCCGATCTCGTAGACGCCCTCAAAGCCGCCCACGATGAGTCGCTTGAGGTAGAGCTCTGTGGCAATACGCATGTACATGTCGATGTTCAGCGCATTGAAGTGAGTGATGAACGGACGTGCGCTGGCACCACCTGGGATGCTCTGCAAGATAGGTGTCTCCACCTCGGTGTATCCTGCCTCGTCGAAGAAGTTGCGCATGGTCTTAAGCACCTTGGCACGCTTGAGGAATGTATCCTTCACACCGTCGTTGACGATGAGGTCGACATAGCGCTGACGGGCGCGCAGCTCAGGGTCGTCGAACTTGTCGTAAGCCACGCCGTCCTTGTACTTCACAATCGGCAGCGGCTTAAGGCTCTTGCTCAGCAGTTTCAGCGACTGGGCGTGAACAGAGATCTCACCCGTCTGTGTCTTGAAGACGAAACCTTTGATGCCGATGAAGTCACCGATGTCGAGGAGTTTCTTAAAGACCTTGTTGTACATGTCCTTGTCCTCGTCGGGGCAGATGTCGTCACGGGTGACATACACCTGGATTCTGCCCTTGCTATCCTGCAACTCTACGAAGCTGGCCTTGCCCATGATACGGCGGCTCATCATACGGCCGGCGATGACGACCTCCTGCTTCTCCCCCTCCTTAAAGTTTTTCTTGATGTCTACTGAAAAGGCATTGGTGGGGAACTCAGCTGCGGGATACGGATCAATACCCATGTTGCGCAGCTCCTGCAGGCTCTGGCGTCGTCCGATCTCCTGCTCGCTTAACTCTAAAATGTTCATACTAATAATTATATTCGAATATATTTTTCCTATATGCAAAGTTACAAAAAAGAAACGAGAACAAGAGCTATTTAATAATTAATAACCACCTCAGCCGGTGTGCAACATGCGCAACCCTGCACGATGACAGTGCGATAAGCGTGAGCGTCACTCACCCTCGCCAATGAAAGAAGATTACAGTTTGACGAATATCCGTTTCTTCCACAGCGCCTTTCAGGGGGTGCTAAGAATTACTCAGGCTATCCTATTTAGCAGGAAGTCTTCGTCCTGTTACTGCAATACCGACAGTCGCCGGGAGATTTTTCATCGTACCTTTAACCACATTTCTTGCTATCCCTTTGCGAAGAGCAGCAGGGAAATGGATTGTGCCTTGAGATCCGGAAACAATAGATAGCCCCACAAAGTATTCGTTTCCTTTCTGCAAAGTGATTGGCGAATTGGTCATTATTTTAACATCTGAATTCTTATTCACTGAAGACAGATTAATATAGATAGGCTTGGAACTAACTGGTTCGAATTGGTTTTCAACCACTTTATAAACGATAAGCCGAAGTGTACATTGCTCATAGGTGCATTCTTCTATGTGCAAATTGAAATAATCTATAATGAAATTGTCACTTGCTTTAAATTTAGGACCTATCTCTATTTTTCCAGAAGGAGCATTTCCGAAAGCGACATCCCCAGGAAGTCTCATACCTTTCCGTAGAATGGTAGCGGTCTTACCCTTTCGGGCAGCTACAGAAGCCTCTGCTATGTCATACACTCTGTCTTCCATTACAACACAAACATTTCCACCCTTGTATTGTGAATATGGTATCATTTTCTTCTTGTAACTAATATGCGAACAGGTCATGGGACTTTTAATGTTACCTGGAATCTCTAAAGCAAAACGCCCTTCTTTGTCTGTAAGAGTGAAGATGCTGTCTACACATATCGTTGCATACTCAATGCCAACATGTTCTTCATTCTGTACTAGTCCGTTAATTTTAACCTGAGCCTTCAAGTCAAAGATTGAAGCGACTAACAAGAAAAACAACAAATAGAGTTTTTTCTTCATCCTTGAAATTATATTATATAATTGAATTCGATAGGTGGCTGTGCAACAAGCAAAAGACATAAGGCGAGAGCTCATAACTTGATGAATACCTGTTTCTTCCACAGTGCCCAGCCCATCAGTGCGTGCAAGGTGACAAACAGCGCGGCATAAGCCACGCTGGCCCAGTAGCCACTGGCAATCACAGCGTGCCACAGGGCGTAGGCACCATCCTTGATGCCCGTGGCACCAAAGACGATGCTCACCACCTCGCTGGCCACGTAGAGGAACAAGGGGTTCATGCCGAACCACAGCGTCAGCCTCACCGGCCATGGCTGTTCCACCGTGCTTTTGCCAGCGGTCTGGCGTGCGCGGTAGATGTCGAGCCAGCCGACCAGGAGGCCTTGCAGCGAGGCGGCGATGCCACAAGTAAGCAGCACATAGGAGGGACTCCACACGCGTTTGTTGAGCGGCAGGCCGAAGTGGAGCAGCCAACCCGCAAAAGCCATAATTGCGCCACAGACCAACAGCCGTGAGAGGGTGACGAGATGAGGATGTCCCAGTTCGGATTGCTCTTTACGAAGAGCCCAGGAAGCGACAAGGAAACCGATCATCGTGTTGGTCATAGCAGACAGACTGGAGAGCAGTCCTTCGGGGTCGACGGGGGACTTATGATAGAGATGGGCATCGCCCAACAGCGCATGATCCACACGCGAAAGGATATTCGTTGAGCTGTCGTAGTCATAACCGCCACCGGCAAGCAGCAGGATGGAATAGCCCGTCAACAGCAGGGCTACGAGTATCCACAGCCCACGGAAGGAATGGGTAAGATGATGGATGGTGAGCACAGCGGCTACCGTGGCGCCGTAGCAGATGGCGATGCGCTGCATCACGCCCATGATGCGCAGATGGGCGAAGTCGAGCGGACGGCCGTCCATAGCCATGTCGAACCAGTTGATGAGCAGACCGATGAGAAAGAGCAGCAACGTGCGCTTGACAGTCTTACGGGCTTGCTGATGTGTCCAACGGAATCCGCCCTTACGCAGGCTGAGATAGGTGGAGATGCCCATGATGAAGAGGAAGAAGGGGAAGACGAGATCACAGGGTGTCATCCCGTTCCACTTGGAGTGTTGCAAAGTGGAGAAGATCTCCTCGCCCGCCCCGTTGTTCACGAAGATCATAAACATGACAGTCAGACCTCGTAAGACGTCGAGGCTCACCAGTCGCTTCACTGCATTTGTATTCTGCACCATCTTATTCTTTAGATATTGTTGACTGATTACAAAAGTAATAAATACATTCTGAATTTCTATACTCAAACGTTTATATTCATCTACTTTAATATTTTCCAAGTCACATCTTTTTTCTGTCCTTGGCGTTCTATCCATCCTTCTTCTTTCAAGTCTGATATGATACGGAGCACGGATCTGTGGCTTGTCTTTACATAATTGGTTATCTCCGCCGTCTTTATTTTAGGCATTTGCTTCAAGAGAGCATACACGAGTGCATGCAGAGGAGTCTTGAATTGCAGTTCCTTGCTACTATTAGTACAGGTATCCTCCTTCAACGAATTTGAAAGAGAATAAGTTATACTGAAAATGAAATTTTCCCCATCATGTATCTTTATGTCTGGTTCTTTATAGTACAAAGGGGCATATGTTTTTATCTTCTTTGAACCAGAACCCAAATCCTCTACCCATCCAAGATTTCTGAATACGTTTACTATTAGAGGATTCTTAGTGTAGTTCTCCAATTGGTCTATACCGATAACATTCTCCTTGGCAGCGGACACCAGTCTTGTTCTGTTTCTTGTAATCACTTTGTCGGTGTAAATGTCGAGAAAACTTGCATATCCAAGGCTGTAGTCGGCATGTACCATCATGTTTGCGCAGATTTCCCTAAACAAAAGCCATCGCAGATCTTGACGCTGAATACTGTTACTCGGAACAAAATACTTGTCTGGCAAATACCGAAGTACAAACCTCTGCATAATACCATAGCCTTTTATGAGATTGCAACGTATAGACTCACGATTGTCGTAGCTTGATGCCGTCTGTCTCATTAGAAAATCATTATAACAGCATTGGTGGTATAGAAGTTCTATTCTGTATCTTGGGCAATAGTTGAACACGGCATCATCCGTCCCGAAAAGCAAAAGTGCAGCGTAGCACAGATGCTCTTCTCCTGTAAATGGATCCCTTCGGACCAACTGACAAGAGCGCAATATTTCTTCGTCACCCATAGTTATCCATGGATGTTCATGCATTGCACCCTTAACGAATTGACGACACATATCAAAGGTTTCATGGTCAAGATCGCTAATCGTAAGTCCCTCTACAATTCTCTTCTCAAATATATGATTTGATTTTCGCTCGAATATGGACTGCAAGAGACCGCCATGGTTTGTCACATCAACATCAGCATCGCCGTTACGGTCGTAGAAATGCTTCTTATATTGGCTTACCGCATCAGAACTCTGCACGTCGAGTACAATGACTTTTTTACCCTCTACATCGATTATCTCTGGATAAATATTTGCACTTGGTATGAACAGTTCCGGGTTATTCGTAGCATTGATTATGGTCTTCTTCATATTCTCCGCCTGTGAAGGATTGACCCCGATTATTTGGCCATCATCATTAACACCGAGCAATATGGTTCCTCCACCATGATTAAGGAATGAGCATATTGTCTCATAAACAGAGCCGCTCACTTTGTCAATGCAAGATTTGTACTCTATATGGACGTCTTCACCTTTAGAAGCTAACGACTTGATTCTACCTACAATGTCTTTCATTTATAAATGCCAAATTAGAATCAGCTAAATGCCAAAATAGCTATAATTTAGCTGCAAAGTTAGTGAATATAAACCTAATAATCAAATATAAGCATAGATTTATTTCCATTTTCTAAATGCCAACCTAAGTGCCAATTTTAAATTCCCTAACTCTTCCCCAAGGTAGAGGAACGTAACATTAAGCAGTCATCCATAAGCATACTTGCTTTTCTCGTAGCCAGTAGCTACATGAAACTGAACATTCTTGATTAGTATTTTGCATCATCTTATTCATTTCATTCAATATGGTTGACTGGCTACAAAAGTAATAAATATATTCTGAATCTCAAACGTTTATTCCATAAAATTGATTGACAAAACGCCGTCTGTCTTTTCTTTCAATCTAGAGAGAAAAATAAGGGCTGCTCAAGCTCAGAGTGACCTGAAAACATGAAAAAAGTGCGCTGTTGCCATCAAAACAGTGATTTTACTTCGTCATAACGGCAGTTTTACTCGGTCATTTCGGTTGATTTACACGACAAAACAACCGAGATGACAAGAAATTCTCTAGAGAATTTTTCATCAGAAAGGTACTTTGAGAAGAGCACAAAACCGAGATAAAACATAAAGTACTGTTATTCAGCGAATTAAGAAAACCGCACGAGAATCGAGAAATCAGGAGCAAGAGACCACCTGCTTCTGATTTTTCGATTCTCGTGCCCTCTTTTTTATCAGAATATCCAACATTCCGTTTTCGTCAAAAGCCTTTCCTCTCCTTCAGAAACGCCATCACCCGCTGAGCCATGTCGACGCAGTCGCCCTCAGGCGCAGGCGAGTAGGTGTTGTGACGCAGCGTCCACGGCTCTTCCATCGCATACCAGTCGATGGCAGGCGCCTTGGGCAGCGCCATGGCAAAAAGCTCTGTGGCCGTCTTGCTGGCATTCGCTCCCTCGCCAAGCGCCGACGCGTCAGGACGGCTGTCGTGGGCCATCTGTCGGGAGAGCGCATCGAGATAGGTGTGCCAGCGCACAAAGTAGAAGTCACGCAACAACCCCTGCCACTCTTTGTGGGCATAGTCGCGGAGTCCGCCGCGGTCGGCACAGTCGCGGTTGCCCCACGTCGTTATCTGCACACGGGCGTTCCACCCATAGAGATCTTTCTCCTGTGGCGTACGTCCCAACGAGCGCGCAGCCTCGGTCCAATGGCCAAGCCGGAACTCGCGTCGCGTGCCTAAGAGGCTATCCTGCAAAAGCAGCATGTGGAGGAAACGGGCCGAGTCGGCCGAGAAAGCACGGCGGTCAAAGCCACGGTAGTCGGCGATGGTGCGAAGATATTGCAGTCGCGCCTGGTCATCGAGAGCCTGACGGGTGATGTCCACCAAGTCATATTCAAAGTTGTTGTTGCCACGGTATTTGTCGGCGACACTTGTCATCAGCTCAGCGGCGCGCCGGGTGTCGTCGGGATCATAGTAGTTGTGCATCTTCGACCAGCTCTTCACTTGGAAGTTGTCGGTCGAGGGACGTCCGTCAAAGATGCTCTCATGAGGTCCCTGCTGGTTGTTGCCGAGCGGACAGTTATAGATGCTGTTGCCCAAGACACGCCAGACTTGCTGCAGCACAGGGTCTGCCACGCCGTAGCGGGCTTGCACATAGCTATTGAGCCACCGCTGCTTGAAGGCTGCAATATCCTCATCCTTGGGCAGCGAGTCAGTCATCCATGGCAGTTCGCTCATCAGTTCAAACATCACGGGGTTGTTTTCCGAGCCCTCCATGGTGTAGCCCCAGCCACGCAGATGCTTTCTCGCACTTTGCAGAGGAGAGTCTGGCGCGGCCGCCAGTCGGAAGTTATGGATGAGTTGGTCCATGCGTCCGTGCAGTCCCACGTTGGCTCCGAAGTTCTCCAACATACAGAACAGCCATGGATGATTGCCGTAGCCATTGTCACGCCGCCACACCGAGGGCGCACCAAACATCGGACGACACTCCGAGAAGAGGTCCAGCGCCATCAGGTCTTGAGCCGGCAGGCTGTCGGCCATTGCCGGGCGCGGGTTCTCGGTCCAGCCCTGTACCACCCACACAGCCTTTGGGTTGACACGTTTCATGGCAGCAAGCAGCTTGCGTCCGCAGGCCGCGTAGTCAATGGCACTGTTGTCGGCACTCTCGTGGAAAGGATCCATCGAGTAGTAGCTTGCCTTGCCGTAGAGCCGCGTCAGCTCCTTGTAATAAAGGTCAGCGATACGGTCAAAGGACGGATCGGTAGCAATGAGATTGGACGGGCGCGTATAGCCGTTCCACAGGCCGCCATCGGTCACGCCGACACCCATCTTTGTCTTGGCGTCGTGCGGCAACATGCCGCAGTAGCCCGGCAACACGGGGTGCATGCCCAAAGAACGCTCGCGCTGCAGGATTCGTTTCTGCAATGCTTCCTGCTGGCGGTACCAGTTCTCGGGCAGCGGACCGCCCCACCCTTCGAGATTGTTCATCGCCCACCAGGCCAGAAAAGCCGGCCCGGCGATAAAGCGCCCGATCTCTTCTTTGGAATAGCCCAGTTTCAACAGCATGTTGCGCCATACCACTTCTTCACCGGTAACAGCGAGTGGCATGTTGATGCCGTGGAGTGCCATCCAGTCTATTTCTTCCTGCCAGCGGTTCCAATCCCAAAAGGCCATGGAATAGGAAAACGTGCAGTAGTTGAAGTCGTAGCGGTCGGTGAGCCATGTGGTGCGGCGTTCCTTGCCCTTGACAGCGGGCAGACGCTCGGGCAAACGGGGGTGCATGTTGTTCCAGCTGACCATGATGCCGGCGTGGTGCTTGAGGTACCAGTTGACGCCCGTGGCGATGTTCACCCACGTATTGCCCTTGACACAGACCTTGCCTCCGCGTTGCGAGAGTTCGAAGAAATCGGTATCTGACGGCTGCAGCTCTGTGATGAACTTGCGTGCGGCTCCTGCGTCCATGCGGTTGAGCAGGTCATCGACAGGATTGCCCACGGCCATCATCGGGGCAAGAAGGGAAAGTCCGGCGAGCAGAACTTTCCTCATTTTATTCATAGTGTTATTGTGTTTAGACTGCATAATAGATGATTTGTTTGGCAAAGGTAATAGAATTTTTCGTATCTTTGCAAGGAAGAATAAAATAAAAAACAAAAACCATGAACATAGAAAAACAAAAAGCCGTCATCGAGAAACAAGGTGGTCTCTCGAAAACGCTGAATATGGAGTTTCTCTCAACCGAGGAGCCCGATACCTGCATGGCACGCATGAAGGTCGATGATCTCAACCGTCAGCCGTTTGGTTTTCTCTCCGGCGGTGCCACCCTCGCCCTATGTGAGAACCTGGCGGGCGTAGCCTCCATGGCGCTCTGCCCGGGCAAGATCTGTGTGGGCATCAACGTCAGTGGCAACCATCTGCGCACAGTGCTCGTGGGAGATACCGTCACGGCCTATGGCAAGTTGCAATACAAAGGCCGCACGCTGCACGAGTGGCAGATCGATGTGAAGAACTCCAAGGGAGAGCTTATCTCTACGGTACATGTCACAAACTATATCTTGTCGCCACGAAAGGAATGAGCACAACCAACTATGTCTGCTACCGCTTGCCGGAGCAGAAGGAATATGTAAGGCTGGAACAGCACGAGGGTGAGCCGTTGGCTCTAAAATCTGTCAAGGATCTCAAAGACCACCATGGCTTCGTCTTCGCACCTTTTCAACCTACGGACAAGACGCCCGTATGGCTTCTGCAAGCCGACAAGGTGGAGAAGAAGGTGATCAGAGAAGTGTGCCAGAGGTGGAGCGAAGTGCCTGACAGTCCACTGACAAACCGTAAGCTGGAAGAATATAGTAAGTTGGAGCGACTGAACTATCATCTGCGCTTCAGTCTTTGCAAGAAGTACTTCCTCTTAGGAAAGGTCAGCAAGGTGGTCATCGCCCGTCATGTTACCGAATTCAGCCATACCGGTCAAGACCCGGAAGCACTTTTTCTGCGCGCCTGCCAGCTCTATCCTCACCAACTGATTGCTCTGGTATGCCTGAAGCAAGCGGGTACATGGCTGATGGCCACACCCGAAGTACTCCTTGAGGGCGACGGACAGAACTACCATACCATGGCTTTGGCCGGTACACAAAAGATGCCCGACAACTATCAGCCAGGAAAGGAGATGAAATGGTCAGAGAAAAATCGCAAGGAGCAACGCTTTGTCGCATCGTATATCGGCGACACGCTCCAACCCTATGCCGATGAACTGACACACAGCCACCCCCATACGACCATGGCAGCGCGATTGCTGCACCTGTGCACCGACTTCAATTTCAAATTGAAAGAGGATGCGCAGTTGGCCGATGTGCTCGATGCGCTCCACCCCACCCCGGCCGTCTGCGGTCTGCCCAAAGAGGAGGCGCGAACCATCATCCTCGTGAGTGAGAAGGATGACCGAAAATATTATAGTGGCTTCTGCGGTCCCTACGATCCTAAAGGAGAGACCCGCCTCTTCGTCACCCTGCGATGCATGGAGATCAACGACAACAACTACATGCTCCACGCCGGAGGAGGCATCGTGCCGGGAAGCAAGGAGAATGAGGAATGGAAGGAGACAGAGATGAAACTCAACACCATGAGAGATGTATTGCGATAAACAAAATGTCAACACACTCACTGCACTGCTCATAGCTCACGGCGTGCGCCATGCGGTGGTCTGTCCGGGCTCGCGCAACGCGCCTATCGTGCACAACCTCGACGTGTGCCCTGAGATCCAGTGCTACCCCATCACCGACGAGCGCAGCGCAGCGTTCTATGCTCTCGGCCTCTGTCAGGCTACTGAGGAACCGGTGGTGGTCTGCGTCACCAGCGGCACGGCACTGCTCAACACGCTGCCCGCTGTCGCCGAGGCGATGTATCAGCATCTGCCTCTCGTGGTCGTCTCGGCCGACCGACCCAAGCAGTGGATCGGACAACTCACCGGACAGACGATGCCTCAGCCGGGGGCGCTGACCTGCTTTGTCAAACGCACGGTGGATCTGCCCGAACCGCACAACGACGAGGAGCACTGGTATTGCAACCGACTCGTCAACGAGGCACTCATCGCCGCCACACAACCTTGCCAAGGCCCGGTGCACATCAACGTGCCGATCTCAGAACCGCTCTACACCTTCAGCACGCGCACGTTGCCCTCGGAACGCACGATTGTCCTGAGCTCACTGCTGTCAGTTCACGACAGCGAAAGGGGAAGCAGTGCTTCCACCAATGCCGTCAAGGCCGCGGCTCACGACTTCCTGCAACAGCTCTCCAAGGCACAGCGGCCGCTCATCGTCATCGGACAGATGAAGCCGTCGGACTTAGCCAAAGGCAGAATCGCATCGCTCACCGACAAGCACTATGTGGTTTGGAACGAGGCGCTCAGCGGAGAGGACGGTGCCACGTCACTGGAAGAGATGCTGGCTATGGCAGGAGACGACGAGGATTTCCGGCCCGACTTCATCCTCTACATCGGCGACACGCTGGTCAGCAAACGTGCCAAGCAGCTCCTGCGGCAGGCTAAGGACGCGACCTGCTGGGAGGTGAATGCTGACGGTACGGTCCACGACCCGATGATGAACCTTCGCGGCATCGTGCAGGCAAGGCCCGACGACGTGCTTGCCGCCATCACCACGGAGGGACCGCACGAGTGGTTCGACCGCTGGGAAGCACTGCGCTGGAAAGCTGAGGATCATCGCCGGACGTTCGTTCCACCCTACTCCAATCTGTTAGCCGTGAAGCTCCTTGAGGAGCAGCTCAGCCATACCGCGGAAGGCTATGCCCTGCACTACGCCAACAGCACATCGGTGCGCTTGGGATGTCTCTACGCCCGGGAGCATGTCTACTGCAACCGTGGCATCAACGGCATCGAGGGATCGCTGTCCACGGCAGCCGGCTTCTCGCTTGCCACAGACGCTCCAGTATATTGCGTCATTGGAGATCTGAGTTTTTTCTACGACCAAAACGCACTGTGGAATACCAACCTGCGGCAGAATCTCCGCATCTTGTTGCTCAACAACAGCGGTGGAGAGATCTTCGCAAAGTTCGACGGACTGCGGCAGAGCCCGGCACGCAGTATGGTCATGGGCGTGCACGCCACCACAGCAGAGGGCATCTGCCGCGAGAACGACATCATGTATTATCATGCTCACAACGAGGAGGAGCTCTATAATCTCCTCGGCGCGCTCGCCAGTCCGATGGCTGAGCGACCTATGCTCCTCGAAGTCTTCACCAATGCCGAAGACGATCTGAGGGCTTATCAAGAATACTTTAACACCTTATTATAATATGGAAAAGAGAAATTGGAAAACCATTCCGGGTTTTGACTTCAAGGAGATACTCTTTGAAGAATACAATCACATCGCAAAGATCACCATCAACCGTCCACGCTACCGCAACGCCTTCACACCGCTTACCGTGTGGGAGATGAGTCAGGCCTTTACCTATTGCCGCGATCATCTCGACATACGTGTGGTGATTCTTACGGGCGCCGGCGACAAGGCATTCTGCTCGGGTGGCGACATGCACGTCAAGGGACGCGGTGGATATGTCGGTAGTGATGGTGTGCCACGCCTCAACGTGCTCGACGTGCAAATGCAGATCCGACGACTGCCAAAGCCGGTCATCGCCATGGTCAACGGCTACGCGATCGGTGGCGGACATGTGCTGCACGTGGTCTGCGACCTGACAATAGCCTCGGAAAACGCTATCTTCGGACAGACGGGACCCAAAGTAGGCAGCTTCGATGCCGGACTGGGTGCCAGCTATCTGGCTCGCATCGTGGGACAAAAGAAGGCGCGCGAGATCTGGTATCTCTGCCGTCAGTACTCCGCAAAGGAAGCGGAACAGATGGGACTCGTCAACAAGGTGGTACCATTTGACCAACTCGAGGATGAGACGGTGGCCTGGTGCGAGACGATCATGGAGCGCTCTCCGCTCGCCATCCGCATGATGAAGGCTGGCTTCAACGCTGAGCTCGACGGACAGGCAGGTATCCAGGAGCTCGCCGGTGACGCCACAATGCTCTACTACACCCTCGACGAGGCGCAGGAAGGCGGCCGCGCCTTCTTGGAGAAGCGCAAGCCCGACTTCGACAAATACCCCCAGTTCCCTTAAGCCAGAATAACAGGGTAAACATAAGGCTGCCTTATGTTTACCCTGTTACTATGTCTTATGTTTTATATGTTACTATGTCTGTCTTCAGAGGTAGCGCATGAGGATGTCCCACACGGCGATGAGGTGGCAGATGCTGCCGGCAAGAACAAAGAAATGGAAGACAGTGTGCATGTAGCGACGACGGCGAAGGGTGTAGAACAGCGCGCCGGTGACATAGCACACACCCTCGGCGATGATCCAGATGACCGTCGCAGCACTCACGGAATCGATCAAAGGCTTGAAGGCGATGAGCACACTCATGCCCATACCTATATATACTAAGGTCTCCAGATTGCTGTGAGCCTTGAGCTTATGGAAGCTCGTGAACGTGCCCACGATGGCGCAGAGCCATACAAAGCAAAACAGAGTCCAGCCCCAGTAGCCCTGTTGACGCAAAGCGATGAGCGTGATAGGTGAATAGGAGCCGGCGATATGCCAGTAGATGGCCGCATGATCCCACTTACGCAGCCGTTCCTTCCATGGAGACCAAGCCGAGAGAGCATGATAGACGGTGGAAGCAATATACGAACCGAGCATACCTACAAGGTAGAGGATGACACCTGCCGACGCCCAGCCGTTACCACGCGAGAAGCAGAGATAGAGGAAGATAGCACCAAAAGCTACGCCCAAGAAGATGCCACCCGCATGACTCCATGAGTTCCACAACTCTTCCTTGTGATTATAGAATATCTTTATTTTCATGATATGCTGTTGCTTACTGATAAATGATTTCTGTGTAAAGATAGCGTAATCTTAGTGAAAGACAAAATAAAACTTGCTTTTTTATCCTTTTTTTCTTACTTTTGCCTTCACGCAACAAAAGTAGCTTTATCATGAAATACGAGATCACCGACAAGGTGCTGCACTTCAAACAGCCAGCGGGAACCAGCCGCGGCGTGTACACCACCCACCATTCCTATTATATCACCCTTGAGCGCGATGGCATCCGTGGCACGGGAGAGTGCTCGACATTGCCCGATCTGAGCTGCGATGCCATGAGCGACGAACGCTATCAGACACTCCTCCGCGACACGTGCGAACTGGTCAACCGCTTGGGCGGCATACCCTATGAGATGCTGCGACCCTACCCCTCCATTCTCTTCGGACTGGAGACGGCCTTCGCACAACTCGATGCAAAGGGCTCCACAGCTCTCTTCGACACACCATTCAGCCGGGGCGAGGAAGGGATCACCATCAACGGACTTGTCTGGATGGGAACCTTCGACGAGATGTACGAGCGACTGGAGACAAAGCTCAAAGCTGGCTACCACTGCGTGAAGTTGAAGATAGGTGCCATCGACTTCGAGCGTGAGTTGGATTTAGTAAAACATATCCGCGAGTGTTTCAGCAAGGACCAAGTGGAGCTGAGAGTAGATGCCAACGGTGGCTTTACGCCCGACAATGCCATGCAGCGGTTAGAGGCTCTGGCCCGTTACGACATCCACTCCATCGAACAGCCCATCAAGCCGCATCAGTGGAAAGAGATGGCGGAGCTCTGCCAGCACGCGCCCCTGCCCATCGCTCTCGACGAAGAGCTCATCGGCATCAACATGCCGTCGATGAAAGCCATGCTGCTCGACAAGATCGGCCCTGCCTATCTCGTGCTGAAGCCCAGCCTGCATGGTGGCATGCACGGCTGTCGCGAATGGATCAGAATGGCCAAGGACCGTGGCATCGGCTCTTGGATCACCTCGGCTTTGGAAAGCAATATCGGTCTCAACGCCGTAGCACAGTTCTGTGCCGAAATATACGGACCGCACATCACGATGCCGCAGGGCTTGGGCACAGGACTGCTCTACACCGACAACATCCCCATGCCCTTGGAGATCAAAAACGATAAGCTATGGTACTCGAAGAATTCCTAAGTGAGTGGCGCAACAGCAGCGACCGCGTACTTGTCCACACCAGTGGCAGTACGGGGGCACCCAAACCGATGTGGACTGAGAAAGAAAAGATGCGCAACTCAGCCCGCATCACATGCGACTTTCTGGGACTGCAACCCGGTGACACGGCCCTGCTCTGCATGAACCTGAAATATATCGGTGCAAAGATGGTCGTGGTCCGGTCCATCGAGCGTCGGTTGCGGCTGCTCAGCGTAGAGCCGAGTGGCCATCCCATGGCAGCCTTATTGCAAGGGCAAGGCGTCACGGAGACAGACTTCCATGACCCTACAGCCCTGCCCCACCCTTGTCCACAAGGGAAAGAAATCCCGGCTCCTGCCTTCGCCGCTATGGTTCCCCTGCAAGTCTACAACACCCTGCAAGTGCCCGAAGAGGCGGCACTGTTGCGTCAGACCCGCCATCTGATCATCGGCGGCGGGGCTATCGACGACCAACTGGCAGCCACCTTGCGCGACTTTCCCCATGCGGTATGGAGCACCTACGGCATGACAGAGACGCTCTCGCATATCGCTTTAAGGCGACTCAACGGCCCTGAGGCCAGCGAGTGGTACCAGCCTTTTCCAAGTGTGAAGGTGAGTCTGAACCAAGACGATTGCCTGATGATCAATGCGCCTCTGGTTCATGAAGGAATATTGGAGACCAACGACCGCGCGGAGATCGTCCCCGGCAAGGGCTTCCGCATCCTTGGACGTAAGGACAACGTGATTGTCTCCGGAGGTATCAAGATACAGATTGAGGAAGTGGAACATGCTTTGAAGCCGCATCTCTCCGCTCCCTTCATCATCGCCCGACGTAAGGACGTGAAATTCGGTGAGGCTGAGATCCTGCTCACCGAAGCCAGCGACACCGAAGCCGTCGCCGCCATCTGCCGTCGTGTCCTGCCCAAATACTGGATTCCACGGGAAGTGCGACACATCGACCACATACCCATGACGGAAACAGGTAAGCCCAAGAGAGGCGGAGAAACAAAATAAGTACCTTTTTTATTGATGCCGATGCCACATCTTTATACTTTGTAGCGTGCTCACTTATTGTGAGAAACTCCCTGAGAATCGCATATGATCCGGCGAGACCGTTACCCTTCCTATCGTATGTTATAGCCCACAAGCAGTTATTTGCCTGTTCTGTAATTCTTGCGAATATTGGCGGGTGAGGCGTTGAGATGCTTGCGTGTGTAGGTGCCGAAGAAGCTCAGACTGGGGAATCCCAGGTCGTTGGCGATCTCCTTTACCGTTTTGGATGTATAGCACAGCTGGCGGCGGATCTCATTGGCCACCGTCTCGTCGATGAGTTGCTTGGCTGAGTGCCCGGTCTTCTCCTTAACGATATGCGAGAGATATTTCGTGGTGATGCACAGCTCGCGGGCGAAGTAGCTGACATTTCGGATCTTGCCTCCACTTTGAGCCAGCAGTAGCAGGAAGTGCTTAAAAGTGTTGTCGGTCTGACTGTAGGGTTCGTTTTGAGGCACCGATCCCGTGCGGTTGTTCACCATATCGGCGAGCTCATAGATCATGCTTCTGTGCAGGGTATACAAGATATTGCTCCGAAACTTGGTAGGTTTGCGTTTCGAGTAGGACTTATAAAGATGGTAATAATGTTGGCCCACCTCTACCTCTTCTTCTGTGAGGTGGATCATAGGGTGCAAACTTATAAATTCTATGTTAGGCCACAGGTCTTTGTCGGCCAGGAGACTGTCGTTGATGACCGTAGGCGAAAGGCTTAGCACCAACAGCTGCAGGTCGCTGGAGAAGGAGAAGTCCTCCAGTGTGGTGCGGGGAAAAGCTATGAGCAAGTCGCCTCTGTTCATAGTCGTCCGCTGCTTGTGGTTGACAGTGATGGACAAAGACCCTTGACGGCAATAGGCCACGATGAACCTGTTGGGGATGAAGAAGTCGACTTGGTGCGAAGTATCGGTGAAGTCGTCATAGAGGATAAACTCCGGCTCTGTCCCTGTCACAGGCTGGATGTTGTCTGTGGCAGTGATGCTGTTGGTCGTGGGTGCTTGCTGTGGTGTGGTCATAGGTTGCTATATATAATAAGGTGGTGATTAAAGGGTGAAGGGAGTCATGGCGTGCGTCTTCTCTATATAGGTAGCGGTGTCGACACGCCGTCCCCGCAGACTGCGCACGCGCGGCATGTTGTTGAACCATGAATCGTCGGTGACAAACCAACTGTGATGACTTACCTCGGGGATAGAGTTTAACCGGTTGTTGAGTTCACGGGCGAAGTGTGGGTTCACGACAGAGAGAAAATGGTGGCCGTCGCGCATTTCGATGGCAAGCACGAGGTGCTGTTGTCTGTTGCGCACAGTGGAAGCGCCATTGGCCGTCGCTGCATTGCCGAGGTCTCGTGTAGAGGTCGTTACGTGTATGTCCCAGCCGTCACGGTTGAGTCGGTCCATGATGCCTCGGAACACTACGCCGTGTGGCGAGGTGTCGCGGATACCTGTGTAAGCGATGGAATAGTGGATCATCTCATGGAGCAACACGCTTTGGAACTGATGCTCGCTTTGATCGTAGTAGTTGCTCATGCCCAGCGAGTAGTCGTAGTTGACGACTTTTCGCCACGTGCGTTTCCGCTTGAACGAGAGAGAGCCCAACCGAGTGCGCGACCGTCCGATGTGATAGCGCGGTTCGGGCAGCCCCCCGTCGAAATATCGGCGGTTGAACGTCTGAAAGTTGGCACGGAGCCATGGAAGAGTGATTTGCATGAAAACGATCCTTTACTTTAAACTCAAGCAAAGGTAGTGCTTTTTCCTTTTATCTACAAAGCAAAGCGGGATAAAGTTAAACTTTTTGTAGGTTTTTATGGAATATCACTGGCAGAAAGCGATCATCACTATGGGAAAAAGGCTCAGGTGCAGAAGTCCGTGGCCGGACACCACGAAGACCTAACCAAATATCTTCGGCGCAATGGATATTTCGGCGCAGTGGATATTTTCCGTGGATCGGATATGAGTCTTCTTTTCTGGTCACAGATCCGCAATTGGTTAGGAATGTCGTTGCACAAGGTAAATAGCTTTTTAACAAAAACCAGAAAAACCTCTTTGTATCAGCGCCAAGGGCTAAGGCCCTTTGCCATTTTCGGTTTGAGGGCTTATGAGAGGCACGCCTCTCACCGCCCTCCAACCGCAAATGGCAGATTCTCCTACGTCGAATCTTGGCGCTGCCACAAAGGAAAACCTTAAAAACAGGCTATCGCGATGTAACTTTCAATTCCCAATTACGATCTCTGAATACCAAACACTGCGCCAGCCTGTTTTCAAGGTTTTCCTTGCTGTGATGCAAGCCTGAGGAACGAAGGCTGTTTCTTCTTCGGTGCCGGTTTGCCGAAGCTTGCTTCGGAGCAAGCCGACACCGAAGAAGAAACAAAGGGCTCAGCCCGTGCATCACAGCAAGTGTTTTGCTTGTTTTTGTCATGAGCTCTCTTCTCCAAACACAGGGTTGGTCCTGTGCGCCTATATTCGGATATATTCTTGATTCCGCGTAGCGGAACGTTAGTATCAGAACGAACCACTCACACGTATTTCTCTCGCAAAGCCGCAAAGAACGCAAAGTAAAGAAGCACACCCAAAGGCTATCTACCAACAATCATCGTTGTTTTTCCTGTAAACGTCCAATTGTTGCTTATCAGCTTTAAACAGAGTACTTTCGAGTACCCCGTTTTATGCTAGGCTGAGTAAGATTTAAGACTTGTTAATCAATAGCGAGTTGTCCGGGCAGCATCTGAGCGT
>Ga0256406_1003375_pt1 | contig 19943 bp, 21 predicted proteins | sample RumenRJG_03DNA_FD_185986 | JGI IMG/M metagenome (GOLD analysis project Ga0256406, IMG submission 185986) | Bovine rumen microbial communities from Lethbridge, Alberta, Canada - RJG_03 | ecosystem: Host-associated > Mammals > Digestive system > Stomach > Rumen | place: Canada: Alberta | collected... | reverse complement strand
AAGATGAAATGGCAAGACTTTGTGGATTACGCTAACGAATAATGCTCATCTTTTAGTAGAAAAACGTCTTATTTCTCAGCATTCTTTAAAATGATTAACATTTTGGAATGCTGAGTATAATGCTTCAAATGCTAATGTATCCATTTGAGGCGGAAAGTGTAGCGTTTGCGACCCTGGCTCATTTCGAGCTTGATACTTCAGAATATTCCTTCCCGTATATTGCCGGATGGAGCAGTGGGCGGGATACGAAGGAGCTGAAAGCATCTCTGGATACGATCCGCAAGACCGCTTCCGAGATCATTGACAGTATCGAAGAAAGCATGAGGGAGCAGCTTCTGGAACGCAATGCGGATCGTTATGAGATCTATCAGATTGGTGATGAAAGTCCTGCCAGGGATTATAAGTTCATGGGACTGGAATTCGCCCAGTCTCATAACTTTGAAATCAGAAAAGAGGATTACGACCTGATCTATACGGATCCGCTGGCGGATGGAGATACGCTTGAGAGTCTTTATGAAAAATTTAATCTGAATCATCCGGCAGACTTTACCGGGCATTCCCTGTCCGTCAGTGATGTAATCCTGCTTCATCAGAACGGAGAGGACCATGCATTCTTTGTGGATTCCTTCGGCTTTGCGGAGATTCCGGAGTTTCTGAAAGAAAAGCAGCGAGATGTAGTAATAGAAGATGCATTGTCAGAAGAAGAGAAGGCCCCCGATGAACAGGAGAGGAAACCCGTCTATCGCCAGAACGCACAGTATGCACGTGAGCATGGAGAACTGGACGCCTACCGCGCATCCATGCGGGAAAACCACGCCTGCAAAGAGGAAATTGAGCACATGATACGTGATAACTATGATGGGATGCGCCTGAATTCGGGTATATTAAAACCCTTGATTGATCGCTTCGGTACAGAGCGTATGGCATATGTACTTGCCAATACGGTTCAGTATGCGAACTGGGACGGGCGCTATTCCCGTGGCAATAAGGAATGGGCGGCTTCTGTGATATCGGGTGCTATTGACGAAGACAGGAGAACCGATTTTCTTCTTATCAGCCATCCGGCTGTCCTGGATGGGTTTGTCAATATGTTCCGATATGAATTAAATGAGCTGGGGCTGGAGCAAGATGGAACAAGACCGCTTACAAAGCCATTTATCGACCATTTCTATGTGGTAGAAGATCTGGAGGTAAAGGGGCCGCTTACAATCCGTACATTTGACAAAATGGATGATGCGATGAAAGCATACTTTGCGCTTCCAAATGACAAGTTGAAAGCATTCGGTATTCAGAATTCAAAACCATTGCCAGGGAGTCTGGATTTCATTCACTGTGAAAATGGAATTGATACAGCGACGATGGATTATACAAAACTTGAAGACTGGAATATACCAGAGATACAGGCGATACAGGTAGATGTCGATCAGGCAATATCCTTCCATGAAACGGAAATCGCTTATGAAATGACGGAGGGTTTTTTTACGATCCAGAATGCACCAGACGGCTTTGACTACAGTTTTTATGACAAGAATCATCGCTTGCTGGATGGAGGGCTGTTGGAGGATCCACTTCCCGGAGACCTGCCCAGAACGATAAAACAGGCGGCGAATGAGATCCTTTCTGAACAAAGCCTATCATTGGATGATTGCCGGGTAATCCACTATGAAGACTTTATGGAAATCGTTGAGCAGGAGCAGGCGAAAGCTATGGAAGAACAGATGGTGCCGGATAAACTGACTGAGCAGGAAAAACTTGCTGCAGATTTTGACCAGTTTGCCTATGACTTTGATTATTACGAGTATATGGATACCTATGACAGCCGTGAGGAAGCGCTCCGTCAGCTTCAGGAGGATTTTGACAGCAAGCAGGTATCCGGCATGAAGGAATGGCTTCAGGAAGTGATCGAGGAAAGTGATGATCCTGAATCCGTTTCTACAGCCAGACATTTGCTGGAGAGAATGGACGCGATGTTCCCTGATAAAGAGCCATCCTTGACGTTCTATGTGGCAGAGTGTATGGAGTTCCCTGTGATGGGAGAGTACCATGAGGTTGATACGCTGCAGGAGGCCATGGAGCTATATAAACAGATCCCTGCTGACCGTATGCACGGCATAAAAGGAATCGGCCTCAACCTGGATGATGGCAGCGATTATGCAGGAGCCTATCCCCTGGTGCAAGGCGGAAAGGTCGTGACAGAAATGATCGACCTTGTGGAGCATTATAAGAACAGCCCGCTTGTACAGCAGGCTGTGGAGGAAATCAAACAGTATTATCCCGATATGAGGGCAACAGAATATCAACCGAGGGAAGCAACGGAAAGTGCGCCTGCGGTTACACAGGTAGAAGTGGAAGCACATACGGCAGTAATGGAAGTCAATCAGCCAGAACCGGCTCCAGCTGAAAAGACCGTGACAGTGAGGCAGATGGAGCAGACAAAAAACACGGATGAAAAAGGTGGAGAAGGTCGCAGGGCCTCCGTCCTGAAAGCTCTTAGAGAGCGTCAGGCACAGGTCAAGGAACAAGAGAAAAAAGCTCCAGAACAGAAAAAACATGACAGGAAGAAAGGGGAACAGTCATTATGAGGAAGATTATTTTTGAAGACGATGAAATGCGTGTGATTTCTATGTTTGACACCAGCAGCCGTGAAACGGCGCTTGACGCGGTGGAGGCTGTCATACCATTGACAAGAGATGATTCGGAACTGAGCGCCGTAGTGGTCAGTGCGGCAGAAAAACTGAAGCAGATCTCGGATGCGGAGTTCGCAGCATTGGATTTTGAAACATACAGACTGGAGGCTGAGGAGGAAGAGGAGGAAGGCGAGGAATGAGCTTAAATCAGTATGCCGTGTATCAGCTGAAACCGGATGCTGCAGTTCGTCCTCTGCGCTATAAAACGTATCAATATCTGACGGAGAATCATCTGAGAGTAGATGCAGATCATTATCATCAGGTCTATCTGGCCACACTGATCGGTGATCAGGATCCAAACGGAATCAGGAGGCAGCTGGAGAAGAAGCTGCCTCCTAAATTCATGGGAAATGCCCTGAATGTGAGCGACGTGATTGCCGTAACGAAGGAGGGGATTTCTACAGCCTATTATGTAGATAAAGACAGCCTGATTGTAATCCCGGGTTTCTTTCGCAGTAATTCTTCAGCGGCGCTGATTACGATGGATACGGAAGGATTTGTATTTGAAGACCGCAAAGGCAGCTGGATGGCAACAGACGAAACAGTGATTGATGGCAGGCAATTCTTCCTTATGGCATCAGAGCAATATGGCAGAAATGCAGCATTTGCTGTAGTGGATGATCAGGGCAGGAGAGCTGCAGATGACACGGTAAACGGTTTTGATGAAAAGACAGTGGAACAGATACGCCAGTATATGAACCCGCCGGAAGTGGCGCAGGATAAGACGGTAGCAGAGAAACCTCCGATGGAAATCTGGCAGAAATACTATGAAAATGGGGAGTATCTGCGAAGCGCGGAGGCTTATGGCGAACAGAATTATGACATGATTGACGGGCGGACAAACAACCGCTCAAAAGAGGCTTTGGCAAAGAAAGAGCCGGAGAACGAGAAGGTATCTGCCGGACAGGAAACAGAACAACAGGGTGAGACGAAACAGCCTGCGTTATCAGGAAAGCGTAAATCAGTCCTGCAGCGTTTAAAAGAAAAGCAGGCGGAGGTCGCTGCCCGGTATCATCAAAAAGCTCCGGAACAGGCAAAGGACGATATGGAGCGAAACCGTAAATGACAGATGGGAGTGTCTGGCCAGAGATGGTCAGATGCTCCTTTTGCGTTTATAAACTTGTTTATAGATGGGCTTTGTGGTATTATTATGTAGAGTGTAGAGGGGGGATGAAGTGTGGCAATAACAAAATATTTCATCAGACTAACGGATGAAGAACGCAATTTGCTTAATAAAATAATATCTGACGGAGTGGAATCCGAGCGTACTATTATGAGAGCAAAAATCCTTCTCATGTCAGATGCGACGCAGCCTGAAAAGGTTTCTATCAAGAAACTTGCGAAAATGCTTGGGACCACAGATACAACGATTCAGACTGTTCGCACAGAATATGCGAGTGGTGGCGTAGAGACCTCTGTCTACAGAAAAAAACGCGTAGTTTCAAAGAAGAGCCGCAAGATCAATGAAGATGTGATCAGGCAGATCCTTGAAATTGCACAGAGTGAACCGCCTGAGGGGTATAAGAGGTGGAGTTCCAGGATGCTTTGCGAAGCTGCGATGGAAAGAGGGATTGTTGACCATATCGGTCAATCTGCTGTCTGCAAAATTCTCCGGGGCGAGGAATGGTAGAAGATGAATGATAAAGAGTTAATCGGAAAAGTTCACTCATCCGTCTATCATCAGTGCAAGGATAGGGGCTATGCGGCACCGGTGGATGTTCTGATAGACGTGGGTGTTCTGACAAAAGATAAATATGAGGATTGGCGCTTCGGGCGAGTTCCGTATCTGGAGAAGGTCTGTAATATTAATCTGCACAAGCTGTCGTTTATTATGGGGCAGATTAAGAGCTATGCGATCAAGAACGGTTATAAGCCTTCTTTCACCTATTACAAACAGTGGGGTGTAAAGAAAAAGCATGGAGTAAAGAAGACGGTTCCGCTGCGATTCAGCAAGAGCGGCAACCCAGAGATCGAACGAGCATACGCAACACACTATGTCGATGAAAAGGCTGTTGCAAGGCAGAAGGAAACAGTCACAAAAACATCAGAGCCTATAGAATAATGTCTTCAAAATATATGAGCAAATAGAAACGCAGAGCCTCTTGAGAAGCCCTGCGTTTTGATGTTTATTCGTAAGGAAGGTAGGCGGCGGAGCCAACATAGCAGCCATCCGGCACAACTAAAATGCCGTCTTTCCGTCCTCTCTGATGGACGAAGAGGCACTTACGCACGCTTTCGGTTGTACAGATAGGTGCGAAATCCTCAAGGAATTGACGGTCGGCTACCATGTCGGTATAGAAATTCTCATAGGCGATTTTTCCTAATGGGATTCTCTTTACAATCTCATATGGGCTTTCCGTACCGTTTGCGTGTGGGCTCTGCAGATCTTCAAGTACACGGGGTTTCCTGATAAAATAAGCTGTTTTCGTAACTGACATAATTGACATCTCCTTCGGGTATAATAAAAAGGCGTAAGGCAATGAAGCCCTACGCCGAAAAACGCATTACCCCATTGTCGCCAAACAAACCTTTCCAACCCATAGGGAAGCAAAGATGGAGAACACGTTTTTACCGAAGTAAAAAACGTCTTCCCTATCGTAGTTGGATTATTAAGGTTTGTTTGGCTTGTATATAATAGCACATATTGTGTGAATGGGCAAGAATCCAACGGGTAATTGTCAGAATATATCTCTCGATTTTTCCTTGGTTTGCTCCCTGGAACGGTCTTTTCCGAGAATGGCGTCTACGTTGCTGCATACGGTCCGGAGTTCTTTCTGGTAATCCTGGAAATAGCGGTAGGTGCCGTACTGCGCATCCTTCATCTGCAGCAGCTGATCACGTTCTGCTTTCAATGATTTCAATGAAGGAACCTTACCGTCAAAATGTTCTTTGATGTATTTCACACCCTCATTATATAAGTCCAGATCAGCGCGATGCTCTTGGCGGAATTTTTTCTTGTTCCGGGATTTTAGAAATTGGGTCTGAACGGACTTCCTCGCCTGATACTGGCCAACAAAGTGAATCTGCTCATTCAATTCTTTGATCCGGTTCTCAGTGCCACGGAGCGTTTTACGGGCATCCGCGAGTTTTGCGGTAATGTCATCCAGAGTGGCAGTAAGATTGTCCCGGGTATCGTAACCGTGCTCCTGGATGTAGCAAACCGTTTTTGCCATCTCCTTCAGGTTCGTGATCTTCACCTTCTGCACATATGCTGCACTTTGCTGCGCCTTGATATTTGTCTGCAAGTCAACGACCAATCGAAGGTCAGAGCTGACAAACAGGATTGCGACCGGATCGGCACTGTAATCATAATTGGGATCATATTCCGGCTGGGCTTTTGTAGCTGCTTCATTTTTAATATCCGTAACTTCTTTGTCGGAGGACAGATCGGTTATAACCGGTTCCTGTCTTCCGGCTTTTTCGTTTTCAGCAAAAATGGCGAGCAGGGAATCCTTCTCATACTTGCTGCCAAGAGCACGGCCTGTAATGTACCGTGTTCTCTCCGGATGGAGATAGCTGAACCTGCCACGATTATCTTTCAGCGTAATTCCGTATTTTCCCTGCAGAGCAGTTTGGAAAACTTCCTGTGAATGTGCGTAGGCAGCTATTTCCTCAATCGCATCCCGCAGGAACTGCTTCTGTGACTGGTATTTCGTTGTCCGCGGTTTCATGCCGTCAGCTATGATCCGCTGGTTGAGTTCATCGAGCTTTTCCTGTTCCCGTTTATTCTTCCAGTATTCACGATCTGTTGTTTTCATCGGAGCCGGAGTCAGCAGATCGACCTGATGCAGACCTTCCCGCTCCGTGATTTCCATGATCCCTTTCTGCATCGCTCTGAGCAAAGCCCTTGTCTGGTTGTGCTTATACCCGGCACGGGAATCACATGGACGCTCCATGAAGTCCTGTCGATCAACATCCAGTTTCCGCAGACTGTTGATGACGATATGAACATGGATATTGCCGGAACCGTTATGACCATCCGTATGAGTACAGACCAGTGCCTGATGTCCGGCAAAGAAGCGATTGGCAAATTCCAGTCCGAGAGCCTGAGCCCGTTCTCCGGTCAGACCGGATTCCTCTTTGTCCTTCGGATCGAAGCTCAGAATGTAATGATGCGTTTTGATATCACTGTATTTCTGGTTTTTACGGAACCGGACATTTAACTGCTCACACTCTTTGTCAAAAGAGAAGGGATCGCAGTTCATCCCGTCAAGGTAATACTCGTCACGGAGCATCTTGTTTCCATTGGCGTCCAGGATGGGTTTCTGGGTTTGCTCATTGTGCTGGAACATCAGATAATCCAACGCAGCCCCATAGTCTGCGTTTTTACTCGAAAGGTGTTTCAGTACTGCCATGAAAATCACCTGCCATTTCCATAACTGCTTTTCGCATTTTCATAATTTCACCGATGCAGGCGTTGATTTCCTCCCGCATTGCTTTCGATTGCAGTCCGCCCATATTGAAATATCTGGCGATCTGGTTGAGATTGTTCCCGATAGCAGCAAACTCATTGGTCAGCTTCTGGAGGTCCGGCAGATTGGCGACAATCGGATACCGGATATCGACCTTGCCATAGATCGCTTGATGACGGACATATTCAGAGACAGACATTTCTGCTTTCTGTGCATATTCCGCTATGATCGCATACTGGGTTTCGCTCAGGCGGAAATCGATCTTGCGTGTCTTTTGTAATTCATCTTCCTTCTTTGGCCTTGCCATGGATTTGTCCTTTCCGCACTTCCCCGACAGGAGAGTGCTTATATAATGCGGAGCATTACCGGATATGCCGTCTTGTGAAAGAGGGCATATACGCTGCGGAATGAAATGAAGCCATAATCAAAATACACTGGATTTTGCGAACCGAGGGATTGGGGAGCCGGAATCTCCAACAAGTATGGCAGTCGGCAGTAATTCCAGAATGGAGTTATTGTCCGACATAGCCGTATCTTGCTCTAAAAATGTCGCTACGCCCTTCCTTATAGAAATAGACCGGTAAACGCTCTCTCATTTATCCCAACCTGAACAGACTCGTTTGCAAGCAATTCTGAAAAAATTTCAAAAAGGTACTTGCAATTCCACCCTCTCGGATTGGGGTAAGTGAAAGGAGTGTGAGTTCCATGAAGAACAAAAATGAAGAAATGAAGAAAATCAACGGAGATGAATTTGCAGCAGAACAGGGATACGCCAATCTGGAAGAAATGCGGGAGGCGCTGGATCGAATGAGCCGGATGGAGTTTAAGGACATTGATCCGGAAGAACTTACAGAGCTGACCGATATTGAGATTGACGATTCGCTTTCGATTGAAGAGCGTGTGCTGTCGCTCCTGCGCCAGACAAAGAATCCCTACTTCTACCGTTATAACGGTGTGGTCGTGAAAATGAGCTTTGCGGAAAAGCAGACGTTGGAGGATTGTATCTCAAACTGTATGTACACGGCCTAAAAAATTTCCATGACAGAAGAAAAAAGTGTGGCAAAGATCAAGAAATTATGGTAACATGGCTGTGGGTCAAAATATAATAGCAATTGAGAAGCCATTGATTTCTTGGTTTACAGCCGAAAGGTGAGTAAATGAGGAGGTCAGTGGCTTTATGTTTATTTCTAAGTCAATTCCAAACAAAACTGCCGGATATTACCGACTGTCCCGTGAGGACGGAGACAAGATGGAGAGCGACAGCATCCGTAATCAGAAAGAGCTGATCGCTGATTATGTCAGTAAGCATCCGGAGATCACTTTAGTCGATGAGTATGTGGACGATGGTTACACGGGGACGAATTTTGAAAGGCCCGGTTTTCAGAAACTGCTCAAAGATATCGAATCGAAAAAAATTAACTGCATCATCGTGAAGGACCTTTCCCGGCTCGGCAGAAACTACATTGAGATGGGACGGTATTTAGAGAAAATATTCCCTCTGAAGGGAATTCGGTTTATTGCGATCAATGATCGTTATGACAGCTTTGATGAGAGCAGTGAAGCAGATCAGATTGTTATCCCATTTAAAAATCTTATCAACGATGCCTACTGTCGGGATATTTCCACGAAGGTTCGCAGCCAGCTAGATGTGAAACGTAGAAATGGCCAGTTCGTCGGAAGCTTTGCGGCATACGGATACCGGAAAGACCCGGATGACAAGAATAAGCTTCTGATTGATGAGGAAGCGGCAGAAATTGTGCGCTTGATCTTTTCACTTCGGATGGAAGGATATAGCGCAAAGCGGATTGCGGAGAAACTGAACGAAATGAAAGTGGCAACACCGTATGAGTATAAGCGGATGCACGGGTTCAATTACAACAGTGGTTTTCATACCGGCAATAATCCGGAATGGCTTGCCGTGAATGTTCTACGTATCTTAAAAAATGAGCTTTATATCGGTGTCATGGTACAGGGCAAATATCAGAAGATCAATTATAAGGTGAAGAAGTTCCGTGAAGTGGACGAAGCAGACTGGATTCGGGTCGAAGGAACACATGAACCGATTATATCCAAGGAAGTCTTTGATATTGTGCAAGAGGTGATGAGTCGGGATACAAGAGTGGCACCAGGCAGAGATCGTGTATATCCGCTTTCCGGATATGTCCGTTGTGCAGATTGCGGGCAGAACATGACCAGGCGATATTCCAAGAGTCGCGGGCGTGTATACCATTATTATTATTGCAGCTCCTACAGCAATGGGGAAGATTGCACCGCACATACTGTAAACGAAACGGTTCTTAATGACACTGTCTTGGCTATGCTGAAAATGCAGATTCAGCTGCTGACGGAGACAGAGAAGATTGTGAAATTATCTGACGAGCAGAATCAGGGGAGACCGGGAGTGAAAGCAATCAATTCGCAGATTCAAGCGCAGCAGGAAGAGATTATCCGATATCAGAATCTCCTGATTAAGCTTTATAAGGATAAAGCCGATGGTATTGTCGGCCTTGAAGAATATAAGAATATTGATATTCGGTTCCGTGAAAAAATCAGATCCTGTGAAACTGCATTGGAGGAACTGGAAGAACGACACAGGATCGTATCGACGAAGGAAATCTCCGAGAGGCCTTGGATGAAGTTGTTCAAGAAATATGAGAATGCGGATGAACTTACCCGTCAGATGGTTGTGAGTCTGATCGATAACATTGTGGTCTATGACAAAAAACATATTGAAGTACATTTTCGCTTTGAAGACGAGATCAATGATTTTCTGCAGTGTTATGGGATAGAGGAAGAGCAGTCGCCCACATTGAAGGCGGTGAGCGAATGAGGTGTGTCAGCTATACACGGACAACAAGCTGCCTATGCGGGGATCCGGTTCCTGAGAATGTGATTACTATGCAGAATCAAATGATCATTTCCTATATAAAAGGGCGAGGATGGAAGCTGGACGCAAAGTATTTAGATCGAAAAAATAGTATTGATGAAGATGCTGCTTTCCAGAGAATGCGAATAGATGGAATCGAACGAAGTTTTGACATGGTGGTAATCAGCTCTGCTTTTCGTTGCGGACGGAGTGTATCATATGCGGAAGACTTGCTTTTGAAAACATTCTACCCTGCAGGCATTCACTTTGCTGTTGCTGAGGATGGTTTCTGCAGCATGGAGCATTCAAGAGAAGAGGTAGAGGAATACCTTTCCGGAAAGCGGCATGAATCCAATGTGAGTCATATGCGGCACGCCGAGAGGGAGAAGGAACTGCAAGGATTATTTGATGTCCATGATGAAAAATACGGGTATCTTCTTAAAGAAGATTACTCCGGCTTTGACCTGGACGAGGAAGTGGTTCCTGTGATCCGTGAGATTTTCCAGCATCTTGCAGATAACATGACTATGCAGGCAGTGGCGGATCTGCTGAATGAACGTGGGGTTGAGTCGCCAGCCGTTCATTTGGAACGTGTTGGTAAGAAAAACTTTCATGCGAACGGGCAAAAATGGGTGCTTGGTTCGATCCAGAGGATATTACAGAATACGGCATATATCGGATATTGGACAAAGATGGTAGGCGGAAAGCAGCAGAATGTTGAAATACCACCTATTGTAGAGAAAAGCATATTTGAGCTTGCGACGAAAAATGTAACATCGCGGGGCAGACAAATGCCGGAAAATGTGCTCCGGTCCGAGAATGCTTTTGTCAAGCAGATCTTCGATAAAAAGACAGGAAATACTTTGATATGCAGACGGTACACAGAAGATGGCGATTATCAGATGTTCCATAAAAACTGGTTTGCTCTTTCGGAAGGAATTCATTACGAAACGGTTGTGAAAGAAGCATCAGCGGCAATCCTGGCAGAGAAAGCTCTGGCGGAGCAGATCGCTACTATTATTTCTTCCGATAAAGGTATGAGGGAACGGGAACGACAACTCGGATGTATAGCAGTAGAGGCACAACAGCTATTTTGGCAGATGGCAGAATGTGAAAAGCGACGCTTGTCAGCATATAGTTCTTTTCGGAGGGGGGATTTTCCAGAGATCAAGCTGAAGGAGTCAGTAGAAAACACTGATACGGTGCTAACAGAGCTGGACATTCAATTTGAAAACCTTATGCAGAGAGTGAAGACTGTGAAGCAGGCGTTCAGCATAAAGAATCCGTGGCTTGTTCTATATAAAAATGCTGCTCCGGGGGATACACTCAGCAAAAAAGAGGTTCGGAAGTGGATTTGCCGTGTGTTGATCGAGGATTTCCAGACGGTTGAAATTGAGATGGTTAAGCAGGAATGGAAAGAGTTCTTTCCCTGTGAGTGGCTGGAAGGGAGTGTGAGTGATGGCCAGAAAGAGCAGGCGTGAAAAAAATAAACCGAAGTCCGAATCTCAGAGAGCTCCTGTTATAGAGAATAATGAGACACTTCTTGCAACAGGGGCATATGGACGACTTTCTGTAGAAAATGAGACGGATGATTCTTTGATTACGCAGATGGAGATGCTGTATTCGTTTATCAATAATCATCCGGATTTGAGACTGGCAGATAGCTATATCGACAATGGTTATTCCGGTACGAAGTTTGACCGTCCGGAGTTTATCCGGCTGATGGATGATGTTAGGACGGGCAGAATCAACTGTATCGTTGTCAAAGACCTTTCGAGATTTGGAAGAGACTACCTAGAGACCGGGTATTATCTGGAAACGCTGTTTCCGCATCTGAATGTTCGCTTCATTGCCGTTACGGATGATTTTGACAGTTTTCGCGAAGGAGATCTGAGCAGCCTTGCAGTACCTATTAAAAACATGGTTAATGCCATGTACGCAAAGGACATTTCCCGAAAACAGTCTGCTGCCGCTAAAATTCGTGCAAAGCGCGAAGATGCCATGCCGTATGGGACTGCTCCCTATGGATACTGCTTTACAGAGGATAAAAAGTGCTATGAAGAAGATTCTGAAACGGCACCATATGTGCGGATGATTTTTCACTGGGCGAAGCAGGGAATCGAGGTGAAGCAGATTGCCGAACGATTAACTCTGGTTGGTGCGATTACGCCCGGAGAAAAAAGAAACGGTTCATCGATGGATGACGGAAAAAGGAAAGCCTGGAGACCTGATATGGTGTATAAAATCCTAAAGCATCCGGTTTATACAGGGGACTTGTTTCTAGGAAGATTGGAACAGTCATTGTATAAGTCTCAGCCCAGGCGCTGGACGAGCCCGGAGGAGCAGATTGTGCGGAAAAATACGCATCTGGCCATGGTGACAAGAGCTGATTTCCAGATAGTGCAGGACAATATGCAGAATCAGAAACGCTGGAAAATGCGCCGGAACAAAAAGAATCAGGAGGAGCGGGAGCGCATGACAGACTCCTTCCCGGGGATGGTCTTTTGTGCCGAGTGCCAAAAGCAGATGTATTACCGCCGTGGAACACATGACTGGAGAAAGGGAATCAATGAAGGCAGAGAGAAAGTCGCGGGAATGTATGCCTGTGAAAAGAGACATGGAATGAGCGGAGGATGCGGTCAGATTGTATATGAAGATTTTTTACAAATCGTGGCAGCAGATCAGGTTCAGTTCTTGATGAAGACGCTTAATGACAGGGAGGCACTTCTACAGAAACTTCGTACAGCCAACAATGGCAAACATCCCCTGATTTCTCTGGAAAGGCAGATAGGGAGCCTGAAGGGAAGGATTGAGGATAAAGAAGCGATGTCTGTGAAACTGTATGAAAACTATGCGGAGGGGATCCTTCCAATAGAAGATTTTGCTGTACTGAAGGAACAGTACTCCCAAGAGGCAGACACACTGCGGTCAAGGCTGGCGGAACTTGAAAAACGGAGGACCGATACTGAGAAGATTTTGAAGAGCCATCACACTTTGAAAAAGAGCATTTCGGATTATGGCAATGACAGGGATATTGACCGTAAGCTGGCGCAAAACTTGATTGAAAGGTTTATTATCAGTTCCTCTGGAAATATCGAAGTCAGATATAAGTGTCAAAACGTGATTCGGGAGACAATGAAATTACTGGAAGGTTGTGATGTGTAATGAAACTTGCTTTTTATCTCAGACTTTCTATCGCAGATGGCGATTTGAGAGAGGGAGAAAAAGACGAAAGCAACAGTATAGAGAACCAACGGGAGTTGCTCCGGCGTTATGTGGAATCTAATGATGATCTGGACGGTGAGGTGACGGAATACGTTGACGATGGATATACTGGCACCAATTTTAATCGACCTGCTTTCCGCCAGATGATTGAGGATGCGAAACAGGGGAAGGTAAATACTATTCTTACGAAAGATCTTTCCCGTCTCGGCAGAGACTATATTGGTGTCGGTGACTATCTGGAACAGATATTTCCTGTGCTGGGGATTCGATATATCGCAGTCAATTCCAATTATGACAGCAAAACCTATTCCGGCACGACGATGGGCCTGGATATGCAGGTGAGCAATCTGATCAATCATCTTTACAGCCGTGATATTTCAAAAAAGGTCAAATCTGCAGTCAGAACAAAATGGAAGCAGGGAAAATCCACTTCAGGAAGAGTTCCGTTCGGATACCGCAAGGATAAGACTGCCAGAGGCGGATGGGCGATAGATCCGGAGGCTGCAAGGATTGTCCGGATGATATTTGATAAAGCCATTGAGGGTCTGAAAACAAAAGAGATCGCAGAGCTTTTAAATGAAGAAAATGCTGTGACACCTGGCATATACCGGGAACAAAGAGCCAAATATGGAGGGACGAGAATCGTTCCTGATCACGAGGCACTTTGGGATACTGGAAAAGTGCGATGGATTCTCGGGAAATATGAATACACCGGTGCGTTTGTGCAGAACTACCGTGAAAAAGTTCAGGTCGGTTCAACAATTACAAGAAAGGTGCCTGAGCATGAGCGGATAGTTATAGAGGACGGACATGATGCTATCGTCACGAAAGAGGAATTCGAGGCGGCGCAGGATGCGATCAGGTTTGTAAAAAAGCCGGAATATAAGATGGCAGGGAGCTATCTGCTTCGGGGAAAAGTGCGCTGTGGGAATTGCGGATTGATTATGGCGCATCATGAGTTGGCTTATGATGGAACTTTTTACTGCGGTCACAAATTGAAGTCCGGCAGTCAGTCGGATTGCTGTGAGGAATATATTTCAGAGAAATCCATTGAGCATAATGTATATAATGCACTTCGCAGACAGCTGCACCAGATACAGATGCTTAGAGTACAGACTCTTGAGCCGGGTAAAGTCCATAGCGAAGATAGCAAACGCATGGGCAAGACGATCAGATCTGAAATCGAAGCAAGACAGGCAGAGAGGGTGCGCCAGTATGTTGCCTATGCGGAAGGTCTGATTTCATTAGAAAAATATCAGGCTGTAAAAGATGAATTGACAAGAGAGATCGAAGAACTTCAGGATCAGGAGGAACGCTTGAGGGAGCTGAAACATGGTACCGGCGAGTTGAAGAAGAAAAGCCAGCAACTTTTTGATGAGTTGGTGCCGGCACTTGAGTCGGACAAGCTGACTCAGCAGATGGTGGATTCTTTTATTGATACGGTGTATGTATATGACGCTGATAAAATCGAAGTGGTATTTACATTTGAAGATCTGGTCAAAAGAATGATTGAAAAACAGGAAGGTGGTCATGATAATGAGATTGATTAAGAATTCGATACTGCCGCTGGCGGCAATTATGATATTGGCATATCTGGGGAAGTATATTTATATGGTAGACGGTCAGATCGACCTGTTCCGGCTCTGCCTTGTATTCGGCATTCCATTTGGAATACCTTATATGATTTTTGTGATTCCTATAGGAGGGAATCCTGCTGCAAGTGTTACGATCCTCGCTTTGAATATACTCCTTGGAGCAGTCTTCGGCTGTGTGATAGCCGTGTTTGCTGCTGTCAGGGCAGTCATATACTTCATCTGGTGGGTTATATCAACGGCAGTCAGGGCAGCACGGAGGACATGATGTATCTGAAATGGCTGAAAAGCAGGACATGTTATATTAGGGACAATGACCACAAGATATAATAAAGACAACTATACAACAATAAGAACGACCATCCGTCAGGGTGGTCGTTCTTATTTCAGCTATTGGTTATCATGGTTTCAAGTACAGTCAGGATATACTGCTTTTTCCCTGAGGGAAGGCGGTCAAGCTGTTCCTGCAGCTCCCCGGTTACAATATCCGGTGTCCAGCTCAGGTTGCCTGAGAGCAGCCTGTCAGCGGAGACGTGGAGTGCTTCGGCTATCTTGATGAAGGTTTCCAGCCTTGGTGTCTTATTTCCAAGCTCCAACTGCCGAAAGTAATTCACAGACAGCCCGGACAGCTCAGCGGCCTTATCCTGCGTCAGGCCGGCCTCTTTTCGATATTTTTTAATATTCTGTCCCAATATTTTGGCATCCATTCCATCACTTCCCGCTTTTCTATTAGGTAAAAACCATACCTAATAGAAACTATAACGGTTTCAGCTGAGCCATAGAAGTTTCTGCGTGGTAAAATAAATACCCGGCAGAGTAGCTTTTGCCGAAATCAGACAGGAAGGAGGGAATAATTTGGAACAGGTTAACCAATCAGACAGCACTACCGGGCAGACAGGAGGTGATCAGCCGGAGGTACAAGTTTTGCCCAAGCGTCAGGCTCGGAATCCAACGGTGAAGGAGCGGAAAAAACGAAAGAAGAAAAAGAATAATGCAGCAAAGCGGAATTTTGATGTAGAAGTCATTCCTGCAAGGAAAGCATTTCCGGACGGGAGCGACGAGGCTCCCAAAAAGCGGGTTGCCGCCTATTGCCGTGTCAGTACAGAGGAAGAAGCGCAGGCTTCCAGTTATGAACTGCAGGTTGAGCATTATACGAAGTACATCAGCGCCCGTGATGACTGGACTCTGGCCGGAATATATGCGGATGAAGGTATTTCCGGCACGCAGGTCAAGCACAGGGAACAGTTTCAGCAGATGATCGAGGATTGCAAGGCAGGAAAAATCGACATGATTATAACCAAGTCGATCAGCCGTTTCGCCAGAAATGTACTTGATTGTTTGAACACGATCAAGATACTGAAGGGCTTGAAACCGCCTGTGGGCATCTACTTTGAAAAAGAAAATATAGACAGCCTGGACGAAAAATCGGATGTATTTCTGACCATGCTGGCCTCATTCGCTCAAGAAGAATCCCGCAGCATTTCATCAAATATTCGCTGGGCCATCCGGAACCGGATGAAAGAGGGGACGCAGAAAATCCCGACGAACGCTTTGTATGGCTATGACACGGACGAGGACGGGAACATGGTAGTGATCGAGACGGAAGCCGAAGTCATTCGGACGATCTACAAGAGCTTTGTTCAGGGGACACACCCCGCGGATATAGCAGACCATCTGAATGCGCTCGACATAACCACGGTTCTCGGCAATCCGTGGAAGTCCGCTTCCGTGAAGAATATTTTGCGGAATGAGAAATACTGCGGTGATGTGATCATGCAGAAAACGATCACGATTGACTATCTGACGCACCGGACGAAGAAAAATGAAGGTGAGATGGATCAGTTCTATATCAAGGATCACCACGATGCCATAATCAGCAGGGAGATCTGGGAACTGGCGCAGGATATGCTCGACAACCTGCCGGGCCGGAGACGAAAGAAACCCAAGAAGCAGCAGCGACTAATCGCTGTTCAGTCCGGCTTGCTGCAGGGATTTGTACCGATCAGACCGGAGTGGAAGACAATTTCCCATGCCCGCCTATGGAGCGCGACTGCGAGGGCGATGGGAGAGTACCGGAGCGAAGAGGATTCCGGTACGGTGGATAATAAGACAGGCGCTGACGATGCGCCGGAAAGTGAGGAATAAAATGTCAGTATTAGAAGGTTTTGAAGTAATGGGGCTTGCCCCGGCGAAAGGGAAATCGGTGCTTACGGTTTCCAGAACGAATATCAAGTTCAATAAAGCTACAGCGGCAGAACTGAACTATCCGCCGTTCGTAAAGCTGCTTCTGAATGTAAAGACCAATCAGGTGGCTATTCAGCCTTGTGGGGAGAAAGACCCGAGTGCGGTCAAGTTCAGCGAGGAGGAGTCAAAGCAGACTTACGCCATAGTGATAAAGATCCCTGCTCTTCTGGTGGAGTTTAGGAGGCTGCTCAGCTTCGAGGATGATGTCCTTTATACGATCAAGGGTACAATGTATCCGGACGAGAACGTGATCATTTACGATTTGAATGATGCTAACCGTGAAGAGAAGAAGCGCCGCAGCAGGAAGAAAAAAGAAGAGCCGGAAACACAAGCTCCAAGTGAGGAATCTTCGGTTCAGAAATGATAATCTTTTGATTCCAATAGTCCAATCTTAGTGGTGATTCGCCGGATATCTTTGTGCAAGAAGCAGGGGTATCCGGCGAATTTTTTTTCTATCTTTTCCCGGCGTTTGAGCCATCTTTTTTCGATTCCTCAAGAGCATAGAGAGAGGAAATCCTTGAACAATTCCGGAAAGTAAAATTTATCGTCAATTTGCACAAAATATCTATCCGTTTTTTGACATACATCTTTTTTGGAGAAGAGAGGTCTCTATGATCAAAATCCTGCTTAACTCGAAAAAATCCGAGATAAGCAGGATTTTTGCAAAAGATATGAAGGGCGAACAAAAAAGATACAGCCTGACGGCTGCAAAGAAGAAGGCTGTGATTTGAGAAGATTTCTGTCACGTAAGAAAAAGATGAAGTTCCTTTAGGAATAAACATCCTTCGTGCCCTGATAAATAATAAGGACAAATACAGCTTATTTTGCGATAGGGCTGTGTTATGCCAGAGACAAAAAACACAAAATATAGTAAATAATATCGCTTAAAATACAAGATATTGTTATTTTGCGTAGGGGATTGACATGTGGAGGTGATATGAGTATTGTAGGCCCACGCCCTCTTGCAACCATCTACCTACCATATTACACGAAGGAGGAAATGAGGCGACACGATGTCAGGCCTGGGCTTACTGGATGGGCTCAGGTGCATGGTCGGAACTCTGCATCCTGGAAGAAACGGTTTGAGTAATGTAATAGAACGCATGGCAAAGAATAGCTTTCAGCTAAAAGGTTGGGCAATGACCCTGGTCGCCATAGTAGGTGCTCTTGGAGCAAAGGATGCAGATAAACGTTTTATCATTCTCGCATTTATCCCGATTATCGTTTTCTGGCTACTGGATTCCATGTATCTCCAGACGGAAAGAAGATATAAAGCTCTATACCGTGAGGTAACAGAAAAGAAAGAAGAGGAGATTGACTTCAATCTCAATACGAGGAATGTGGAGTACACGGAGCGTGAAGCAAAGGATATTTGCTTCTGTAAGTGCCTGTTCTCGTTCAGTGAGATACTTTTTTATGGGGCATTGGCTGTTGCGTTTATTGCTTTGGTTGTGATTTTGAAGGTGTGGTAATGGCAAGAAATGTTTTTATTTCGTTCCGCTATTCTGATGGGCACGAATACAAAGATGAGTTAGCGGCATTGTTTAATGAGTCAGACGATACTGTAGACTTCTCTGAGGACGAGGATCGCTCTCAAATGAGTGATGATAGCATCCAGAAATTCCTGTATGGTAAGCTCAAGCGGTCGAGCGTGACCATAATTTTGCTTACACCGAAGGCGATCAAGTATAACACCACGATTCAGCACGTCCCTTATTCGTATCAGTATAATACTGTGTTCGATGACTGGATCTACGATGAAGTTAGATATTCCCTCGAAGATCGTGAGGGAAATGCGACTAACGCGCTGGTGGCAGTTTACGTCCCAGAGGCTGAACAGTATTTATTCCAACGAAGGACACACAAATGCTTTGTATGCAATAAGGAATCAGAAGTACTGAGCATTCTTGACTGTAACAACCTCTTCCGCGTGAACATGATGAATGTAAAGCCTGATTATAAGGTTAATAAATGTCCTGGCATCTATGACGGCGATTGGGATTCATATTGCAGTCTCGTTGCTTATGATGATTTCAAGAAGGATTTCGCAAAATACATAGACAATGCGTATAAAAAACGTGGTGAGCTGTACAAATACAATTTGGTAAAAAGATTGCAGCCATAAAACCAAGCTCCGAAAAAGGAGCAAACACTAACAGCTCATTAACAGAGCTTGGCAAAGGAGAAAAATCAAACATGGACAAGTTTAACGCAACGAATACAATCACAGATCACTTCAAAGATGCGCGGCTTTTGATCACCGGTGGCAGCGGTTCTTTTGGCAGCAGCTGCTTACGGCACTTCTTAACATCCTCAATCGGCTCAATTCGTCTGTTCAGCCGCGGAGAAAAGGCCCAAGACAGCCTCCGCCACTATGTACAAGCACAGTATCCGGAGTATGCGAGTAAGGTGGAGTACATCATTGGCGATGTGAGAGACCTGTCGTCCCTTCGTGATGCCATGCACGGCGTGGATTATGTGTTTCATGCGGCCGCACTGAAAGAAGTGCCTTCCTGTGAATTCTTCCCGATGGAAGCCATGAGAACGAACGTCCAGGGAACGGATAATGTGATCACAGCAGCGGTGGAAGCGTCAGTTAAAAAGGTTGTCTTCCTCTCTACCGATAAAGCAGCTTACCCGATCAACGCCATGGGCATGACGAAGGCCCTCGCAGAGAAGGTAGTGGGAAGCCGGGCACAGACCGCTTACGATAGATCAGGTACCGTTATCTGCTGTACACGGTATGGCAATGTCATGTGCAGCCGTGGTTCCGTCATTCCGCTCTTTATCGTGAATATTCCGGGCTTAGGATACCATCGTTCCGCTAAATGATACCGTCCTTCCGCTTTAGGGTACCGTTTGGCATTTGAGGCATATTCCGCAGTAACGTACCGGCATTCCGCCGAAGCGTACCGCT
>Ga0256406_1003374_pt1 | contig 19950 bp, 21 predicted proteins | sample RumenRJG_03DNA_FD_185986 | JGI IMG/M metagenome (GOLD analysis project Ga0256406, IMG submission 185986) | Bovine rumen microbial communities from Lethbridge, Alberta, Canada - RJG_03 | ecosystem: Host-associated > Mammals > Digestive system > Stomach > Rumen | place: Canada: Alberta | collected... | reverse complement strand
AGCTTGCGATTCCGTTGGCTCATGCACTTTATCTTCTGCCAGACTTCTTCGTATGTCATATATGAACTACTTCAACTGTAAGAGAGAATTCTAACTCTGTTAGTATCGAATTAGTGTTCATTGAAAACACAGAACGTCAACAAAGATGTGTTGGAGCACACATCCCTGTAGACGTCCAATTTTAAAAGATTACTTCAGTGTACTCTGATACCACTCATAGAGTTTCTTCACACCGTCTTCAATTTCGACCTTGTGGTGCCAGCCGAGGCTATGCAGTTTGCTCACGTCAATGAGTTTACGTGGTGTGCCGTTGGGCTTGGTAGTATCCCAAACAATCTCACCTTCAAAGCCGACGGTATCCTTTACGAGATTAGCCAGCGCTTTGATGGTCAGTTCTTTGCCTGTACCAACGTTGATATGGCAGTTGCGAATCTCACCAAGAGATGGGATAGCGCCACCACGCCCCTCTGAGTTATTACGGTTTACTTCGCCGTCGGTCTTCACACCATAGAATACAGATGAGTACTTACCTATGCCAATAATGTCGCTGAAATCAACGTTGAGCAGCACGTGAACTGATGCATCTGCCATATCCTCGCTCCAAAGGAATTCACGCAGCGGACTGCCATCGCCCCAAAGCGTTACCTTGTTGTTGTCAATACCGTAGAAGTCAAGTGCTTTAAGGATACGCTCTTTCGGACATTCACCATCAACGTTATCCTTACCAATAATTTCCGCAAGCTTAGCAGGCGGGTTGATGGGCCGTTTGTTCATGTCTGTACGGATGGCATCCCAGTTGTCATCATGGATGAGCTTTGCGAGATAGATTTTACGCATCATGGCCGGCATGACATGCGAGTTCTCCAAGTGGAAGTTGTCATTGGGACCATAGAGGTTCGTTGGCATCACAGCAATATAGTTTGTACCATATTGCAGGTTGTAACTCTCGCACATCTTTAGTCCTGCAATCTTTGCGATGGCATACTCCTCATTGGTGTATTCCAATGGCGAAGTGAGCAGCGCATCCTCCATCATTGGCTGCGGTGCATTCTTCGGGTAAATGCAGGTGGAACCGAGGAAGAGCAGTTTCTTCACGTGGTGCTTGTAAGCCTGTTCGATGACGTTGCACTGCATCTTCATGTTTTGCATGATGAAGTCGGCGCGGTACAGCGAGTTAGCCATGATGCCACCCACGAAAGCTGCGGCGAGCACGACTGCGTCGGGCTGCTCCTGATCAAAGAAGTTCTTTACGGCGAGCTGGTCAGTAAGGTCCAGTTCCTTGTGCGTGCGGCCAACAAGATTATTGTAGCCGCGCTGCTTCAAGTTGTTCCAAATAGCCGAGCCAACCAATCCATGGTGACCGGCCACATAAATCTTAGAATCTTTCTCTAACATAATAATTAATTAGTAATTAGCAATGAGCAGTGAGCAACTATGCTGATTACTTACCATCTTTAAGTGTTTTTGTTATAGCAATGAGAATTCGCAGTATTTCTTGGCAATCTTCATACAATGACTGATATTCATTATCAGTAATGAACTCTGATTTATGCAGCAAGCGAATCCAATACCGACTTTCATTGCATTCCTTCAACGAAATATAAAGTTTAGCTTTAAAGTCGTCCTTACTGATAGCGAATTCTGCCTCTGCAATGTTAGCTCCAATACTTGTACCTGAACGTAGCAATTGCTTACTCATGACAAACTCTCTTTCATTCTCTCTTGTTGTCAAATACTTGTAGACCTTGACAATTCGTAAAGCAAAATCTTCAGACTTTACACTAACAGTATTTCCCGATTTCATTTTATTACTAATTGCTAATTACTAATTGCTCATTTCTCATTGTTCATTTTTCACTGCTCACTTCAAGTAAATTAGCTTTCTCTTGCAAGAAAGCTAATTTACTTGACAATTCCTTTCTCCAGATATTCTTCAAGGTTCACACGCACCTTAGCTGCCGCATCATCTGCTGCCACTTTCTTCATATCGCTGTCAACCATGATCTTGACGAGCTCCTCGAATGAGGTCTTTGACGGGTTCCAGCCCAGCTCAGCCTTAGCCTTTGTCGGGTCACCCCAGAGGTTAACGACATCAGTGGGACGGTAGAAGTCAGGAGATACCTCTACAAGTACCTTGCCCGTTGCCTTGTCGATGCCCTTCTCGTCAGCACCTTCACCTTGCCATTCCAGTTCGATGCCGACGTGATGAAATGCGAGTGTAGCGAACTCACGGACTGTATGCTGCACACCCGTTGCAATGACGAAATCATCAGGCTTCTTGTTCTGCAGGATGAGCCACATACACTCCACATAGTCCTTGGCATAGCCCCAGTCACGACGGCTGGAGAGATTACCGAGGTAGAGCTTATCCTGTTTGCCCTGCTTGATACGTGCTGCAGCCAATGTGATCTTACGTGTGACGAAAGTCTCGCCACGACGCTCACTCTCATGGTTAAAAAGAATACCATTGCAGGCGAACATATTGTAAGCGTCACGGTACTCCTTCACAATCCAGAAGCCATACTGCTTGGCCACAGCATATGGAGAATAGGGGTGGAACGGCGTGTTCTCATTCTGCGGTACTTCCTCCACCTTACCATAGAGCTCCGATGTGGAAGCCTGATAGATGTGGCATGTGTCAGTAAGACCACAGATGCGCACTGCCTCCAAGATACGCAGCACACCCACGGCATCAACATCGGCTGTGTATTCCGGTGAGTCAAAACTAACCTGCACATGGCTCTGTGCAGCAAGGTTGTAAATCTCCGTTGGCTTCAACTTATCAACGATGCCTACGATTGACATGGAGTCTCCGAGGTCGGCATAATGCAAGTGAAAACCTTCCTGACCTTCAAGATGTGCTATACGTGGCCTGAAATCCACCGATGAACGACGGATAATACCATGCACATCATAACCTTTGCTCAGCAGCAGCTCTGCCAAATAGCTGCCGTCCTGTCCTGTAATGCCCGTGATGAGGGCTACTTTTCTATTTCCCATTATATTAATATTACAATTTTTCAAAAAATATCGAATTAATGATTAACATAAAGAATTGTATTAAGCTAAGTTCTTTATGAGTGATTGTTTAAAAAGTTTTGGCAACCATAGCAGGTTTTCTGCCGGTGATAGCCAAAAGAACTGGAAAACATGACGAACAGACCTCATTCCTGTCTCCGTAGAATGTTTCCATCCGCCTTGCAACTCCTTGCGGCCATACTTCCCGAAGTTACCATACCTTAAAATGATCGACATAATTTTGTCAACATACATCTTGTCTCTATCTGTGAGGGAGTATGGAAAGAACTTTGTTTCCATACCAAGGACCTGTGTTAGTATTGCACCAAAAGCCTTGAAAGCACGGAGCATGCCTAGCCGTTCAAGTTTGTCGGTTAGTTCTGAAACTACTATATCATCATGCTTCGCTTTAAAGAACATCATCCAGTCGATGAACTGACGTAACGCAATGCCCTCTTTTAGAAAGTGGTGGTAGATATGCACGAACAGATAGATGGCATTGAGGGTAGGGGGTAGCGTTGGAACCTCAACACCATTGATCACGACATGGTCGAGTACTTCTTCGAAATAGCTTTCTATCAGTTCATCCCAGTACCGTTGTTTGCTACCGCTGGCGAATACTGCTGTGTGATAGTGCATCTCAAATGGAATGCCATCCTTGGTAAATTCCAAATGTTGACCTGAATGATCATCTGTTATCGTAACTTCCTTTTCCAATAAAGATTTAGCTCTATCCCAATCTTTCTTGAAAACATAGAAATCGACATCGCCGCTTGTCCGCATTTCTGGTAAAGGATAAAACGAAGCAACGGTTTGGCCCTTGAACACAAAAAAGCAGATATTGTTGTCGTGCATCAGCTTAGTCAGCTTACCAACAGCATCGTTCGTCTTCGCATTTCGTCTGACGATTTTGGTGTATTCCCCCATCCATTCCATTACTTCATCCTCAGATGGCTTGTTGGCTACGTCTCCAAGTCTTTGGATTCCCTGCCAATAGATTCCCACGATGGTTTGTCTTTTGGCGAAAGTCAATAGCTCTTGCCAGTCAATAGTAGAAACATTTACAGATGTTTTAGCAACATTGTGCAAACGCCATCTTAAAAAATAAATATAATCCGAATTCATTTTAAAAATTTTTCTTCATAGTTTGCAGCATAATCTGGTATTTTTATACCATGCTTCTTGAAAAATGTAAGTAAACTCTTAAAATGGATCCATGCCTTCTTACCAAGATGCGAGCTTGCTCTCAAGTGGTTGTGAACCATATGCGATGTAGGTACATACATAACAGGGTGCCCAGATTTCCAGACTCGTAAAGCTAAGTCCTCATCTTCCATATATAAAAAATAGTCAGAATCAAATCCTCCTAAGGAAATATAAATATCTTTAGGCAAAAACAAAGCTGCGCCAACTGCCCAATTGATTGGTTGAACTTTCTCGACATCTATGCCCTTGCATAGATAGCGTTTCATCTTAGGATTGTTGGCACTATCTTTTCCATGCGTTAGAATCCTTGAAATGAATAAGGATGGAGTAATAAAACCACGTATCGAATATTGATGTGTTCCATCTATATTAAAAAGATGTGGTACAGCCATCCCTACATTGGGATTTGATTCCATAAAATTGTATAATGCGTCCAGACTTCCAGCCTTGATTTGAATGTCAGGATTAATTATTGCAACATATTTACCTTTCGCATGATTAACCCCTATATTGTTATTCTTACCAAATCCATAAGGTTCTTTGTTTTTGATAATCACTACTTGTGGATAGTTTTTCTTTAGAAACTCCACACTTCCATCAGAAGAACAGTTATCAACGAATATTGCTTCAAAAGGAATCTTGGGATTTGTGTTCTCATCATATAGGGACTTGTACAACTCTTTTATATAATTGAGATGATTCATGCCTACTGTAATGACTGATACTGCTGGATTGTCCATCATTTTATTTGAAATTAATAATAACATATTTTATCTTGCGAAAAAAGAATATAAACAATAATGGTATACATACTCCAAAACTCAAATATGTTATTAGTAAGAAAATATTGTTACCAACATTTGGAGTTAATTCTACGAGTGTACCCCCCCTAAGTTAACGGCTCGCAAAGACATTGTGCATATTTTCATACCTGCAAGATGTAGTGCCATAATATAGAAAGATTCTCGACCGACTTTAGCTAGGCCTTTGCCAATCAATGTGTTTTCTATTTTCTTGCCCATATACATAATACAATATAGAATAGCGGGAGAAGCTATTATTAATTGCGTAATGTCTTTATATTCATTGGCATTTAAAGCTACACCACCAAGCATACATGCAACTTCAAAACCAATCATTGCGCATATGACAGCTATAAACAAGTTGTCGTATTTAAAACAAAATTTTCGATTCATGAGCCATCCAATTTGTATTAATATCATAGCTGTAAACACATTGCTAAAGCGCCTTAACGTTAATCCATATTTATTGCTAAGAATTCCTGAGACGGTAGTAAGTCCTAATAACACTATAAACAAAATGTATTGCCGTTGTTGAGTGTCTTTAACAAGTTTACCAATACCCCATGATGTAATAGAAAGTCCTATCAAAGCTATAAACAACACATATACAAACCACATTGGTCCTACTATCGGCTCACGTCCTGCCAAGCAAATAGTTAGAAGAATATGCTTTATAAAATCTGTTATAGAATAAACATTGATAATAGGATCTGTGGAAGAAATTGAATACCAACCTATATTAATAAATACATTATGCAGAAGTATAGCTGGTATGTAAAAATACAATATTTTAAGATATAAAGAAAAAAATTTCTTATTAAACCAGGAAACTGGTTGGTTGAGTTGTTCTTCCCTAATAAAGAAGCCACCCAATATAAAGAATATCGGGACATGCCATAAACGGAACAAAAAATCTTCCGTCATTACTAAAGTTAAATGAGGATAGGCAAAGTTTATATGACCTAAAACTATGGCTATTATCGCTATTCCTTTTGCTATATCGACAGAAAGCGAACGTTGTTTGTTCATTTTGTATTGTTACTTATTTTTGATATTTTATGTCCAAGCCTTAATCAAATTAATAGTTTCGTTTTGAGGCTTGTTTTCATTTTCAATTCGATTAATTTTTACGACAATTGGCATCTCCGTCATTTGCCCAGCCACTATACAGACGCCAGTTGACAATATGGGTAGAGATTCTACAGAAACTTTATCCAGATATGAAATGGTATTGTTGACTTGCTCAATGTCCTTGTCGTTAACTAGCCTGTGTATAAAGTAGTTGTGTAACTGCGAAATGATAGTCGGAGAAATATCTGACGGTCGCTGGCTTGCGATGGTCATAAATACTCCAAACTTTCTTCCTTCTTTGATTATCTCCTCAAAGACTTCCAGTCGGTAGTCTTTCCATTCCTCACTTTCACGTACTGACTGTCGGGACAATATATTGTGAGCCTCATCCACAATTATATTAAGATATTCGTCGTTCTTGTCTTGTCCACGCTTCCCCTTATAATCAGAGTAGAGTTTATTTGTAAGCAAAAGGGGTATAAGTTTCTTTGTATCTGTATTGACATCATTGAGATTAATAATAACTACATTGGAATCATTCCAAAAAGAAGTAGCATTCGCATTACCGAACCTAAAGACCTTTTCAATATTCTTCTCATTACTTTTGAGTTTGTTTATAGCAGGAGCAATGTGCTCGTTCATTGCCCTGTTACCAAGTACATCATAAATGAGACGCATGTACATGATTTTTATGAAGTTCTCTATAAAGTTATGTGTAAAGTGGAACTTTTCTACTTGCTTGTATATTTGCCTTGAATGTATTGTATCCAGACTTTCCCTTAATAATACCAATTTAGAATTCTCGTAAGTATAGTAATAGTTGCCTTTACTATAGAAAGAGAAATCTGACTTTAGACCCATGTCAACACCATTCTTGTCTTCATTTTTAGGTAGTATCTCTTGGACGTAATCTATTAACAAATCTCCCTTTACTCCATCTGACATAGATAATATTTGCTCTATCTGCTTACGCAAATAATTCTTAAACTTTGTTCCGTCTCCTCCTATATTTTTATAAAGACTTATGCATCTTGAAATAAAAGGTCTTTGAGTTTTCTCTGTTGCATTTGCAAAGATGCTCAAAAGATTTTCGTCCAACATATCTTCATCGGATAATGGCAACTTATTATCTTCATCCACTTGTTTTGATGTTGAAAGATTATAGACTTTTTTACCGTCTATTATTGCTTTCTCTGTAGAATATTCTCCATTAAAATCATAAAATAAGAAACGGGCTTTCTTTTCAAAGTTCTCATTGCCTTTGAAGGCAAGAAACAATTGCCTATAGAGTTTTGAGAGCGTATATGATTTTCCGCTACCCGTATTTCCGAAAATACCTATATGACTTGCAAACAACCTGCTAACACCAATCTTTATTGGAACCAAAGGATCTGTTGCCAGTGTTCCTATTTCCAAGACCTTGTCTTTATCATCGGAGAAACGATGGATTTTATCGAATTCTTCATCAGTCAGCAGGTGGCATTCGTTATCAATTAAGGGCAACTCCGTTATTCCTCTTACATAGTCGTTACCTTCTAAATGTCCAAGAAGCTTGAGAATAAGTGTTCTGCTAATGACATCCTCTTCCGAAGAATAATCTCCACTTATTTTAACCCCTTTTGTTAAAAATCTTTCTTTATTATAGTCAATGAATTCTGACTCCACTTTACCTATCAATATTTCAAAGCCTTTAAGAATTTTTACATAACTTCCTACAGCTACATTCTTAATCAGGTGACCTTTATATAGAATATGGCTTGTATTCTTATCCCGATCTACAAGTATATGCACTTCACGGCCATTTACTGAACTTACGATTCCAATCCTGAAAATGGAATGGTGTGTAATAAAATCTTTATTGCTTATATTGTCTGTCATAAAGCAGAATGAATATCAGTACTTATAGTTCGGAACACATTATTAATTGTTGGAAGGTCAAAATGGCTAATACTGCTACAGAGAGTATTGTATTTTTCATTATTGCTGTTTCTAAACTCAGTAGGTGTAAGGATATCAATGTTGTTGTTGGCACCATGCCCGGATATTTTCAGATTGTTAAAATATTTGTCTTTGTCATCATCTCCGTATGCAAATATGACCACTTGTAATGTGGGGTTAATGGAAGCCGCTCTTATAGTTATCTCTGCAAGATGCTCATCTGCGAAAGAGAATCCCATAACAAACAAAACGCTATTTTCTCGTTCTAATGAGTTTGAAAGTATTCGCATCAGCTCATAAAAATGATAGTCCATAACTGTGGTTTTGAATTTCTCTTTTGTAGGATTTATCATCAATATCCTATCGTATTCTTTGAAGAAGTTGTTAAAAACCTTAGGGTCTGTCATTGCTATAGTAGATGCTTCTGATACCAAATCATCGTACGTCTTTTCTTTATCTTTATGCGTGACAGGATCATGCCTGTTCAGTGAAACAAAATTTGTCGCAGGTATGGCTTCCAATTGCTCCTTTACTTTCTTGATTCTTCCAATGTTACTATGAATAAGTCCATTCTCTTCTTCCCAATTAACAGCTCCATGAACCTTCATCAAATTAAATATTGGTATCTCTGCTGCCTTATGGAACTGCATGCTTGACTTAGACAACGATATTTGGAAATTAGATTCATTGAAAGTTTGTTTGAGCGTTCCCCTAAAACCATCGTTCAATTCCAGTTCTGACGCTGATAGAGTTTCTTCTACCAGTAGATCAATATTCGTAGTAAACATGTTGACCTGTTTGTCAAGTAACATGGTACTACGCTTGTTAATCAAATCGTTCCATATACGGAAAAAATCCATGTACGCAGAGCTTGTAGCAACAAATTTAGGGTCATTATGAGGAAAATTGAAGTTCGGTATAATAACCTCTTCGCAGTAAGCCTTATACAAAGACGATCTGACTATGTCAAACTGGTCTTCTGAAATGACATGATGGTTGAAGTCATTATTTAGTCTTGTTAAATAAGTTTCAATATTTCCTAATGTGCTAAGGTATGGAAGAGATAATCCTGATCCATATAGGAAATTAATATGGGCTGATTGGATTATATATCTTAGTTCTTGTATCAACATAGGATATCGTCGATTTTAATATTTTCGATTGATGAAGGACATTAAAGTTCCTCTACCTAAGAATGACAAGATAATACCAATTTTGTTTTTGATTCTGACATTTGAATCAAATAGGCACTTCATTCGTAATCCTTTTATAATGTTCCACCATTCCTTGATATAATCTTCATATTTATCATCCTTTGGTACGAGACGGAGCATGTTGAACGCAGCACTTAAAAGTCTGCTCTTCACAGCATTGATACATTCAGGATTTTCTCTTTCTATTTGCTCTAAGATTTCCTTTAGTATCTTTATTACGACTGTCCTTTTCTCGTTAAAGACATGTAAAGTACTACCGGGACGTTGATAATAATAATACAGTTTTCCACTAGTATGAACTATTCGTTTACTATTATTGAAAGCTGGATACACCGTTGCCAGATCTTCATACAACGTTCCTAATGGAAATCTTAAATTTTGAAATATGCTTCTTCTATACAACTTCAAACATGCTGAGGCGGAAAGTGTCTTTTGATAAAAGACATTTTTTATAGCCTCAGTTTTGTCAAACTGTTTAATCTTTCCGCCTGTTTGAGTTTGCTTGGGAATAGCAAGGAAATCATTATATTCCTGCCATTCACACTGTGCTATGTCAGCATCGTATGATTTTAACAGTTTGAAAAGAGTGCTTACGTAATCTTTTGAAACATAATCATCACTATCTATAAAAGTAATGAATTCACCTTTGGCAACATCAAGAGCTGCATTCCGTGCGTCACTCAGTCCGCCATTAGGTTTATGAATCACCTTTATGCGCTTATCTCTTTTTGCATATTCATCACAAATTGCTGGACATCCATCCGGTGATCCATCGTCGACTAGCCAAATTTCTATATTCGGATAGTCTTGTAAAAGTATGCTATCAATACAGCGTGGAAGGTATTTCTCTACGTTATAGATTGGAACTATAATACTAACAAGTGGTTTGGCTTCCATATCTTAATTGTTTTTTTTAGTAACATTTATTATTTCTCTGCTTAGAGTTTACTCTCTCTGATTAACTTAGCGAAAGATAGTTTTCTACAAGGTTACAATAATAATCATGTAGTTTTCACCTTATCTAAAGGTCAATATTTCCCAATTTAAGAGCTGATAATGCCTCATCTTTAAAGCGATAACACAAAGGATAATTCATTGTTGCCCTAACAAATAATTGCAGAGATGGTCTATAATCTTTCTATCTACTTTTGAAGAGAACTTACGTGCAAACATTCGGTCGGATTTTATAAGCGTTTCTAAGTCTTCATCCTTCCATATCCAAGGATCACCTCTGTTCCAGTCAATTAGTCGCATGCAACCCTCAAATTCATCTTTTGTAGAGTATATTCTATCTTTAAATGGTGAATTCCATAGTAATGTTTGAACAAACATTTCATCAATACATAATCCGTATCGGAAGGTCTTTTTAATTAAATCTTCATTCTGAAGTATAAATTGTACAAGTTCATTTGTTATACTAAACCAATTTGCGCCTTTCTTAATTTCAATGTCATGTTTTATCCGATAGTGAATGAGCTTTTGTAAATTAATGAAGCCATCGTGAACTACATGTGAAAAAATCTTCTTTACTACAGAATTACTCCTGTAATTCCGAAGCCCAATATGTATAAACTCGGTTTTGAATGAAATATCCTTTATGCTTCGGGGGGGCATAACCAACAAACTCCTTTGAGTTATACATATCAAAGAACTTGTGAATTTCATTTTGCGTCTTTAGGGGAAGGTCAACTCCAGAAAGCAAATGATAACGCGCATATTTTCTATGTGATGCAGCTGTGTAAAGTAAAGTCAATTCTGTTTTTATTTGAGAGTATGAACCCCACTGTACATCTATTCTATTCGTAAAGTATATATTGCTATACTTTACTTTTACATTGTTGAAAAGATTAATGTCAGACTTCTTATCTATATGAACATATATATCATTCCGTTTGTCATCTAACAAACTGATTAATTTATGAAAGCAATAAGGGTCGTTATGCGCAATTATGAGATAAGCATGTTTGTCTGTTGCCTTCATGTTTACTGGATTTTATGTTTAATAAAGGTTGAGAAATTTGAATATATAGACATCAAAAGGAAATTGCTACTTAACCATAATTGAATACGCATTGGCAGAGGCATCTCCTTCCAATATTTCTTGTCAATCTTTAGAAGTCTTGCTCTCGCTTCCACGTAATAATCCTTATTAGAATATCGCGCTGCAAAGACTAAATACATTACTACAGTTCTCAATTCTGCATAAGCTATTTGATTATTAAACTTACCTTCATACTGTAGGAAGAATTCCTTTATTATATCGAAAGATCTCCATTCCTGTAAAAGACGTTTTTTATTAAACTTTTTGGAGTAAGATTCTTCAGACATAAAGCGATAAACATATAAAGGCTCGTCAACTGATGATATAGCCTTAGAATGGAAAACTAACATTGGAATAACTTGAAAATCCTCACCCATATTAATACCCTCTTCACAGTGAATACTATTATCTGTGTATATGTTGCGTCTTATAAATCTTCCCCATACATGTGCAGGCTGCTTACGCATAAACATATCTAGTGCTAATTGGTGAGGGGAACCATTATATGTACAATTCTGTCGTTTTGCATTGACACCTCCTACTATGGCATAGCCTGATGAAACAATATCCGCACCTGTTTCTCTTTGCTTATCTACAAGCTTTTCTACCAAACTGGGTTCTACATAATCATCAGAATCTACATGAATAAGGAATTCTCCATGCGCATTGTCCACAGCTGTGTTTCTAGCAGCAGCTAATCCTCGGTTATGTTCGTGGTCAATGATGTGAAGTTGGTTGATTCTTTCGGGATAATGTTTTACTAACTCCTTTATAATATTTATACTATTATCAGAAGTGCAGTCATTAACCACAACATATTCTATATTTTTATATGTCTGCGAGAATAAGGTCTCGAAACATTTGCCTACATACTTCTCAACACCATACACAGGAACGCATATAGAAACCAAAGGGGCATTATCTCTATTTTCCATCATATTTTCCAAATAAAAATCTTGCTAATAGTTTATTCTCTGACACAACCCTGCCTACAATTACACATATATGTGCTATCGGAAAACTCACAAATACCAGAGCCAGAAATAATGGCAATGAGGGAATGATTGATACATCTATTACTTGAAGGGTGAAACCTACTATCAGAAAGTGCAACAAATACACCATGATAGAATTCTGGCCAAGTGATATTAAACTCCGATAAACATTGCATGCGTTATCGCCCCACATTTTCACAATGAAGTTAGAGATGTTAATCAGTATTATTGTTGCAGGAATACTCGTTATCAATCTATACCAATTGGGTGAAACACTGAATTCATAATAGGGTATGGATAGTATAAATATCAAACAGACGATAACAAACGTATTTGCATTGAAACAGAACGTCTCATTACGTTTAAGCAGATAGCCTACATAGAACATTATCGCGTATTCTAATGGCATATATAACGTAATACCCCCCCCTATATTGAGGGGCAATTACGTTGGTAATGAGTTTCCAACATAATGGTAAGATTAAGAATATCAAAGGCTTGATTAATTCAGAATTCTTTATTATTGGGTTAAGTTTCAAAGTCGCCCATTGAGCAACTATATATGCGATATGAATGCCACACAAAGATATTAGAAACCATGCCCCATTGTCCGGAGATAACAAAAGGTTTATGACTGAATCTTTATAGCCAGTAAAGTTGGTTGGATGATGTAGTAAAGGTATAACCAACAGACCCCATACAAAGAATGGAATTGCTAATTGTTGTATTCTTCTCAATAGCGTTCTCTTGAAACCTCTCTTCGGTACACCAACAGTAGATATTCCAACAACAAATCCGCTGAGAGCCATAAATACAGGCATGTGGAAGCCATATATAAAATTGAACACGGCATTTCGGCTTTCTCCTGTCAAATCAAACTGTAGGATATGGCCCATGACAACCAAAACGATTGCCAAGCCTTTTGCGATGTCTATATATTCTATTCGATTACTTATCGCTTGCATGATTCGCATTCAATAAATTATTTCTTGATCTTAATCCATTCATCCAGTATGATATCCGGACTGTCAATATTCGTCCATCTATCCGGACATACAACAAGCGGATGATTTCTGTTAAGTAAGGCTGCCCAATAGCTGAAAGTACTATTTGCCAAAATCATATTCTTGCACTGGCTCATAAGATACATGTCATAAAAGCTGTTAGCGCCACGGTTGCAATCTACAACCACGATGTCCTCATTTCGCAACAGAGATTGCGCAAAGCTCAGATCATCAGAAAAGACAAAGAACGTTGGATCATCTACATTTTCTTTTATTTTCGCTAGAGCCTTGGCATAATAGTCTGACGTACAAATACCACCATATAGTTCGGGATGGTTGAGGTAATCTCCTCGGCGTATGTGTATTGAAACGGAATTCGTTGTCTGTATCTTTTCCTTTATCTTCTTGTTTTCCTCGGATAAGTCATAGTTCTTATATTGCAGACTCGACAATATGCCACTCTCTACTATATACTTCTTATCTTGCCAATAGCCTTCATGGAAGATGACATTCTCCTTATCATTTTCCTTTTCGCGAATAAACCAAACTGGCATTGCAAGATGCCGAATGATTCGGCTACTCCAATAAAGGAAGCTGCATATCGGCTTTGTCCATGAAGGCTCGTTTAGTTCAACGTCAAACCATTTCGTGAGTTCAAAACCATTGTGACCGACATGTCTGTTAGGAAAGAAAGTGCAAACAGTCTCCTTTCTATATTTTTTCTTAATGTATAGGTAGTAGGTGTATTCAAACAGTTGATTTCCTAAGCCGCCTAGTAATTCTATTATTTTCATCTTGCAATCTATATTATTGTTGTATTTTTGATTTTCCTATAAGAAAAGGAAAATAATTATTTATTATCCAAATCACAGGAATCTCTACTATCATTATTAAAATGGTTCCAGATGCTGTTTGTATTCCATTACTAAGATGTAATTTTAAAAGCAACTTGAAAATTACATTAAGTATAATGATATGCGTACATAATACTATAAGTGAATTTCTTCCATAATATTCTAATATATCCCCCAACTTTGTGTTTTCTAAAGCTCTTGAGCAACCTATTACTCCCAAAGAAGAAATAGTAGAAATCAAAAGAAACATTGGATAACTTCCTCCTAAAGAATTTTGAGATACATTGCATCCAGAAGGTAAGAAATAAAAAATGATAATGTTAGATAATAAAAGAAATAAGGCAACTTTATAATCTAAAATATCAAGTATATATTTCTTAGATATAAAACCTAAGATAAAGAAAAAGTTACATAGCATTGAAACATCAACATAATATTTAACATTCGGATTTTTTAATCCCCAAACATATCCTCCTATAGAAACTACCAATGACATAGTACATAATGCCAAAGGTTTCTTACTTACTTTTTGTAATATGTAGGCTATAAGATTTATTTGAATAAGGGAAAACAAAAACCAGCAAGGTGTATTTGGATAATTAGATGTCTCACCAAATAAAGGTGCTAAAATATGCATCCAGTCTACATTTTCATCAACAATACATCTTTTTGCAATTTCAATAATAGATGCAAGGAGCATAAATGATATGTATGGATATAATAAGTTTTTGATTCTTTTGCTAATTTTGTTGGAATTGTAAAAAACTCCACTAAGCAAAAAGAACAAAGGCATGTAAAATGTTGATACCCACCCCCCCCAATAGAAAGTGCCAATATGAGAAATCTCTCCTATACTAGGTGCATGATAAAGTACAACCAAAGTTATGCCAATACCTTTAGAAATATCAATAAATTTGTATCTTTTCATGAGTTCAGACTACAAAACCATTTATGCACATTTTCAATACGAAGTTTCTTGGCGCGCTCCAAAGATGCGTTTTTCATCTTTTGGACGGCTTGTGGATTATCAGCCAAGTTATTGATGGCCTTGATAAAAGATTCTGCATTATTTGAACAGAATAGGCTGTTATCTTCACCACAATAATCTCTTATGCTACCAACATCACTAACAACCATAGCCAGCCCCATAGCTAAAGATGTGGTTATAACATTACTTCCAATAGTATCTTCCATCACATTGATAGAAATATCAGCTATGTCCATCTGATGACGAAGTTCTTCTTCGCTTAGATAACCTTTTAATTCAACGTTACTTAGACCATCAAATAAAGTGCCGACAGATTTGCGACCATGGCAAATTATATAATAAACATTTGGTGTCTCTTTAACTATTCTAGAAAGCAAGGAATAATCTCTTTTTATATTTCCTTGTGCTATTATCCTAAGAGGATTATGTATATTGATGCTCTCAAATTTGTGATAAAATTCTGTATCTACATAATGGAACCCTGTACTTATTTTATATTGCGGCACTCCATTATCCAAAAAATATGTTGACAAGGAAGATCCTAATGTTAACATCTTGTCAATAGGCTTTGCCCATAACTTAACTATATTTCCATTAATATTTATTTCTTCTTTAAAATTCTTCACAGTTAAATGTGACAGTGCATATATTCTTACAAAAGGGCATTTATTACGAATATATTCTGCAAGTTTTAGTTGTGGAGCACCTGGAATAAGGTATTCTAGCAAGAAAACCTCATCGCCTTTCTTAAGATCCTTAAGCATCGGTTGACACAATTTCATATAGCTCTTAGGATATATGTAATGTGTGTAGAGAGGCTTGCGTATAAAATGGTTTATTACTCTAATAAACTGACCCCAAAGTGTATTCGGATAAAGAAAGAGTTCGGGTTCTTCCTTTACATACATTTTATACATACTTGGATGTTTTTCAACTAGTAGTTTACACATATGAACCATGCCTGCATGATTGCCACGGGTGTTACTCCAATCTTGAACTATAAGGTATTTCATACTTCTAATTATAATTGTACATCTAATTTAAATGGAAAGCTTCAGGTCTTTTCCTATAAGTATATATCAAATAGATACATATAGCTGTTGCTAATTGTGTATCTGGATTTAAAAACCAACTAGCAGCTATATTGGATGGAATCAAAAACCCCAAGAACATATTTACATATGACAATTCAGGTGGTAACTTTTGAAGAGTTCCTTTTATATACAATACTATATATAGAATTAAGCCTAAAGCACCAACAATAACATACATGCTGGGATAACCTACATCAGAGAGGTATATATCTTTCTGCATGAGACTTGCTTCGTATTTTCCATAACTTGTTTTTGGATGTGAAATACCATTTCCAAATATATCTGTTATGATATTCTTAGACCAATCATTGAAGAAATATCTGTACTCTGTTATTCTAGGATCTTCTCCGCCGTATAGCTCACCATTCATTTGCTCGTTAGTGATATTTATCATAGATCCTAATACACTATCGCTAGAAAAATGTATATTTACAGAACCTAAATATAAGAAAGCAAACAATATAGCAATAATAGTTGCTAACTTCTTTTGCTTTAAGAATATAAATATTACGGTTACAACTCCTACCCAAAGAATTAATTGTCTTGTTACTTGTAAAACAATAAACACAAAAAATAATATAGCAAATATTTTGTACTTGGGATTTTTACTTAGGAAACATTTATTTAAATAAAAAAAGTATGTAAAAATCAAAGATATTCGTCCAGTAAAATTAATACGTAATACTCCTCTATCCATATTTGTTATTTGGTCATCACTCCATCCAAATGTTACTTCTGGTGCCCTATACATAGCATATAGCCATAGAGCAATGTATATCCAACCAAATAAGATTATTATTTTTTCTATAGCTTCTCTTGGGGTTCTCTTTTTACAGAAGAAGAAAAATATTGCAAAAAACAAATATCCAGATGTTGAAGTATAAGAAAGAGGTAAAGGTTGATTCCAAAACATATAAGACATAAACATGGACAATATCCACGAAGCTAGTAAGTACCTCATTAAGCGGAAAAAGATATCTCTTTCTTTAGAAAATATCTGTTTGCTGGTATAAAGGATTAATATAGGAATCATTATGTATATTGGATATTTATCCCACCCAGATGGCAAATTATAATACCCGTAGAATCTAAAACCACACAAAATAATTATAATTAGTGTGATAAATTGAGCTATAGATATTTTATAAGATTTCATCATTTTACATTCATTTATTTTATAATTCTAGACTTGATTTTTATTATATCTTGGTAGTGGTATCCCCTTCTTCGCGTGCTTGTTTCCAGATGTCTTGAATAAACTTTGTTAAAGGTCGCTCGTCAATTTCAGAGCTATTGAGAGATACTCCTAATAGAAGCTCGTCAAAACTCTTATTAGATAGAGAACCGCTAATCTTGTTTAACGAAGGTAGCAGACTATAATAGTAGTCTCGACAATATGATTTATCGTATATTTCTTGTATGACATCTTTATGGCGTTCATATTGTTCTACTATGTGCAGTTGGTCGAATAAATCCATTACATTTATCTGCCCTTTCTTTTGCCTAATAGAGATTGTTATACGCTCAGGGTGATAAACTCCGCCTATAAGTTCTAAAGGATTGCTCACTTTGAATTCGAAACTTTTAGCGAATCCCTTATAATAAGGATTATAATCGATGCTTAAAGGCTCATCAGATTTACTATGATTGCATAATGAACACGAAGGAATGAGATTGTATAAAGACATGCTTAAATATAGATAGTCAGCACAAAGAGATATACCGACATTCTTCAATATCTTATAATTCTTAATATATAAGTAGCAAATGGTCATATTGCTATTATTAGTGTATCTTATCGGTTTTTGTCTAACATATCCAACAGCCTACAAGAATGTTCCTTGTCAACTTTCCGACAGAACAATGCGCCACTATTTATTATGGAATCATAGTCTCTTTCGTCGAGAGTCAAGGGCAGGCGACCATCGTAGGGTCTTGTGGGATGCCAGTCGATATAGCGGAGAGCATTGTTTGGATTGATGTTAAGTTGTTTGAGGTATGGATGCAGAAGAGTGTGGAAGATTAGCTCATCACAACAAACTGTGTTGTGGAAGCGATTGAGATAGTCAGAATGCTCTTTCAAGTATCTCAGAACAAATTCTGCTACACTACGATGCCATGGAAACCAACTCCAACCAGCATAGACATTCTTTATAGTATGCCTCAGATAGTGTAAGTGTTCAATAGAATGTATAGCTATTTCTATGAAACGCTTAGCCATTCTGTTTAGATGTATGTCATTTAGATGATATGACATATATCGTTGTTCATACTTACCACGATGCTTTGACCATTCTTCATGCTCTTTAGGTTTATCGTATAGCATGAAACTTTCACCATTGTGTTTCTCAAAGAATTCATCAAACTCCTTATTGCTTACCGTGGGATAATCTTGCCCACTGATTGAATGTATATAGTCTATATGCGAGTGGGGGGGCAATAGGCTTGTGTAGCAACTGCAAAGTACAGTCTATCTGAGAAAATCCGCCCCAATTAACTTCTGTGCTTTCATTGCCTTCAAGGAATATCATATTCTTAACATCCCTACAAACTTCTTTGAATTGGCTGTCATCAACCTTCTTATCCACATTTACAAAGAAGAAATGATTTGGTGCCGCCAATCTATGAACAATTCTCCCAAACAGTTCTGGCTCTTTATGTACTTGTATAATGAATGCGTGGTTCATATTCGTTTATTTTGAAATCGCATCACGGATAGAGTAAAAGACAGCTCTCGAAATTGCTTTATTTGGTATTTGATACTTCTTTTTATTAATTGCCCAATATAAGGCTCTTAATGGATTCTTATTTATATCAGCTGCAATATCGATACCGAAGCTTTTTGAAAGATGACGTTCCAGGCCTCCTTCCAACTTATTAAAGTAAAACAAGTCAGGCTCTGTCTTAGGCTTAGTTTCTAAAAGTGATTTATAAATCTCTAATGCTTTAAGATGAGCTTTAAGTTTATCCTTTGTATTACTAGTCTTTGATGATATTGTCTGACTATTAATTCTATAAAGGAAAACAGGTCTTTGAGTATTTGCGCAACCTTTATCTTTACTTGCCATATACGCGGAACAGTCATCAGATTCCCATGCATATGGTAAATCTACAAAGCCACCTTTATCGTTTAACGCTTTCACTCTGAACAGCCAATCGCCAATATACTGTGCTCTACCTTGGAACCACCTGTAATACATTATAGAATACATAGACTCATAAATAGGGCGAGGTGTTTGTACATTAATGATATTGCTGTTTTCATCAATCATCATCGTCATTCCATGATATAAATTCAAACCAGGATATTCTTCTATAAGTTTTGCATAACCCACTAAACAATTTGGAAGAAGTTTGTCATCATCGCCCATACAGATAATGTAGTCGCCGGTTGCATATTCCAAGCATTTGTTCCAGTTACCAACAACGTGCTCAGCACCGAATCCCACCTTATTCTTATAATAACGGATGCGTGGGTCATGGTACTTTGAAACAATACTGTCAAGATCCTGTGGCGATGCGTCATTGACAATAATCAGCTCAAAGTTCTTATACGTCTGTGCTAATATGCTGTCGATACACTCTGCCAAGAATTGTGCCTTGTATGCCGGTACCGTCACGCTGAATTTTATATCTGTGGTCATGAACGAATAGTATTAAGATTGAAATTCTTTTGGAAGCCAGTAATTCCTGTCTTTTGCACCTTGAGGAATCAATAATTCTA
>Ga0256406_1003373_pt1 | contig 19953 bp, 16 predicted proteins | sample RumenRJG_03DNA_FD_185986 | JGI IMG/M metagenome (GOLD analysis project Ga0256406, IMG submission 185986) | Bovine rumen microbial communities from Lethbridge, Alberta, Canada - RJG_03 | ecosystem: Host-associated > Mammals > Digestive system > Stomach > Rumen | place: Canada: Alberta | collected... | reverse complement strand
TATCGTTATTAATCAGATATTCCCAGATCCGGTATGCCCGCTCCGTATTGAAGTTGAACCACTTGTCGATAAAACGGACGCACCGGACGTCTTTTACAAGAAAATATCTCAGTTCGGTGCATACGCGATTCAGCGAAAGCGTGCGGACCCGTCCCGGCAGATACTGCGAATATCCGCACTGATCCGGATTTCCCCGGAAACTGGCATAATATACAGTATCTCCGACTTCCGGATCTTCCAGCTCCTCCAGTTCGTACGGGAACCGGAGATCTTCAAAGCGAACCGGCGTTGCCATAGGATTGACGTAAATCTTTCCGTTCTCGCGATAAGCCAGCCCGGCAATATTTTCAAAATCAAATTCGTAAGTAAAGATCGTCCGCAGGAACTGATATAAGACTTTTTCTCCTTCACCACGAAATATGAAATCGACCTGTGGGTGACTCTCCATATAGGCTCCGGTCTCGAAGCTCACCTGTGTGCCGCCCATAATGACGATCTTCGTCGGCGCCGCTTTTTTGACCCATTCCGAAACCTGTTCAATCCGGTCTTCATTCATCATGTTGAGATGGAAATACACAATGTCAAAATTTCCATGCTGGATCGTCCGGTAGATATTCCACACGCTTTCATCCGGTTCGAATTCCATGAGTTCGGTTTCACACGGCGCCTCGGCCACGACACTGTAGAGGTATTTGAGAGACAGCTTGGTGTGAATGCAGTCGTTTTTTATCGTGGTAAGAAGAAGTCTCATCGTTTCCTACATCCTCTCCGGTGCCTTTATCCCAAGAAGGTTCAGGCAGTTCGCAATAACGGTCTTCGCGGAAGATACCAGCGCCAGCTTCGCCAGCTTCTCGTCCTCGTCTTCCACCAGTATATGTTCATCATGATAGAATTTATTGAAGCTCTGCGCGATGTCCACCAGATGGCGCGTCAGGATCGACGGCTCGTACTTCTCCGCCGCATCCAGAATGACCTCCGGCACCCGGTACATCCGCTTGATCAGGTCATATTCGGCTTCGCCGTTCAGGCGGCTGTAATCCACATCGCCTGCCTCGATCTTAGCGAGCTCTTCCTCCGAAGCGTTCCGCAGCACGCTGCAGGCCCTCGCGTGAGTATACTGAACATAAGGACCGGTTTCCCCATCGAAATTCAGTACCTTGTCCCAGCTGAATACATAATCCTTGATTCGGTTGTTGGACAGCTCCTGGAAGATTACCGCACCGATTCCGACTTCCTTCGCGACTTCATCGACGTCGATTCCCTGCGGATTCTTTTCCCTCATAATCTCCGCGGTCTTGTGCACCGCCTCATTCAGTACGTCTTCCAGAAAGACGACATTGCCCTTCCTTGTGGAAAGCGTCGCGCCGCCTTCCAGACTTACCAGCCCGAACGGGATATGAATGCAGTCTTTCTGCCATTCTCTTCCCATCAGCTCCAGTACTTTCTTCCACTGTTTGAAGTGAAGATTCTGCTGGGAAGCTACGACATACAGGCATTTATAAAAATCATAGTGCTCTTTCCGGTAAATTGCGGCCGCGATATCACGAGTAGCGTACAGACTGGTGCCGTCGGACTTCATGATTACCGCCGGCGTCAGGCCATACGGCTCCAGATCGACGATCTGCGCTCCCTGCGACTCTTTCAAAAGCCCCTTGTCTCTCAGCTCCTGCACGACGGCCGGCATCTTGTCCGAGTAGAAACTTTCACCGGCATAAGAATCGAACGTGATCCCAAGCATATCATAGACGCGGTTAAACTCCTTCAGGCTGAGCTCACGGAAACGTTTCCAGAGCGTGACCTCTTCTTCCTCACCGTGCTCCAGCTTCGCAAAAGCTTCTCTGGCTTCGTCGTTCAGTTCCGGATGCTCCTCGGCTTCCTTATGAAAACGGGTATAGTAGCCCAACAGCGATTTGATCGGATCCTTCTCAAGCTCCTCCTCACTGCCCCACTTCCGGTACGCGACGATCATCTTGCCGAACTGCGTGCCGTAATCACCGAGGTGATTAATCCGCACGACATGAAAGCCGATTTCGTCGTAGAGCTTGTAAATGGCATTTCCGATCACGGTGCTACGGATATGGCCGATATGAAACGGTTTCGCGATATTCGGCGACGAATATTCGACGATCACCGTCCGGTTCTGTCCAATATCCGACCGGCCGTAGCTGCTGCCTTTCGCCGTCACCTCTGAAATGACCTCCCGGGTTACAAAATCCCGGCTCAAAAACATATTGACATATGCCTTGACCGGCTCGACCTTCTCAAAAATGTCAGATCCGGCGATCCGTCCTGCCACATCTCCGGCGATCAGCGCAGGCGACTTCCGGAGTACTTTCGCAAGGCGGAAGCACGGAAAAGCATAGTCTCCCATCGACGTGTCCGTCGGAATCTCGATCAGGTCCCGGACTTCGTCCACGGACAGTCCCAGTGCGCTGTCCGACGCAATGATCTTAGCAATCTGCTCTTTAAAATCTATCATCCGATTCTCCTATTATTGTTCTCTCCTGAATACTTCTTCACTCATAAGCGGAATGCCGCGCTCTCTGAGCATCCGAGCGAAGATCCCGTCGCCCGGCGTAAGCGACCCGGAAAACGTCCCGTCGTAGATCATTCCGATCCCGCAGGACGGGCTTCTGGCCTTCAGTATCGCGCCTTCCAGCGGCTCTTCTCTCCGTACGGCCTCGTCCAGCACTTCCTGAAGCGAAATTTCCGCGCCGCGCACGAAAGCCGCCGAGCGGTCGATCCCGTTCCGATCGATCACACGGGGCATTTCATTCCCATCACTCTGTCCGATGATCTCCGCCGGTTCCCTTGGTATACAGAGGCCGCCGGCGCATTCCGGACATATTGTAACATAAGAATGGCCTTTTGAAAACTCCACCACATCTTCGCAGAGATTATTGCCTCCATTGTACTTGCAATTGACGCCAAGAAGGCAGCGGCTGATAATAAACATTCCTCTGTCCTCCGCTAATCTTTGAGCACGACTTCTGTCGCGCCTTCTCCGCCCTGATCATACGATGCGCTTTTGAAGCTCTTGACGTACCGGTTCGTCTTCAGCGCTTCGCGGAGTCCCTTCCGGAGGATGCCCTTTCCTCGGCCGTGTATGATCATAACGTTCTTCAGACCAGCCAGGTATGCATCGTCCAGGTATTTCTCCATCTCCATCCTCGCATCATCCAGATTCTTACCGATCAGGTTGATGCTGACACCGACCGTGCGGGACTTGGTGGATTTGATCTTCGTATACTGCCTGCGCTTCTTTTCTTTACTGCCCGGCTTCTCCGATTCGATCAGCATCAGATCCCGAATGTTGACATTCATCTTCATCGAACCGATCTGTATCATCAGATTACCCTTTGAATCAGGGAGTGTCAGGACCTCGCCGTTCTGGTCAATCCGGACATATTTAATGCGCGTTCCGACCGAAAGCTGATCCGGTTCCGGAGCGGCCTTCGGATCGCGCTTCTGCACCGGCGTTCTGGAACGGTAATTTTTCTCCGCTTCTCTCAGCTTTCGGCGGCTGTTCGTCACCGCATTCAGCTGATGCCCGCGCGATTCGCTCTTCATCTGACGAATCTCTTCCCGTACATCTTCTACGGTATCCTCAGCGCTCCGGATAATGCTTCTCGCTTCTTCACGGGCTTTCTCGAGAATCTGATCCCGTTCTTTCTGCGCCTGCTCAACCTGCTCTCTTGCGGCCTGAAGCTGTATCTCCATCTCCGCCCGGAGCTGCTCCGCCTCGCCTGTAATCTGCTCTGCCTGCGCGTGCTCCTCCTCGACGCGTGTTACCGCATCTTCGAAACTCAGTTCATTCTCTCCGAGGAGTTCGGCAGCGCGGTCCAGAATTTTCTGATCCAGTCCCAGCTTCTTTGAAATCTCAAATGCATTGGATTTTCCCGGAAGTCCAACTCGCAGCCGGTAGGTCGGTGACAGCGTCTCTACGTCAAATTCCATCGACGCGTTCTCGACTTCCGGCGTCGTCAGTGCGTACTTCTTTAATTCAGTGTAATGTGTCGTTGCCGCAACCAGCGCACCGCAGTTCCTGAGTTCCTCCAGTTCCGCGATACCAAGCGCTGCGCCTTCTGCCGGATCGGTTCCGGATCCGAGCTCGTCCAGAAGAACCAGCGACCGGCCGTTGACTTTTTCGAAAATATGAGTGATATTCCGCATATGCGCAGAGAAGGTGCTGAGACTCTGCTCGATGCTCTGCTCATCTCCGATATCCGCGTACACCTCTTCCATTACCGGAATCGTGCTGAGTTCCGAGCACGGCACATGAAGGCCGCTCTGCATCATCAGTACAAAAAGCCCGATCGTCTTCAGCGTGACAGTCTTGCCGCCGGTGTTCGGCCCGGTAATCAAAAGCGTCTTCCAGTCCTCCCCGAGCGAAACATTGATCGGAACGACCTTGTCAGCCGGTATCAGCGGATGCCGGCCTTTCCGGATATCGAGTATTCCGTCTTCACTGACATGCGGCTCGAACGCGTTCATCCGGCAGGAGAGCTTTCCCTTCGCGCTGATAAAATCGAGCTGAATTAAAAGCTTCTGGTTGTTGTTCAGAGCGTGATAATGCTCTGCGACCTGATCTGTGAATTTCTGCAGAATCCGGGTGATCTCAGCCTGCTCTGCCATGTCCAGTTCCCGGAGTTCGTTATTCAGATTGACGACAGACTGCGGTTCGATGAACAGCGTGGATCCGCTCTGTGACTGGTCATGCACCAGACCCGGGAAAAGATTCGCATATTCTCTCTTCACCGGTATCACATAACGGCCGTTTCTCATCGTTACGATTGCGTCCTGCAGGAACTTTGCTGATGCGCTCGATGTCACGGTCTTGTTCAGCTTCGTCTTGATCGCTTCGTTCTTGTTCCGGACTTCCCTCCGGATCCGGCGAAGCTCCGGCGACGCATTGTCTGCCATCTCATCTTCTGACAGTATACACCGGTTGATCTCGTTCTCGAGAGGGACAACCGGCTCGATCAGATCCGCAATTTCCGCAATGACATGCAGCTCCGGAACATCACTGCTTAAGAAAGCCTTCACCTCTCTGGCAATCGCCAGACTCCGGCGGATCTGAAGCAGTTCCTTCATGTTCAGCGTCCGGCCTTTTCTTGCCATGCCAAGGAGACCGGCTGTATCTGGCAGCTCGCCAATCGGAATATTTCCCTTATACAGAATAACGGAAACTGCTTCCGTAGTTTCCGTTAGTGCGTCATGAATCGCGTGCAGGTTGACCATCGGTTCGAGGCGCCGGATTTCTTCCCGCGTCATCTCCGAGCCGGCCTCTTCCGCAAGCACATCAATTATCTTATTGTATTCCAGAAGCTTCAGAGTCCTAGTATTCATCTTCTCCTCTGAACTTCTTCAGACTGCGCAGCTCATTCTTCAGATTGACATTCTCCATCTGGAGATCGAAATACGCATTCTCCATCTCATTGCATTTGGCTTCCAGCGTCTGATATTTCTCGCTATCCTGAACCTGCTTGTCAGAATCCGTATTCATCTGATCTTTGAGATCCGTAATCTGCTTCTTCGCGTTCTCCCAGAGAGAAATGTAATGCTTTACATCATTGTCGAGCTGATGATTCTCCGTCTGGAGCTTGAGCAGCAGATCACTGTTCTCCATAAGCCGTTCGGCAATGTTGATTGCTGTCAATACGGCGCACTTGTAATTCGGATTGGAATTGAGCGCCCGGCTCGTACGTCTTAACTCATCGTCAACGTATTTTGCGATTTCCTTGATCTTCTCTTCGCTCTTTTCCCCCGAAAGCACATAATCGGTGCCGCATATGGTAACGTCCGCTCTGCACTTTTCCATAATTTGCTCCTCTTTATCTGTAAAATGAATTGACTGTCTATCTCAGGCCGCCGCGTACCCTCTCATACATCAGGATCGCAGCAGATATCGCCGCATTCAGCGACTCTATTTCACCGCACATCGGAATGGTGACTCTCTCGTCCGCGGAATTCTTCAGCATCTCGGAGATCCCATTTCCTTCATTCCCGACGATCAAAGCCACATTATCTGACAGATTTACGTCATAATACGGAACTCCGCCTTCCGGCACGGTGACCACAGCGCGCTTTCCATATCGCTTCAGCATCTCCAGAAATTCTTCCGGATTATCGATCCGGAAGATCGGTATGTCAAAGATCATTCCTGCAGTCGCGCGGAGCACCTTCCGGGAGAAGATGTCCGCTGTGCCTTTCAATGAAACCACCGCATCGTACCCTGCAGCAACTGCCGTCCGAATGATCGTTCCGATATTACCGGGATCCTGCAGCCGATCCAGCACGACGATGCATCCGCCCGGCCGTGCCAATACCGCATCATTTACTTCGGGATAGTTCACGACTGCCAGCAGTCCGGCTCCGTTCTCTGCCTCGGTGAGTCTCTCAAAGAGATGCTGTTCCACACGGTATACTCTCGTCCCCGACGCGCGCAGACCTTCGGTCCAGCTTTCTGCCGGAAAGTTTTCTGCAATCAGGAGGGTATCGATTACGATATCCTTCCGGCAGGCTTCCCACACGAGATTCCGTCCCTCAATGATGAACTGGCCGGCTGCATCACGGTATTTCTTCCGCTGAAGCTTACGCACCCGTTTGATTGCGATATTCTGATCGGATTGTATAACTGGACTCATGCCCGCTATCGACTATCTCAGGAAATCCGGGATATCCAGATCCGAGTCAGAAGACTTCGAATCGGACTGGCTTCCCATCAAGTCTGAAAGATCCATCTCAACTGCGTCCAGGCCGTCAACCGTGACCTTGTTGCCGCGCATTGCCGGCTTGCTGATCTCCGGTGTCTCCATCTTCTCGCCATTAAGTCCATCGGACTGGAAATCCGTTGCTATCAGCGTTACCTGAACACTGTCGTTCATTTCCTCACTTACGGTTGCGCCGAAGATAATGTTCGCATCCGGATCGGCCTCAGCCTGAACCTTCTCCGCGATCTTGCTGATGTCGAGCATTCCCATATCGTAGCCGCCGGCTACATACAGAAGGATCGACTTCGCGCCATCAATCGAGGTCTCCAGCAGCGGGCTTTCGACCGCGTTCTTGACCGCTTCTTCTATCTTGTTGTCTCCGGAACCGACGCCTACGCCCATGTGAGCGACGCCTCTGCCTTCCATGATGGTCTTGACATCTGCGAAGTCCACGTTGATGATGCCGTACTGGGAGATCAGATCCGAAATGCCCTGTACACCCTGACGCAGTACATCATCCGCCATTGCGAACGCTTCCATCATGGAGGTGTTCTTCTCGCTCGAATCGATCAGACGGTCATTCGGGATGATGACCAGAGAATCAACGAAGTTGCCGAGATACTGGATTCCCTTCATCGCACGATTCCAGCGCTTCTTGCCTTCAAACGAGAACGGCTTCGTCACAACAGCAACCGTCAGCGCACCGCAGTCCATCGCAGCCTTTGCAATGACCGGCGCCGCACCGGTTCCTGTGCCGCCGCCCATACCAGCCGTAATAAATACCATATCTGCATCCTGAAGATAACTGGTAATCTCTTCCAGCGTCTCCTCAGCTGCCTTCTGTCCGACTTCCGGATTCGCACCAGCGCCCCGTCCACCGGTCAGTTTCTCTCCAATCTGAATTTTAACTTCCGCTTTGCAATTCGAGAGCGCCAGCCGGTCAGTATTGACGGCGATAAAGGTAACGCCCTGAAGATCTTCTTCAACCATCCGGTTGACTGCATTGCAGCCGCCGCCGCCTACACCGACAACCTTGATGATTGCAGCTCTGTCTTGTCCAGATACAAAGTCCGAAACAAATTCCATCATAAAGCCCCTCCTAAAATTTATATCTAGCTAATAATAACACATCGTCAACTAAAATGCACCTTATTTTCAGCCATACTTTGATAAAATCCACTATATTTTGACACTTTCCCGGTTATCCGGGCACATTTAGTGTTAAATATATTTTATCCGTTACTCGATTGGCTAAACGGTCGGCTCGAAGGATGCATAACCGTCTTTCGAGAACGTAATGGTGCCCCGCTTGATGTTTTTATCAAAGAGCGTCTTCAGGATCTTCTGCAGACGTTTCTTCTTGACCGCATCGATGAGTTCGGACTGAGTGCCCTTGCAGACCAGTGCATCGTACACATACGCACTGACTGTCTCTTTCGACATGTCGATCCGGGTAAAATAGAGATCGCCGTCGTTCATCGCCTGAATCAGCTCCAGTGCCTGGTCGAACCGGCTGGAATTGACGGTTCCGAGCTTCTCCCCGAGCTCGATCCGGCTGACTTTGATTCCGCTCAGGATCGTCAGCTTCGGTTTTGTCGATGTCTTCCTGAGAAGAAGTCCGTTGCTGTCGATGACCAGATATTCCTTATTATATACAATTGCCGCGGCCTGTTCCCGCTCTTTCACCGTGATCACGAGCGTGCCCGGAAGCTTCTTTGAAACCTTAGCGCTATCGATGTACGGACTCTGCTCCAGATAATCGACAATCTCCCGGCTTCCGGAGCGGTAAAAAAGATTCTTGCCGGTCACCGCATGGCCCATGTTGATGATTTCCGAGTCGGAGAAGTAATCGTTTCCTTCCACCTCAATCGATACGATCGTAAAAAAGCTGCTTCCCATAAAGATCAGGGCCGCGATCACAAAAACGATCACGAAGCATGCGACTTTGAACGGACTCGGCCTTCTGCGCTTCTTCCGCCGCCGCGCCATGTTGTCCCGAACCCGTTTTTCGGACTCGGTCATCGGCTCTGCAGCCAGGTCATCCAGATCCACCTCTTCAACGCCGATGCCTTCCATTGTTTCGTCCAGCGAAGCATTATCAGCTCCGGACGCTTTGGCCGCTTCCTCTGCGGATGACGAAGGACGGGATTCCGCGTATGAAGTTTCCTCGTCGGTCAATCCGGTTCCGGCCGGATTTTCCTTTTCGTCTATGTTTTTTACTTCTGTCTGTCTTCCGTCCATCGCTCCATGATCCTTTTATAAATGATATCAGTCGCATTGACCGGGGCGCAGGCCAGACTTTTTTCAGACATTGTCGACACAAGATCCGGATCGGAAAACAGTTCTTTCAAGACATTGACGACCCGGTCCGGTGTATCCGCATCCTCGCGGACGATGATCGCTCCGCCGCAGTCCACGACTGCCTTTGCATTGTAATACTGATGATCGCCGGTTACGTTCGGCGAAGGGATAAAGATCGCCGGGCAGCCGGACATCGTGATCTCCGCCACCGACAGCGCGCCGGAGCGGCTGATCGCCACATCGGCTGCCGCCAGCGCATTCGCCATGTCCGTGATATACGGGATGACCCGGACGTTCTCACGGTTCTTCATCCCCTGCAGCTCCATCTCTCTGCGCACCCGATCGTAGTACCGCTTTCCGGTTCCGAAGATGATTGTCGTCTCCGGACGGTCGCCATATTTACGAATCAGCGCTTCTGCCGCATCATTCAGTGCCTCGGCACCCTGACTTCCGCCAAATACCATGATGACAAAATCATTTTCCGGTATTCCGAGCGCCTTCCGGGCCTCGCTCCGGTCCCGTCCGTAGAACTCTTTCCGGACCGGATTTCCGGAATACATCAGTTTCTTGCGATTTTTGAAATAGCGGCCGGCATCCCGGAATCCCAGAAACACCGTGTCTGCATATTTTGCCAGATATTTGTTCGCCATTCCCGGATATGCGTTCTGCTCGTGAATGAAGACTTTTGCCCCGTATTTGTGCGCGGCCAGTACGACCGGAACGCTGACGTAACTGCCGGTGCTGACAATGATATCCGGTTTGAATTTTTTCATGATGCGGTAGGTCTGGGATTTTCCGTATTCTGTCACCCAGAGCGTCTCCGCCAGTTTCAGCACGTTGGTGCGGTCTACGGAACGGGATTTAACCAGCTTCAGATCAAAGCCGTGCGCCGGGACGATGTCCTTCTCCATTCCATGTTCGTTTCCTACATACAGGATTTCGCAATCCGGGTACTTTTCCCTGAATTTATCTCCAATCGCCAAAGCCGGGTAAATATGTCCGCCCGTGATGCCACCCGTTAGTATGATTCTCATTTTCTATTCCTCTTCTTCGATTTTTTGACTGCTCTTCGCTATGTTCAGCAGAATGCCCATCGATACCATGAATACCAGAAGGGATGTTCCGCCATAGCTGACAAACGGCAGTGTGATGCCGGTTGCCGGCATGGATGCGGTTACAACCGCCACATTGATGATAACCTGCAGTGCCAGCATGATCGTTATGCCGGAAGCCATATAAAGGCCCAGCTTGTCAGCTGCTCTGGCAGCAACCAGAAAACAGCGGTAGATCAGCCAGAGATAAATCGCCATCAATATGACGATTCCGATGAACCCCAGCTCCTCCCCGATGATCGCCAGAATAAAATCATTCTGCGGAAACGGCAGATAGAGATTCTTCGAAATACTGTTGCCGAGTCCGAGACCTCTGATTCCGCCGTTACCCAGCGCGATCAGCGACTGGGACACCTGATATCCGTTGCCCTGCGCATCCGCAAAAGGATTACGGAAACTCGTCAGCCGCGCATACCAGTGCGTATCCTTCCGGAAGTTCAGAATATAGAACACGCCGAGTACACCGGCGCCTGCGCCCAGCGCATACCACTGCAGGTGCATTCCGGCAACGAACATGATTCCGAGCATGATCGCACAGATTACGATCGCTGTCGACAGATTCGGCTGCTTGATGATCAGCGCCGCATGAACCAGCATCACCGCCAGCAGAACACAGATGCCGGGAAGCTTCCGGACCTGCCGCGGATTTCGCGCAAGGTATGTGGCAGTGAACATGATGATTGCCAGCTTTGACAGTTCACTCGGCGTGATGTTAACCGGTCCCAGCGTGAACCAGCGCGTCGCGCTGTTGACCTCGACACCCAGTGGCGTGAACAGGAGACCAAGCAGGAGAATCGAGCCAATCGTCCAGAGCCAGTAAAATTTTCCGGCATAGACATGGTAATCCACTCTGGCCGCTGCTGCCATCAGAACGATTCCGAGCGCGACATATGCCGCCTGACGCTTCAGATAATAGAATGCATCGCCGTAAGCGTTGACCGTCGTATAGTAGCCGGCACTGAAGACCATAACGATACCGAAAATCACCAGAATCGCCGTTGGAAAAATGATACCCATATCATATCGGGTGCTGATGGATGCAAAGCGGGCACTGAAACTCTGCGGTTTCTTCCGGCGCGTCCGGCGTTTCCCGGCATCCCTGTTATTTGATTTTTTCCTGCCTGTCCTCTTCAATGCCATCCGGCTGTATCGTCTCCCGCAGTCTGCTATCTCAGAAGGAGCTGCACGCAGGCCTTGAAATGGTCTCCGCGCTGCTCGTAGTTATCGTACATATCCCAGCTGGCGCAGGCCGGTGAGAGCAGAACCTTGTCGCCTTCCTGCGCCACTTCCATTGCCCGCTTTACGCAGGCATTCATGTCTTTCTCGTTGTAAATCTCGGTGAAACCGGCCTTTCTCGCGCAGGCCTCGATCTTGTCTGCATCTCTTCCGAGAAGGATCAACTTCTTCACGCGGCCTTTCATCGCTTCCGCCAGATCGGTGAAGTCCTGTGCCTTGCCGTCTCCGCCGGCGATCAGAATGATGTTGTCCTTCAGCGCTTTGAGTGCGGTGATCGCCGCATCGACGTTCGTCCCCTTCGAGTCGTTGTAGAAGCGGATGCCGTCTACCAGTCCGCAGTACTCGATCCGGTGCGGAACGCCCGGGAATTCCTTCAGGGTCTTCGCGATGACGTCCGGTTCAATACCGGCAAAGAACGAAACCGCTGCTGCTGCCAGCGCGTTCTCGACATTGTGATCGCCGATGATCTTCATTTCATGTGCGCCGCAGATCGGATGCACAATACCGCTCTCGTCACGGATCACAATCATATCATCATTCAGATATGCGCCGACCGGCAGCTCCTCTTTCCGGCTGAACGGAATCACCCTGGACTTGCAGCTCTCCGCCAGCGCGTAGCATCTCTTGTCATCATAGTTGATGATCAGATAATCATCCCCGGTCTGCTGGCGGAAGATCGCCGCCTTCGCTTCGCCATATGCTTTCATCGTCTTATGACGATTCAGGTGATCCGGTGTCAGATTCAGAATCGCTGCGATTCTCGGGTGGAATTCTTTCACAGTCTCCAGCTGGAAACTGCTCGTCTCAGTTACCAGCCATTCATCTTCCTCCGCGGTAACCGCCTTGGAAATTACCGCTACGCCGATGTTTCCGACAACAGAAGTCTTCCGGCCGGCTTTTTCGAAAATATCGCCGACCAGCGTCGTGGTTGTCGTCTTGCCATTCGTTCCCGTGATCGCGACAAACCGGCCTTTACAGATCCGGTACGCCATCTCGAGCTCACCGATGACCTCAACGCCCTTCTCTCTCGCTTCGCAGAGGAACGGCAGATCCGGTGCCACGCCCGGACTGATCACGATCGTATTAAAAACCGATACATCATCCGGATCTTTTCCGAAATAGCTGACGATTTTTTCTTTCTCGAGATAGGTCACAAATTTCGGATCTACTTTCGCCACGGATTTAATGTCCTGAGCGTAAACCTCCGCGCCCAACAGGTGGAGTTCGCATACAGCGGCCTTTCCCGACCGTCCCATGCCGACCACCAGAATCTTCTTTCCTGCAAGATCTTCTCTATTCATTGTGTCTCCTCCCAAATTTATATCGTCGCAAAATATGTCACAACTCCGCAGATCGCGGTAAAGATGCAGAACATATGCACGACATTATATTCTTTCATTCCCCCCAGTTCAAAGTGATGATGGATCGGCGCCATTCGGAAGAACCGCTTTCCGCCGGTCTTTCTGAAATATGTAACCTGAATGATGACGGACAGCGCTTCCAGCACATAGATCAGTCCGGCAAGTGGCAGCAGAAACTCCATCTGCGTGACGATTGCAATGGCGGAAAGCAGGCCTCCCAGCGCCATCGATCCGGTATCTCCCATAAAGATCTTCGCCGGATAATGATTGAAAAGCAGGAATCCTGCAAGCGCTCCCGCCAGGATCACCCCGGAGTACATCAGCACATCATTGCCGGACGCGTGACCAATTGCGGCAAAAGTCAGTCCGACGATCGCCGTCACTCCGGACGCCAGGCCATCGAGTCCATCTGTCAGATTGACGGCGTTGGACATCGCGATCTCCGTGAACATCACGAACGGCACATACAGGATGCCGAAACTCACATAGATCTTGGCAAACGGGATGAACAGCTCTTCTCTTCCCGTCTCCAGCATGAATACCGCAATTCCGATACTGAACAGTGCCTGCAGCAGCAGTTTCTGCTTCGGAGTCAGTCCAAGATTATTCTTCTTTGCGATCTTATTGTAATCATCGATGAAACCGATCAGCCCGAAAGCCGCCATCGTCAGTACGATGACGATCTGATCCGCATGGAATCCGGTACAGAGAACGGCCACTGCGATACCGATGACGATCGCGATGCCGCCCATCGTCGGTGTACCCTGCTTTTTCAGGTGCGCCTGCGGACCTTCCTCCCGGATATACTGTCCGAACTGCTTTTTGTGGAAATACGGGATCAGAATCTTTGTTATAACAGAGGTCAGGACCAGAGCAATAACAAAATATACAATCGGGTTGCTGAGTTTCATGGATGTTCTTTCTTACTTTCTATATTATTTTGCTTCTGTAATGGCCTGTACCAGCTTCTCCAGCTCCATCGAACGGGATGCTTTGACAAAAATCAGATCGCCGTCTTTGAGAATCTTCCGAATCTCCCCCGCAGCTTCGTCCCGATCTGAAAAATGTTTCACCGCATCGAATCCGGCGTCTCTCGCGCCCTCGGCGATGGCTACCGCGTTGTCGCCGACTGTGATCAGAAGATCCATCTGCTGTCCGGCAGCATATTCACCAACGCTTCGGTGAAGCTGCTCGGAGTCATCTCCGAGCTCGTACATGCTGCCTAACACTGCGATCCGCCGTTTCGCCGGACTGTGCATCATGACATTGATCCCGGCTTTCATCGATTCCGGACTCGCATTATACGTGTCATTGATGACAGTGTAGCTGCCGCAGCGTATGACATCCAGACGGTTCGCGTTTGATTCGGACGGCTCAGCGAGGACACGCACCGAGTCTTCCATCGGAATGCCCATGACTTCACCGATCGCGATTGCTTCCGCTGCATTTCCCAGATTGTGGGCGCCTACCGTCGGCAGAACCAATTCCGCTTTCCGGCCATTATGCGCTATCGTACATTTTACACCATCTATACCGTTATCGCAAATATTGTACAATATATAGTCCTCATCGCCTCCGGTTCCGACCGTAATGATCCGCGCATCACCCGGCTGATATTTCAGGACATTCTCACGAGTCAGCAGATCTGAGTCGGTGTTGATCACCAGCGCATTATCCTTCGTGAAGCCTGTAGCGATCCGGAGTTTCTCCCGGAGAAGCTCTTTCCGGCTGCCAAACACCTCAAGATGCGATGTGCCGACATTCGTAATCACTGCGTGGTCCGGTTTGGCAATCTTCGCCAGATCCGCAATCGGGCTGCCGTGTCCGGCGCCCATCTCGATGACCGCTGCCTCGATCGCTTCATCAAATTGGAAAGCCGTCAGCGGCACCCCGAATTCGCTGTTCAGATTGCCTGGCGTCTTCCCGGTGCGGTACCGGCTCTTCAGCACACTGTACAGGAATTCCTTCGTGCTGGTTTTGCCGACACTGCCGGTGACACCGACTTTCGTGAGCCCTTTCCAGTCATCCAGATACCGCTCGCCGAGCGCCATCAACGCCAGTCTTGTATCATCGACCAGGACGACATTCATATCTCTGGCCGCTGCCATCTTCGCCGCCCAGACCGGATCGGATACCACTACGTTATGGCAGCCCTTCTCCCGGACGTCCGGAAGAAACCGATGAGCATCGGTCCGCTCTCCGATAATGCAGAAGAACAGGCAGTCTTCCGGTATAACACGGGAATCGATCGACACGGATGAGACCGTCCGGTACGCCCCGTTCGACGCAACTGCCGCCAGCTTTCCGCCTGTTCCCTCTGCTATATATTCAATAGTGGTTCTCTTCATATCTCTCTCCATCTGGTTATATTATTCTCTGCAATTCATTCCGCCGGTTCCCGCTCTTGATTTATTCGCTGTAAATATACACGGTGCCGTTCTTTTCGATCTTGCTTCCCGCCTTCGGATACTGATCCACTACCAGGAAGGAACTTCCCGAGCCAGCAGGTACCGCTTTGTATTTCAATCCCAGCGCCTGAATGCTCCGGATCGCGTCCTTGCTGTTTTTGTTTGTCACATCCGGAACGGTGATCGTCGCCGTGCTGGTTTCCTTCTTCTCATCCTTCGAATATTTCTTCTCGACACCGAGATACGGCAGAACGTTGTTCATGATCTCCTCGACGATCGGCCCGGCGTTGGTCGCACCGAATTCGCTGCCCTTCGGTTTCGTGACCATGACGAGCATCGAAACCTTCGGATCATCCATCGGCGCCATCGCGACGAAAGACGCCACAGTCTGGCTGGAATAGCCGCCATTCTCCGCGATATATGCCGTTCCGGTCTTGCCGCCGATCCGGTAGCCCGGAACATATGCGGCCGTGCCGCCGCCTTTTTCGACGTAATACTGCATGATGTCGCGCATCTCGTCGGAGACCTTCCTGGAAACGGTACGCCGTACCATCTTGTCTTTGTAAGTCTTTACGGTCTTGCCGCTGCTGTTCACGACCTTGCTGACGACCTTCGGCTGCATCAGCTTTCCCCCGTTGCCCAGCGAATTGATCGCGGTCAGCAGCTGAATCGGCGTGATCGCAATACCCTGGCCGAAGCCGGTCGTTGCCAGATCGACATCGCCGAGATTGTCCGGATCCTTAATGATCGAATCGGACTCGCCCGGCAGATCAATGTTGGTTTTATCATCGAATCCAAACAGATCAATATAATTGTAGAACGTTTTCGCACCCATATTCAGCGCAACGCGGGCGAGCGCCGGGTTGCAGGAGTTACCTACAGCCTGTTTGAGCGTCTGGACACCATGGGCGGAATCCCAGCAGTGAATTGTCGTACTGCCGACCCGGATGTATCCTGGGCAGTTGTACTTCGACTTCAGCGTTGCGGAACCCGAATCCAGCGCAGATGCCGCCGTGATCAATTTGAACGTAGAACCCGGCTCGTACACACCGCTGACTGCAGAGTTGGTCCACATCTTACTGAGGTATTCGCTCTGTTTCTTGTCTGAGAGCTTTTTGAAATAGCTCTTCTGGGCACTGGTCGATGGCTCGTACGGATTGTTCGGATCGAAGCTCGGCGAGCTGCACATGGCCAGCACGTTGCCGCTCTTCGGTTCCATGACGATCACGGTGATCGACTCCGCCTTTGAACGTTTCATTCCGGCGGCAACCGCCTCTTCCGTATAATTCTGAATCACCTCGTCAATCGTCGTTACGAGGCTCTCTCCGTTCTGCGCTTTGTAATATTTGCTCCGACCGCTCGCCAGCGTATTTCCCTGGCTGTCTGTCGCTTTCACTTCACGTCCTTTAACGCCGGTCAGCACCGAATTGTACTCATATTCGAGTCCGATCCGGCCGCTATTGTTTTCATCGACGAACCCGAGCAGCTGAGATGCGAAATCATCATTCGGATAATAACGGGAGCTTGTCGTATTGACAACAATATTATCGCCGTAGAGCTTTTCGATCTTGTGAACCGAATTCCGGTCGAGACCGGAAGCCAGTTTGACGAGGTTGTCTTTGCCTTCCAGTAGTTTCTTCAGGCTGGATCTCTTCTCACCGGTATATTTCACCAGATTGTCGAGGATCTTTTTGCGCTCTGCATCAGTTACTGTGTCACTCTTATACAGTGTCTGCGTATATGCGTAGAGTTCGTACTTCGTGATGCTCTTTGCCAGCGGATTCATATTGCAGTCATAAATCGAGCCTCGCTCCGGATCGATTTCAATATCCGCATTCTGCATCTTTCCGGCCATGACTTTCAGATCATCTGCACGGACGATCTGCCAGTACCCGACGCGGAAAACCAACGCCGCAAACAGAAAGATGATCAGAATAAAAGCAACACGGAGCCGGCGTCTGTTCAGCGCAGCCACACCGTATTTCCGGGAAAACTCCGGCGGAAGCCTGCGTCTCCTGTTCTTTCTGTTGTTCATTTCATTTCGGTCTCTGCTCATTCGATATCCTTCTGTCAATATATTGGAAAAATGCCACCAATCCGTGAACGCGGGTCAGTGGCATCGTTCGTTTCTCCGGTCATCCGGCACTAATCATACGCTTCCTTCTTGATGGTGGAAGCCAGATTGTAGTCCTTCGTTTTGCTGTCCTTGATCGTAATGTAGTTGCTTTCGTCCGGCTGCACCATCCCGAGCTTCTTTGTCGCGATCCTCCTGACGGTTTCGATGTTCGTCGCATCGTTGATCTGCTTGTTCAGCGAATCAATTTCAGCCTGTATCAGCTTGTTGTCGGATTCCAGCTTGTTGTTCTCCTGCTGCAGATCCGCAGCATATGCAGCCATTGCAACGACAGCCAGTAACAGCAGTCCCACACATATTATGATTTTCGCCGCGCTTTTGTTGCGCTCTGCGATTTTCTCGATCTCTGTCTTCTTGCGATAACCTGTTCTGAGTGTTTCCTGTGTCTGTACTGCTGCTGCCATCAATCCTCTCCGTTCTGTCTAAATTTTTTCGATGACCCGGAGCTTTGCACTTCTGGAGCGGGGATTCCGCTCCAGCTCTTCCTCTCCGGGGACAATCACTTTGCGTGTAACTTTTCGAACATCGGCGACCTTGCCGCATATACACACCGGCAATTCCGGCGGGCACGTGCACGGATTCAACCGCTGATTAAATGCTTCTTTGACGATCCGGTCCTCCAGCGAATGAAACGTGATGATCGCGAGACGTCCTTCCGGTGCCAGAATATCCGGCAGCTGACTGACAGCCGTCTTCAAATGATCCAGTTCCCCGTTCACTTCGATCCGGATTGCCTGAAATGTCCTCTTGGCCGGATGCGGCCCGCTTCGCCTCGCGGATGCCGGAATCGCGGCCTTGATCACATCGACGAGTTCGCCGGTGGTCCGTATCGGACTTTCTTCCCGGCGCCGGACGATGAACTGCGCGATCCGGGATGCCCACCGTTCTTCTCCGTATTCACGGATCACCCTGGTCAGCTCCCCTGCGCTGTATTCATTCACCACATCATACGCGGTGAAATCTTCATCCTCATCCATCCGCATATCCATCGGCGCATCATGCATATACGAAAAACCGCGTTCCGCAGTATCCAGTTGATACGAGGAAACGCCCAGATCCAGCAGGATTCCGTCCACCGGTCTCCCTGCCGCTTCCCGCATCGCCTCCGTATCCGAATAATTCGTGTGTAAAAAAATCTTCCGGCAGCGGTAAGGCTTAAGCCGGCTCTCAGATGCTTTCAGCGCCGTCGTATCGCGGTCTACCGCGATGAGCGTCCCCTTCTCGGAAAGCCGCTCGCAGATTCCCGAGGAATGTCCGCCTCCGCCGGTCGTCCCATCAACATAGATGCCGTCCGGCTTGATATTCAGCGCATCCATCGCTTCATTAAATAAGACAGGTATATGCTCAAAGCTCATCGCTGCTCCTAAAGATCATATGCCTCGAGCTTCGAGACAAATTCTTCATTATCAAACATGTTCTCGCCTTCCTCATCGTTATAGACCTCTTTGCTCCAGACTTCGATCTTGTCCATCGCGCCAAGCGTGACCAGGTCCTTCTTGATTCCGGCGTACGATTTCAAATTCTGAGGAATCAGAATGCGGCCCTGCGAGTCCAGTGAACACTCGCAGGCATTCGAGAAAAATTCTCGGATGAACCGCCGCATATCGCGGTCGGTCTGCCGCAGCTTCTTCATCTTCTCAACTAATACATTCCAGTCTTCCATCGTATAAATGTAGAGACAGGTATCAAAACCGCGGGCGAGCATGCACTCTCCGCCCAGCTGGTTCCGGTACTTTGACGGAACAATCATTCTATTCTTACTGTCGATAGAATTTTCATAGGTTCCGGTAAACATCTTATGACCTTCCGCGTCTCTCCAGATACGACTTCCGACACTTTTCCTTTATGCTCCACCATTTTAAACCACTTTCCACCACTTTTCAACATTTACCATCCACGGAAAGTAATTTTCCCCCACTACCGACGCTTCAAAATCTTCCGAAACTGGAAAATCCGGCACAAAAAAACAGCCGGGCACAACATTTTGTGTCCGGCCGTCCGAGGCGACCACTATTCTTGGTTTTTACTTCATCGACTTCAGACCGAAAACAGCTTCGATATTGGTCTCACCCTCCACCAGCGTCTTAAAATAGATGATCCGCTCCGCATTCGGATCCATCTTTCCCGGTTCCTGATAATCACTCATCAGAATCTGCACATCACATCCCTTCGGCGCTTCATGGACGAAGCGGATGTTCATTGACGTGATGAATTGTTCCTCCATATCCGGAATCCGGTCATAGAGACAGTTGAAGTATTTCGCATTGTTCATGTGTCCGTTGACATCGGTCTGCGATCGGCGGACGGTGAAGATCTCCACCGGCTTAAGCTCCAGATCTGCCGGAATCCGGAACCGGTTCGGAATATGCATCTCCGGCGCTTCACCCTTCGGATACGCGGACGTATCGTAATCTCTGGCCAGCACCAGCTTCTTCGTGTCCACATCCACCAGCGCCCAGTTGCTGAATGCTCTCGCAACCAGATCCTCCCCGCAGTACAGCTCATAGGCTCTCGGGAAATTGGCTGCGCGCCCTTTGGTAATCCATGTCTCCGCTCGAAGCGGCGCAAACCGGCTGATAGTCCGATAGACCTCAATATTCATCCGGCTTATGATATACGCTTTTCTTTCCTTATAATACAGATCTAGATAATCCATATCCTGATCGTGAATCTGACGTTCCGCAGTCT
>Ga0256406_1003372_pt1 | contig 19954 bp, 14 predicted proteins | sample RumenRJG_03DNA_FD_185986 | JGI IMG/M metagenome (GOLD analysis project Ga0256406, IMG submission 185986) | Bovine rumen microbial communities from Lethbridge, Alberta, Canada - RJG_03 | ecosystem: Host-associated > Mammals > Digestive system > Stomach > Rumen | place: Canada: Alberta | collected... | reverse complement strand
TCACAGGGGATATTCGCAGGCTTTAGTGCCTTAATTTTGGCCGGGACAGTGTATGTTGGCATTGCATTGTGCTCCATAGGTGATGTTTTTCACATAACTTTCACATAACCATGGTAGCACTGAAAGGGTGCCAGTGCAATAATTAATGCCGATTTTCCTTATAAAAACGGCATGTTCGCCATTGCCCGGCCAACGAGTTTCACATAACAGCGAACATTTCACATAACAATTGCGGTTTCGATGTTATAATCCCCGCGGACTTTCACCGCTTCTTCCTTCTTTGACTCTCCCCCTTTTTGTCCGGGGATGCATTCTTTACAAAGTGCTCTCCCAATTTCCACACTTTCTCATCTGCCTGACCATTGCCGGATTTTCCGGAATCGTTTACGATACAGAGGAAATCAGCAGGATCTAGGACAGCTTCCGTCCTCCTCGTCTCCCATGCATTCCGAAAAGAAAGACAGGTTTTCCCATGTCCGGATTTGTCAGAACACTTGCCAGAATCGCCGTCCCGGTGACGCTCCAGAGCATGCTGCAGGCATCGTTTTCCATCATCGACCAGGTCATGATCGGCCAGCTCGGGGAAGAGAGCATCTCTGCGGTGGGTCTTTGCGGGAACTTCACTCTGATCTTCTCGGTGGTCATGAATGCCGTGGGAGCCGTGGCGGGCATCCTCATCGCCCAGTTTCTCGGCGCAGGGGACAGGCGGGAGGCCTGGTGCAGCTTCTTCGTGAGCACGCTCACGGGGACCATTCTCGCTTCTCTCTTTACCCTTACCGCCGCCCTCTTCCCCGCGCCGATCCTCTCCCTCTACACGAATGATGCGGAAATCCTCAGGGCCGGGTGCCTGTACTTTCCCCTCATTGCCCTTGCCTACATCCCGATGGCACTCTCCAACGTGTTCTCGGCCTATCTTCGCTGCAAAGAGCACGCGGGGATTCCGTTCCTTGCAAGCCTCATTTCGGTGTTTGTGAACACCGGTCTCAACTACGTGCTGATCTTCGGTGCCCTCGGTGCTCCCACTCTCGGGATTCAGGGCGCCGGCATCGCAACGCTTGTTTCCCAGCTCGTAAACCTCGGCCTTATCCTGCCGGGTCTTATCCGGAGCGTGCAGAAGGACGGGGACCGTCCGGTCTTCACGCTTTCCTTTACGAGGATCCGCCCCCGGGACTATCTTATCATGATCCTGCCGATCCTTGTCAGCGAGTTTCTCTGGAGCCTTGGCCAGAACGTGGAGTCCGCCGTCTACGGACACCTCGGCACCGACAGTCTTGCGGCCTACACTCTGACATCCCCGGTCCAGTCCCTGGTCGTCGGGGCTCTCTCCGGCCTTTCCGCGGCGTCCGGCGTCATCGTCGGAAAGCGCCTTGGCAGCAGGGAGACAGACGCAGCCTATCAGGATTCGAAGAAGCTCCTCCTTGCGGGGCTACTCGGCTCGGTCCTGGTCAGTGCCGTTCTCATCTGTTTTACCGGCACCTATGTCAGCTTCTACCGCGTCTCAGACACCGTCCGCGCCACCGGCCGGATTCTCCTTATGGTCTTTGCCCTCTACGCCCCGGTAAAGGTCGAAAACATGATCCTTGGCGGCGGCATCTTAAAGAGCGGCGGGGACACGAAAACCGTCCTTGTGATCGACACCCTCGGCACCTGGTGCGTCGGCATCCCGCTCTGCCTTCTGGCAGCCCGGGTCCTTCACTTTGACATCGTCGGTGTCTACAGTCTTCTCACCACCGAGGAGATCTTCCGCCTTGTCCTCTCCCTTGTGGTCTTCCGAAAGAAGAAGTGGATGATCAGCCTGTCCTGAACCGTAAGACGGGAAGCAGGAAGCGGAACATACGCCAAAGGCTCCAGAGCAGATGAATCACTGCTCCGGAGCCCTGTCTGTTTTCCATATTTCCTTTTCCTGTTCCCTCAGGTCCTGCTTTCCTGTTCCGCTCCTGACGGCATTCCGGGATCGTCCTCTTTTTCATCCTCTGTCTGCGCCGTGACATCCCGAATGGTGCACTCATTGCCGGTGACAAGATAGGTCTCCCCGCTTTTGCAGTACGGGCAGGTCCGTCCGTACTCCACGGTGGGGTAGGTCTTTTTGCAGGCCGTGCAGTAGGTGATCGCCTGCATCTTGATGATGTTCAGCTCCGCGTCCTCAAAGAGCGGCTTCTTCTTCCGGAAGTAGTTCCAGGCATCGACGAACTCGTTCGTGACGATGCCGGACACCTCTCCGACCTCCAGGGTCGCGGACCCGACCTTTGTGATATGGTTTTCCGGCGCGATGTCCTCGATGGTCTTCATCACGTGGATCACGATTCCAAGTTCATGCATGGCGAAGCTCTCTCAACGATTCCAGGATCCAGTCCTCCAGATCTCTCATCCCATCCCCTGTCTTTGCGCTGACCGGGAAGATCGAAACGTCCGGGTTCAGATGTTTTGCACGCTCCGTTGCCTTTTCGATGTCAAAGGGAAAGTACGGAAGAGCATCGGTCTTTGTGAGGGCAAGGGCGTCCGATTTCTGAAACATCAGCGGGTACTTCAGCGGCTTGTCGTCTCCCTCCGGGATGGAGAGGAGCATGAGGTTTTTGTGGGCACCGGTGTCAAACTCCGCGGGGCAGATGAGATTCCCGACGTTCTCGAGAAACACTACATCGATCCCGTCAAGGTCCATGTGGCGAAGCCCCTCTTCCGTCATCCCGGCGTCCATGTGGCACATGCCGTCGGTGTGCACCTGCTGACTCACTGCTCCGAGGGATGCGATGGTCTCCGCGTCTACCTTCGATGCAATGTCCGCCTCGAGCACCGCGATCCTGAGCTTCCCCTGAAAATCCCGGATCAGTCTCGACAGGAGCGTCGTCTTCCCGGATCCCGGGGAGCTCATGAGGTTAATGAGGAGGATCCCCCGATCCTTCAGTTCCTCCCGAAGCGCCGCCGCATCGAGGTCATTCGATGCCGTCGCCGACGCGTGCAGTTCAATGACTTTCATCATGTTCTCTCCATCTCGTGCAGAAGATATGTTGCAACCGCTTCCAGCTCGGCCCCCGTCCTTGCGCTTACCGGATACACGGGAAGACCAGGGTGGAGCGGCTTGACGTTTTCCCGGAGGCGTGTGAGGTCAAAGTCAAAGATCGGCGCGGCGTCCATCTTGTTGACAAGAAGGCAGTCCGTCACCTGAAACATCAGCGGGTACTTCAGAGGCTTGTCATCTCCCTCCGGCACGGAGAGAATGGTGACCTTCTTGTTCGCACCGACATCAAACTCCGCCGGGCAGACAAGGTTCCCGACGTTTTCGAGAACGACAAGATCCAGGCTCTCCAGCGGCAGATGCTCCAGTCCCTCGAGCGTCATCTTCGCATCCATGTGGCAGGCGCCGCCCGTGTGGAGCTGCAGGGCCAAAAGCCCCGCGTTCTCCATGAGGCGCGCATCGACATCGGAGTCGACGTCCGCCTCCATGACCCCGATCCGGATCCGGTCCTTCAAAAGGCTTGCAAGATATAGGAGGACCGAGCTCTTCCCCGCTCCGGGGGATCCCATGAGGTTTATGAGGTACGTATTCGACTTTTTCAGTTTTTCCCGCACCAGGGCGGCATAGCGGCCGTTCTCGGTCTCGATGGCCTCCCTGACGTTGATCGTATCAATCATTCCTGTTCTTCCTTCCGGCACGCGTCCGCATTCTCATCCGTTACGATGTGCAGCGTCTGGCTCTTCTTTGCCAGGTACATGTATTCGTCCGCGCGCCTTGTGATGGACTCCTCCGTATCCCCGGGCCGCACCGCGGTGATGCCGATGGAGAAGTGGATCTTCAGCTCCTGCCCGTTGTACGTTGTCATCACGGAATCCGAGATCGAGGAAAAGCGCGTTGCAAGGGACGTCAAAGAGAAATCCCCCGGCAGGTTGATGACCGCGATGAACTCATCGCCGCCCCATCTGCCGCAGCAGTCGGTGTCCCGCACATTCCCGCGAAGAGCCTCTCCGAAGGCCCTCAGCACCGCATCGCCGGCCTCATGCCCGTAGACGTTGTTGAAGGAGCCGAACTGATCGATGTCGGTAAAGAGGACGGCAAATCTCGAGCCGTAACGCTGGTAGTCCCCGAACCGGTAGGACAGGAACGAGTCGACATAGGATCTTCTGACCAGTCCCGTCAGAGGATCGATGTTCGCCGCATCGACGAGCCCCTGGATCAGGGATCCCGTGTACATGTGGCTGCCCTCCTTCGAAAAGAGGACCATCACCGCTGTGACGGCGCCGTTCTTTTCCCGGACCGGGGCCTCAGAAACCTTCAGCTGGATGTGATACCCGTCCCGGTGGCGGAAGATCACATGGCGCTCACCGGATTCTGCAGAGGGTTCGCCCTCAAAGGGACAGGCGATGCGGCACAGGGTGTTCCCGCGCCCCGCAAAGCACCGCTCCCCGAAGAGGGAACACTCGGAACCTGTCATCTCCTGCCTCGGATACCCGGTCAGGTTTTCGGCCTCGCGGTTCCAGAACGCGATCTTTCTGTCGCTGTCCCAGATCGCACAGCCAAAGGAGAGGTGATCGAGCATGGCGGTGAGACTTTCAAAGGTATCCGGATCGAGATGAAGCTTTCGTGCCGGCAGCATCTCCTGCCGATCCGGCATCTCAAACAGATGCGAGAGAAGCCTTGTGTAGAGATCCTCAAAGGAGACGTCCTCCTCGGATGCAAGGTACCGTCTTGCCTCGGCTCTCTCCCCGATGCGCTCCTCGACACCGGCGACAAAGGAGAGGATCTTCTCCCTCTGCGTGCAGGAGGTGAGCACCACAAACCAGCTCTCAAAGACACCGCAGGTCAGCTGCCCGCTCCTCGTGCTGCCAAGCTCCGCCCCGGCAAGGAGAAGCACCGCCTCCTCGAGGCGGGTCAGATCCCTTTGCCGCTTCTCCTTCTCCTCCTTTGCCATGCGGCTCCTCAAGCCGTCGAAGTCCATGAGGATCATCGTAAAGTCCGCAAGGTCCTTCCGGTACCCCGCGGCAAGGGATGCAAGGGAAGACGTTAGCTCGGAAGGCGACGACAGGATTCCGGCATCCGATGCCGTTTTCTTCGTCTCCGGTACCGGCTTCGGGACGCCGTTTACCACCTCATAATGTCCCGGGAAGACCGCGTAGTAAACAAGATCCTCGCCCGCTCCCGGCCGGCAGGCGGCCACATGCAGCATTTCCTCAAAGGAGCCGTCGTCCGTCCTTGTGTGGAACACGGAGCCGATTCTGCCGTTCTCTGTCCTAGCACAGCGGGACGGCAGGGTCCGAAGATTCAAAAAGCTCAGAAATTCCGCCCTCTCGTCCTCCCGGATGGAGCGCTGTGCCTGTCTTGCTGCAAAGTCGTGCAGGCTCTCCCTGGTGATCTCGAGATGGTGTCCCGATGATCGCTCCACGCTCTGGACGCTCTCCTTTGTCAGGTTCAGCACAAAGAAGGACGCCATATAGGTCCGAAGGAAGGTGTAGAGAAGCTCCTGGATCTGATCCCGTCTTGCGATCTCCGAGGCCCTCGTGATCCACATGGACTCCGCGTACAGGAACAGACCTCTTCCGGAAGAGACCAGGGAAATTTCGAGGTTCACTTCGTGCTCTCCCGCCGTGTAGTTGAGCTGCTCCACGGTTCCCTCGCTCATCAGCATGCCCCGCCTGGAAAGAAAGGTCCCGAGCTGCGAGCCGCGGCGGTTTACCTGCTCCTCGAGCTGCTTCAGGGAATCATAGCCAAGCTTTTTGTTCTCCTCGAGGAAGGCGCTGTTTGCGGTGAGGTACCGCACCCTCGCGCCGTCAAATTCCAGCAGGGCACTCGCTCTGCCGGAGAGAAAGTCAATGCTCTTCTCCGCCGTATCGTAGGCGCCGGAGAGCTTTCGCTTCTCGACAACAAGGTTCTTCTGACGGCAGCTTCGAATACAGTCATCGTATTCCATCGGTGCAAGCGTGCAGTAGCCCTCGATGCGCTCGCAGCCGATGCTCTTCAGGTAGTCGAGCTCGTCCTGCCCCTCGACGCCGACCGCGAGGGTCCTGCCGCCCGCCTGGCGGTTCAGGCGGATCAGCGACTGGATCATCGCCTTCGTGATCTCGCTGTCCGGCTTCATGACCATGAGGTTGATCTTCATCGAGCTGACATCGAGATCCTTGAGATCCTGCCCGGACATGCCGCCCCGGTCGTAGTCCCCGAGGATATCCACCGACAGGTTGAAGCCCTCCTGGTGAATGGCAGATGCAAGAGACGACATCTCGTTCTCCGCCATCTTATTCCCGCTTCTTCCGTTCACCTCGAGGTTGATGAGAGACGGGTCGACCTGATAGCGCGATACGATCTGCCCGGCTTTCCCGGCAAGCTTTTTCCCGTCGCTCCCCCAGGGGGAGATGTTGATGGAAAAGCTCACCTCCTCCTCGCCGTTCTGCCTCCGCTCCCTGATATGAGAGCAGGCATCCTCAAGGGCTGCAAGATCGATGAGGGCCGCCTTCCCGCTCTGCTCAAGTTCCGGGATGAACATCCCGGGCATCACAAGGCCATAGACCGGATCTTTCCAGCGGGCAAGACACTCAAAGGATGTGATCTGCCCCGTGATGGTGCGGATGACCGGCATGTAGTAGATGTGAATCCAGCCTGACCTGATGGCCTCTTCAACGTGCTGAGAAAAATAGCCGTGTTCCGGCTTTCTGTCTTCCATAACCCTTCCGAATCCCCCGATACTTTCTGTAATTACACTTGTCAGTCTAATGTTTCACCGGTGATTTTGCAATCCGTGAAAAAAGTTCGAAAGAATCTTCCGGAAAAAGGAAGATCGCGGCATGCAAAAAGACCCCGCCCCAGCGGGCGGGATCCGAAATGTCAGGTCACATATGACGGGAGCCGGGCTGTCTACCCGTTCTGCTCTTTGCTGCCCTTCTGCTTTCCGAGGTAATCCCCCGTCAGCTGCAGCACCTTCGGGGTAAGCAGCAGAATCGCAATCAGGTTCGGGATCGCCATCAGCGCATTCATGCTGTCGGCAAGGTTCCAGACGATGTCAAGGCGCGTGCCGGCGCCGACGACCACGAAGACGACATAGATGGCCTGATAGACGAGCATTCCCTTCTCCCCGAAGAGGTACTCCATGCACCGTGCCCCGTACAGGCTCCAGGACAGGAGCGTCGAGAACGCAAACATGGTGATGCAGCAGGCGATGAGGATCGCCGCGCCGCGCTTTCCGAAGGTCGTGGAGAAGGCAAGGATGGTCAGATCCGAGGCCGCCGATTTCCCGTAAAAGGCCTCTGCCGTCCCCGATGTCAGGATGGAGAGCGCCGTCAGGGTGCAGATGATGATGGTATCGGCAAAGACCTCAAAGACGCCGTAGAAGCCCTGCTCCACCGGGTGCTCCACGTCCGCCGCCGCATGGGCGATCGGCGCGGTGCCAAGGCCGGCCTCATTCGAAAAGATGCCCCGTCCGAAGCCTGCCCGCATCGCCCCGCGGATCGCCGTCCCCGCAAGGCCGCCGCTCACGGCTGCCGGATTGAAGGCTCCCGTAAGGATCTGTGCAAACGAGGGTCCGATGGCCGATGCATGGGAAAAGATGACAATCAGAGCCGACACGATGTAGACAAGTGCCATGATCGGGACGAGCTTTTCGGTCACCTGTCCGATCCTTGTAAGGCCTCCGAAGAGGACAAGGATCGTGAGGAACGCCCCGATGATGCCGATGACAACAAGGATCATGCGAAGAAGCCCCGCATCGAGATCCGGGTTGAACGAGGTGATCACCGAGCCGATGGAGGAGGCGATCGTGTTGATCTGCGTCATGCAGCCCGTGCCGATCGCGGCAACCATCGCGAACACGCAGAAGATCACCGACAGTATCTTCCACTTTTTCCCGAGCCCCTCCTCGATGTAGTACATGGGGCCGCCGACGAAGTCGCCCTTTGCGTTCTTCCTGCGGTAGCGCACCGCAAGGACAATCTCCGCGTACTTCGTGCACATGCCAAAGAGCGCCGCAACCCACATCCAGAAGATCGCCCCGGGCCCTCCGATCGCAAGGGCACCCGCCACTCCTGCGATGTTGCCGGTGCCGACGGTCCCTGCAAGGGCGGTGGTCAGCGCCTGGACGGGTGTCAGTGTGCCGCTTTTATTCCCCTTCTCCTTCTTGCCGAAGAGGCGCCCGACCGTCTTCTTCATGATGAAGGGAAAGCGGGCAAACTGAAGGAAGTGAAGGCGGACGGTTAAGTAGATGCCGGTGCCGAGAAGCAGCATCAGCATCGGAACGCCCCAGATCGCGGCATCCATGGCCGCTGTGATGTCTGTGAGATTCGAAAGAAACTGCTGCATGAACGTACTCCCCCTGATTTTGGAAAAAATGCCAGCCCGCCTATCTTAACAGCTGGAAGCCTTCAGGTCCACAAAAACCGCCGGGACAGCACAAAAGCTTGCATTTTCTAAAAATCGGTGTATGCTTGCAGACAAGTACTGGACTACTCAAATCGAAAGAAAAACAGTGATCAGACTAGTCCACTTTAAAACACTCGGACCGGTCCAGAAGGAGGAGATCATGAAGAAACAGGATACCGCATTTCTCGTCACAGCCGCGATGTTCACGGCCCTCACCTTTGTGGCGACCTATATCATCCGGTTCCCCACCCCGACGATGGGCTATGTCAATGTCGGTGACTGCTTTGTCATTCTCTCGGGGATTTTCCTGGGGCCTGCCTTCGGTGCCCTCGCGGGCGGCCTCGGCTCCGCACTCTCGGATCTGGTGGGCGGATACTCCCTCTTTGTCCCGGGAACCTTTGTCATCAAGGCGCTGATGGCCCTTGTGGCAGCCCTGCTCTTCCGTGCCCTGAAAAAGCGCCCCGTCGCCGCGGTCCTTATCTCCGGCATCGCAGCCGAGGCGATCATGGTGACCGGCTACTTTGGCTACAACATTCTTCTCACGTCCCTTTCCGGGAATGCAGACGTCTCCCTTGCAGCCGCTGCTGCCTCCTCCGCCGCGGAGATCCCCTTCAACCTCGTCCAGGGAAGCATCGGCATCGTGCTTGCCATCGTCCTGCAGCCCCTGGTGCACCGGATCCTGCAGAAGACTCTCTCCGGGGTCCGCTTTGCAGCCTGAGGACAGAAACAGCCATAAAAGAGCAAACAGCAGACGCCGTGAAAAAGCGCCTGCTGTTTTTTGTAGCCGAAATTTTAAGCTTTCATTACTCCGAAAGCAGGTACTTCCGGATGGCAAAGGCACAGCCGTTGTCATCATTTGTCGGAAGAACCTCATCGGCCGCTTCCTTTGCCCTGTCCGCTCCGTTCCCCATGCAAAGGCCAAGACCTGCATCCTTCAGCATCGGGATGTCATTGTCCGCATCTCCGACGCCGATCACCTGCTCCTTCGGGATTCCGAGAGCCTTTGCAAGGTCCAGAAGCCCCGAGCCCTTGGTCACCCCGGGAATGCTGACCTCAAGGGATGAGGCCTCGGCATTCGTGAGATCCACCGGCAATAACGAGAGCCTCTTTCTTGTCCGCTCCCTGCCCTCCGTCGTTGCATGATAGAGGTTGACCTTCTCAAATTCGCCGCTGTGCTCCTGAAGAAATGCTGCCATGTCGTCCACCGGGGTCGCGCACTGTGCATAGAGGGAGGTGTAGATTCCCATGTGGTAGTGGTCCATGCGGGAGAGATCGTCTTTCTGCACATAGGACGCTCCCCCGATCAGCGCCTGGGGCATGATGTCCTCCTGTGCGATGGCAGACAGCAGTGCCGGCGTGATCGCAGAATCCAGGGTATGGCGCTTCAGGATCCGGTGCTCCACCCGGTCATAGAGGAGCGCTCCGCAGGCGGTGACAAGGTAGCGGATATCGTCAAAGTCCTTCTCATAGGGCAGGAGCTCCGCAACAGGCCGCCCCGTGCACACCGCGACGTCCTTCCCCGCAAGGCGTGCCTCATGAATCGCCGCAAGGTTTTCCTTCGAGATCGTCTTCCTGCTGTCAAGCAGGGTCCCATCCATGTCAAAAGCAATCAGTCTGTACATTCCCAACCCTTTTCTTCGCCCCTTTGCTGTACAATGTTCCCATAAGGAGGAGAATTCTCATGGGAAAGTTTCGCTGTATCCGCAGGATTATAACCGCACTCATCTGCTCTGCCCTGCTGCTGTCTGTGTCCGTTCCGGTGAGCGCAAAGTCCCTCACCCCCGCTGAAGAGAACGCCGGTCAGCCGGTTGCAATCCGGCTCTCGTTTGTCGGCGACTGCACGCTGGGGACCGATGTCAATTTCGGCGGCGTGCGTTTTACGGACTACTACGCCAAGTACGGGCCGGACTATTTCCTGACCGGCGTCCGGAGCTTCTTTGAGACCGACGATCTCACCGTGGTGAACCTCGAGGGGACGCTGACCACCTCAAAGGCAAGGGCCAGCAAGACCTTTGCCTTCAAGGGAGATCCTTCCTATACAAAGATCCTCACCGGAAGCTATGTTGAGGCCTGCAACTTTGCAAACAACCACAACCGCGACTACGGAAATCAGAGCTTCACCGACACCACCAAAGCCCTCGACAGGGCAGGCATCGCCTGGGTGTGCGATGACAACGTGCGTATCCTCGACGTCAAAGGTGTGAAGGTCGGCCTTGCGGGAATCTATGAGCTCGCTGCCCTCACGGGGTGCGATTCCCTGGTCAAAAAGGACATCGAGACCCTGAAGGCGCAGGGTGCGGACGTCATCTGCGTCGAGTTCCACTGGGGAATCGAGGGAGACTCCGTTCCGGATAAAAACCAGGTGACCCTCGCCCACAACGCCATCAACTACGGTGCGGACCTGGTCGTCGGCTCTCACCCGCACGTGCTCCAGGGGATCGAGACCTATAAGGGAAAGCAGATCGTCTACAGCATGGGGAACTTCTGCTTTGGCGGAAACTCGAATCCCAAAGACAAGGACACGATGCTCTACCAGATGAACTTCCAGCTCTCGGCGCCGGATGCCGCAGGGCACCGGACCATCACCGCAACGGCGGAGAATGTCATCCCCTGCCGGCTCTCCAGTGTGACGACCAGCAACAACTACCAGCCGACCACCGTGACCGGGTCCGAGGCAAGGCGCGTCATCGCAAAGATCCAGCAGCGCTCCGATGCCGCGGCGGCAAAGTACCACACCACGGCCGACACCATCGTCCTTGACCCGGCCTTTCAGTAATCAGTACAAACGGCAGAATCAGAGATACCACTCCTTGCGCCTTAGTGTCAGGTACGGGCGTGCGCTCCGCACTTCCGGTACCCTGTCAAGATCGACAGAGGCAACGTAAAGCCCCGGTATCTCTCCTGCTTTCAAAATTGTATTTCCATCCGGATCCACGAGGAGGGACTGTCCCGCAAAGGACATGCCCTCCTCTTTTCCTGTCCGGTTGCACATGGCAATGCAGCACTCATTCTGATACGCCTGCACCCGGATCTCCTGCTCAAAAAGCTCCATCGGCTCTGCCTTCGTGTTGGCAGTGGGTATCAGGATCAGCTCTGCGCCCTGAAGGGCCTCGGTCCGGATGCTCTCCGGGTAGTGCCGGTCAAAGCAGACCACAATCCCGATCTTTATCCCGGAAACATCAAAGACATGAAAGCCGTCATTCGACGGGGTGTAGTAGTCCTGCTCGTAAAACTTGGGCACCTGTGCCACATGGACCATCGCCTGTCTTCCCAGGATCTCCCCGTCCCGGCCGATCAGAAAGCTCATGTCATAGGGCTTCCCGCCTTTTTCACAGTAAAAGTTCGGGGAGGCAAGGATCTTCTCCCGTTTGCAGGCCTCCTGAAAGCTTCGGATCGCAGGATCGTCTTCCGGAATCGGGGCAGGGCCAGGTCTCTCACTCTTTTCGTACTGTGCAAAGAAGGGCGTCAGCTGTACCTCCGGGTAGAGGACAAGGTCTGCCTTCTTTCCCGCCGCCTCCTGAAGGAGGGAAAGGCCCGTCTTTAAGTTCTCCTCCGGATCCTTTGTCATCTGCATCTGGGCAAGTGCAATGGTAAATTGTCTCATGTCTTCTCCTATTTTTGCAGGGCTGCGTTCTTACCGTACTTTGCTCACGTCCTGTTCTCTCCTGCAAAAGGGTAACAGAGAATCCCTGAAAACGCAAAAAAGGAAGGCGGATTTCTCCGCCCTCCCAAGGGGTATTACGGTATAAAACTGCTGTTCAGGCTCTCAGATGTTTATGCCTGCGCTTCCTTCTTCTGCCTGTTGTACTTGCGGACTGCAAGGACTTCGAGGAGAACAAGGAGTGCGCCGATGGCAACATCGATGCAGATCAGGCCGATCTCCCAGGTCGGAAGGCTCACGCCTGCCGAGGTGTCATAGGCTCTCGAATTGACCACCGTGTAGAGGATGTTCTTCGATGCCTGGCGCATTGCGATGATGGATGTTGCAGAGGTCTGATCGGTAACCGTGGACTGATCCGTTGCATAGGTTGCCAGCATCAGGTCGCAGCCGTTGCGCATCATGCGGTCCGCATCCTGGTAGCCGTAGCCGCCGAAGTAGTCGGTCTCCGCAAGGCCGTGGAAGCCCCACTCGCCGCGAAGGACGGTGTTTAACAGCTCCGGGCAGGCCTCAGCCGGAACAAGACCGATGTTGTTGAAGGCGACCATCGTTGCTGCGGGATCGGAGTTCTTGAATGCGATCTCGAAGGACTTCAGGTAGATCTCTCTCATGGACTGCTCATTCAGCCATGTGCAGAGAAGACCGGTACGGTTGGTTTCCTGATCGTTCGTTGCAAAGTGCTTCACATAGGAGTACACGCCGTGTGCTCTTGCGCCGTTGACAGCGTTTGCGCACATCCAGCCGGCCAGAACGCCGTCCTCGGAGTAGTACTCGAAGTTACGTCCGCCGAATGCACTTCTGTGGGTGTTCGTCGCCGGTGCATACCAGCCGGACACGTCCATGTCGTTTGCCATCTCACCGATGGAATCGCCGAAGGCGTAAGCCAGATCCTTGTTCCAGGTGCAGGCGATCATCACGGCTGCCGGGAATCCGATGGAACCCTGGCCGGTGAAGTTGTTGTTGTTGGAAGCAGGGCCATCGCAGTCATAGGTCTGAACCTTGTCGATGGACTTGATCGCAGAGGTCTCATAGCCGCCGAGGCTGATGAGCGTATTCATGTCAGCGGGGGTCAGCTCATCGAGGAGCGTATCCCACTGAGGATCGTCGTAGTCGACACCGCGAAGATCGGCAAGCTTCACGCCGTTCTTTGCGCCGGTCGTCGGCATGACATCGTCCGCGTTGTTGTAATCCTCTTCCTTGTAGTTCGTGTTGTTGACGTACTGGCTCTTCTGATCCTCCGGCATCTCGAAGTTGGTCGGAGCAGCGGTTGCCTCGTCATAGTTTGCAAAGCCATCCTTCCGGGACAGGTAGGTGATGCCCTCGCCCTCTGCGAACTGGAACTGGTTCACAGCAGCGATCTTGTCGGAAGATCTCTTGTTGTTCTCATCATAGACGATCTTGTCCGGGACGTTGACGGTCTTGGAGTCGATCTTGTCATGTGCATCGGTGTTGATGGAGATCTCATAGTCTCCATCGTCGAGGACGTAGCAGCCCTCGCCGTAGGTGTCATAGGAGGCCATGTCCTCGAGAGCAAACGAGATGGTGATGGTCTGAGAGGCACCCGGATCGAGCAGGTCGGTCTTTGCATACTCGATGAGGTTTGCAGCCGACTTCTCGATGCCGCCGTTCGTGTAAGGCGGATTGTAGTAAACCTCGACAACGTCCTTGCCTGCGACATCGCCGGTGTTGGTCACCGTGACATCGAAGGAAACGGTCGTGCCGTCGTTCGTGATATCACCCATCTCCTGGGAGAAGGTGGTGTAGGAAAGACCGTAGCCGAACGGATAGACAACTGCGGAATCGTAGTCGAAATCCATGTTGCCGGCCTGTGCTTCCGCATAGGCGGTCTCGTAATACTTGTAGCCGACGTAGATACCCTCGACGTAATTGACGAAGGTCGGATACGCCTTGCCGCCGTCAGCAAACATGTTGTCGACGCCAAACTCTTCCATGTTGGTGTAATCAAAGTCGCCGAAGTTGTTGGCACTCGGTGTGGACAGAAGGTCCGCAACGAAGGTATCGGCGGTCTTGCCGGACGGGTTCACGGTACCTGCGAGGATCTCGCCGAGGCCGTCAAAACCGGTCTGACCGGTGCCCGGGCAGTAGAGCACGGACTTGATCTGCGGATAGTCGTTGACAAAGCCAAGCTCCATCGCATTTGCGGAGTTGACGATGACAATGACGTTGTCGAAATCGGAAGTGACTTCGTTGAGCAGAGCGGTCTCGCGGTTCGAGAGCTCCAGATAGGACTTCGAAGCATCGAGATCATCTGCCTGATCGGAATAGCGGACACCCGATGCGCCGAAAGGTCCCTCGGTGCTGAAGGTATCTTCGCCGTCATAGCTCATCGGAAGGTCTGCGCCCTCGCCGCCGGATCTTGCAATGAAGAAGATCGCGGTATCGGAGTAGTCCTTCGCGCTGTTGAACAGGTCGCCGTACTCATCGACGGTCGGCTCCGGAATCGTCCAGTCCTGGCCCATCATGCCGACGGTCGGACGGTCGGTTCTCCAGTTCGTGTAGAAGTCCACGAGATCCTGGTTGTACTCGATTCCCGCATCGGTAAGGCCCTGCAGGAAGGACACGGTCGGATACTGATCGGACATCGATCCGGATCCGGTGCCGCCGTAGATCGGGTTCGTGGAGGACCAGCCGAAGACGTTGACCTTCGCGCCGGACTGAAGCGGCAGCTCGTTGTCATCGTTCTTTAACAGGACGATGCCCTCTTATGCGATCTGCGTTGCGACTTCCTTTGCATGCTGGGAAGACTCATCGGAGATCTTTCCGCCGCCCATGGCCATGTTCACCATGGAGTAGACGGGCCCTAAAACGATCGTATTCAGCGTGATGACAAGAATTGCAAAAAATGCAATCCAGGTCGTCTTCCGGATAACTTTCTTTTTGGGCTTTTGCTTTACTTTGACCGTCACCACGATTGCAATGACGATCGCAGCCACGAGCGCAGCGATGATGATGACCAGCTGCGGGATCATGGTCTGCAGGACGGCAATGACGTCCGCAATGTTAATTGACAGCATAAATACCTCCCTCCAGTAAACTACTGTCTCCCCGGAAGCGCCATTGCCCCGGGTCTGTACACAATCTACCAGAGTTCGCGTTCCGCAACCCTTCCTGTCACAAAATGACACTTTTCTGGCACAAACGGTAAAAAATACGTAGCCACGCTCTGTCCAACCTGCATAAAAAAAGCCGTCCGGGAAGCTGTTTTCCCGGACGGTATGTCCATTTCGTACAATCGTACGACAATTTCCAGTTGAAGTCTTATGCTGTCTGCACAGTCCGTCTCTTCTTCTGCCACTGCACGAACGTGCAGGCGGCGACGATCGCAAGACCCACGAGATCGGTCACGGTCTCCGGGGCGATAAGAAGAATGCCGCCTGCCGCAAAGGCGATGCGGATCACTGGATCTGCCTTTGCAAAGAGGTACCCCTCAAAGGCCGCCGCCAGGGCAAAGAGTCCGATGAGGGTCGTTGCGGTGACAACGACAACGGAGAGCGGCGTTGAGTCGACGAGAATCAGCGCCGGGTTGTAGCAGATGACATAGGGTACCATGAAGGCTGCAATCGCAAGCTGCGAGGCGCGGAATGCGGTCTTCATCGGATTTGCCTTTGCGATCGCGGCGCCCGCATAGGCGGCAAGGGCCACCGGCGGCGTGATATCCGCGACGATGCCGAAGTAGAACACGAAGAAGTGGGCCGCCATTGCGGGCACGCCCATGCGGATCAGGATCGGCGCGCAGGTCGCCGCCATGATGCAGTAGGTCGCCGTGGTCGGAACACCCATGCCAAGGACGATGCAGCAGAGCATCGTGAGAAGCAGGGCGATGATGAGGTGCGTTCCCGCGACCTTGATGATGCCGTTGATGAGCTCGTTTGCAAGGCCCGTCATCGTGATGGATCCGGAGATGATGCCCGCAACGCCGCAGGCAGCCGCCACGGTGATGGTGCCCCGTCCGCCGGCCTCCAGCGCATCCAGGAACTTCTTCGGGGTGATGCGGTTCTCCTTGTCGAAGAGGGAAACCACGATGGAGAGGACGATGGAATAGGCCGCCGCCCTCTGCATGGTCATGTAGTTGCCGGAGACCCAGACCACCAGCATGACCAGGGGAAGGAGCAGGTAGAGCTTTTTCACGAGCTGTGAAAAGTGCGGCAGCTCCTCCTTCGGAATGCCGGAGAGCCCCTCCTTCTTTGCCTCGAGGTGCACCGAGATGAAGATGCCGGTGAAGTACAGAAGTGCCGGGATAATCGCGGCGACGAGAACGCTGCTGTAGGGAACGCCGAGGAAATCCGCCATGAGGAAGGCCGCGGCGCCCATGATGGGCGGCATGATCTGTCCGCCGGTCGAGGCAGCCGCCTCGACAGCACCGGCAAATTCCGGGCGAAAACCCGTCTTTTTCATCATCGGGATGGTAACCGACCCCGTGGTCACGGTATTGCCGACCGACGATCCGGACACCATGCCGCACAGGGCGGAGCTGATGACCGACACCTTTGCGGGGCCGCCCGAGTACTTTCCTGCCACGCAGTTGGCGAGGCTGATGAAGAACTGGGAGATACCGGTTCTCTCGAGGAAGGCGCCGAAGATGATGAAGATCACGATGTAGCGCGAGCACACGTTGACGGGCGTCGAGAAGATGCCCTCCTTCGTGTAGAACACGTTCCGGACAAAGTAGCGGACACGCCCGAAGAACGAGGGATTCGTGAGCCCAAGGAACAGTGCATAGACCACAAAGAACAGCGCAACGATGAGGATCGGAAGACCCACGCACCGGCGCGTCACCTCAAGGAGAATCGCGATGCCGATAATGCCGATCACGATCTGGTACGGCTGAAATCTGGTCCCCTGCTGGATGATCGACTCCGCATTGAACGTAAAGTAAAAGTACGATCCCATGCCGGCGATCATCATCACGATGTCATACCAGGGCATGTAGTTGACTCTCTGCTCTCCCTTTTTTGCGGGATAGACGAGAAACCCCATGAGGATCACAAGCCCTAAAAACGAGGTCAGGCGGATCTCCTCGAGGAAGGTTGCAAACAGGGTCACATAGATGCACCAGATCGAAAAGCCGATGATGATGCCCTTTACAATCCCGCCGGGAACACCGGTCCAGATCCTGGTGTTCGACTCCCGGTCGTACTTTTTCATGACGGCATCGACGTCCGCCTGGGCGTTTTCCGAAGCCGTGACAGTACTCATATCTTTCTGTTCATCAGTCATGGCTTGCCTCCTTCAGCGGGTCGTCCGCAGGATCGAGGGTCTGAACCTCAATCCCGTGCTCCTTGTAGTAGCGGGCTGCGCCCTCGTGGAACGGGGCCGCCATGCCGCTTGTTGCGGTATCCAGAGAGAGCTCTGCTCCCTTTGCGTTCTCGGCCGCGATGTTGTCCATGTGGTCGAAGATCGCACCGGTCATCTCGTAGACAAGGTCGGAGGAGAGGTTTGCGGAGACGATGACGGTTGCCTTGACCGTGATCGTCCCGACGTCCTCGTCCTGTCCGGGGTAGGTTCCTGCCGGGATGTCCGCTTCCGTATAATACGGGTGGTCTGCAAGGATCTTGTCCCTAAGGTCCCCGTCGATCGGGACAAAGGAGACGCCGTTTGTCGTTGCAAGCTCCGTGATCGCGGGCGTCGGCGGACCGGCGACGATGAAGGCGGCATCGATCATGCCATCCTTTAAGGCCTCCTTGCTGGCGTCAAAGCTCTGGTACTGGGGCTTGATGTCATCAAGGGAAAGCCCTGCTCCCTCAAGGACGTCCATGGCGTTGAAGTACACGCCGGATCCCGCCTCGCCGACGGAGACTCTCTTTCCGCGAAGGTCCTCGACGCTCTTGATGTCCGGATCCATGGAAAAGAGCTGCACGGTCTCATCGTAGAGCGCCCCGAGCACGCGGAAATCGTGGGTCGGACCGTCCTGCTCGAAGGACTTCGTCCCGTCCCAGGCATAGGCCATGACGTCCGACTGGGTAAAGCCCAGCTGGAAATCCCCGTCCTGAATGGACTGGATGTTCACCTTCGAGCCGCCCGATGACACCGCGGTCACCTTGCCGTCGCTGTAGTTGGTCATGTACTGGGCGAGAACGCCCCCGTACGCATAATAGGTGCCCGCCGTGCCGCCTGTTCCGAACATCATCCTCGTCTGTCCGCACCCGGACAGCAGGATGGCAAGAACCGGCAGCAATGCAACAAGCACCGCACCTTTTGTTCCTCTCCTCACGTCAGCTCCTCCTCAAAAAAGCGCATTGCCAATATGTTTGTCCTATTTTAGCAGATGAGAGGGGAAAATACAGTCTCGCAATCCCCGGTAAATCCTGATACATTAAAGTCCGAATGAAAAGCACCCCGGTGGAAAACATCGGGTAAGACCATAGATCTGGATTCATTTCTTACAGGGGGACATATGGCACAGCAGGAAGAACAGACACAGAAGACCCGGATTCCGGTGATCACGATCAGCCGCGAGTACGGCGCCGGCGGACGCACCATCGCAAGGGGACTTGCAAAAGAATTCGACATTCCCTGGTATGACAAAGACTTTGTCGCAAAGACCGCGGAAAAATCCGGTTACTCGGTCGAGGACATCAACCGGGAGGGCGAGCGCCTCTCGAAGGGAAGCCGGTTCCTGAACTCGGTGCTCAACAACTCCGCTTCCTATACAAGCTCCCACGACGGCATCTATGAGGCACAGAAGAAGGTCATCCTCGATCTCTCCAAGGAACCCTGCATCATCGTCGGCCGCTGCGCGAACTTCATTCTCCGGGAGGCGAACGTCCCGGCCTTCTCCGTCTTTCTCTATGCGGACGAGGAGCTTCGCATAAGACGCGCCGGAGAGCTTGCCGAGAACGGGGACATGGAGCTTCGCCGCTTCGTCAACAAGATCGACACCCAGCGCGACAACTACTGCCGCAACTACACGCATCATTCGATGGGCGACTACCATCTCTACGACCTGTGCCTCAACTCCGGCCGCATGTCGATGGAGGAAAATGTTGCCCTCATCGCCAAGATGGTCCGGAGCATGGCAAGATAGGAAGAATGGCATATTGACAATCCCGACCGATCTCATCAGAATAGGCTTTCAGGCAATGCATCTCCCGCTTGGGGAGATGTGTTTTTTAAAACTTTCCCAATAAGTTGTACCCCGGAAATCTGTTGAGTTTGCAAGGCTTTTGACGCCGAGAACTCGCAGCTCCCATCAGGAAAATACCGTTAAACTTTCTGGTATTTACCCGAAAATGGGGTACAGCACAGCCGCAAAAATAAATTCAATCCGATAAATATGTTTTAAATGTTGATTTATGAGTTCTTTGTGGCACAATTGAACTCGGAAATAAGGTTCACTTGAACACACGAATGCTGCGTATTATGATGTATTTATCATAATATCTGCATTTTTAAGGAGCTCAGTTATGTCAGTACCGGAAGACGTACGTCGGGTATCACGGCCGGATCATACCGTTGTCTGTGACAGCGGCCATGACGGGCCGGAACAGTACATGGTTCGTCAGCGGGAACCGGGGACCAGGATCAACGGCAAGGTCATCGGCCATATCTACAACGGAAGGTTTGTCCCGCTGAAAAACAAAAGACTCCTTCCAACCGATACCCCGGAGTTTGCGGTCTACGGCAGTGCTGCGGTTGCAAACAGCGTCTCGCAGGATCTGTTTCAGAACCTGACGGAGATCTTTGAGCTTCGGCAGGCTGTTACGATCATGGCGATCGCCCTGGTACGTGTATTATCACCGGGCACTACGGATTCGGAACTGCAGGCGGAGTACCGGTCGAGCTTCCTGCAGATTTATTACCCGGACGCTCAGCTCTCCAAAAACACTGTCGGAGATCTTCTGCAGAGCATCGGGAGACACCCGTCACTCTGCAGTGAGTTCTACAAGAAGAGACTGGAAAGCCTTCTTCCGGAATCGCATATCGCTATCGACGGTATG
>Ga0256406_1003371_pt1 | contig 19958 bp, 23 predicted proteins | sample RumenRJG_03DNA_FD_185986 | JGI IMG/M metagenome (GOLD analysis project Ga0256406, IMG submission 185986) | Bovine rumen microbial communities from Lethbridge, Alberta, Canada - RJG_03 | ecosystem: Host-associated > Mammals > Digestive system > Stomach > Rumen | place: Canada: Alberta | collected... | reverse complement strand
AGGAAGGTCTGAGATTCGCTATCAGAGAAGGCGGAAGAACCGTAGGCTCCGGCGTTGTAACCGAAATCATCGAGTAACAGATGGAACCCAGTCAAAAGACGCTCCAACGGGCGTCTTTTGTTGTATTAAACGGAGTGATAAGTGAAACGGCAACGAGATAGGAGATGTCGCCAATGAAGGAAGTCAAAAGGCCGAGAAGGCCGATGATATTTTATTATCTGCTGATTCTTTGCGTGATACTGGCGTTCAACATGTTTGCTCTGCCGGCCATGCAGCAGAGCCAGATCACCAAAGTAGACTATGGAACGTTCATGAAGATGACGGAAGACCGGGAGATTAAGCAGGTCCAGATTCAGAGCAGCAAGATCATTTTCACCGACAAAAACGGTAAATACTATTCCACCACACCCATGGAGGGGGATGCAGGACTGACTGAGCGCCTGTATAAGTCCGGAGCGAAATTTACCACCAATATCACGAACAGCGGAAGCGCATCGCTGCTGATTTCTCTGCTGGGATGGATTCTGCCGATTATCATCTTCCTCTGGCTGGGACAGGTTCTGTCCAAACGAATGATGGACAAGGCGGGAGGAGGTCAGGGCTCCATGATGTTTGGAATGGGCAAGAGCAACGCCAAGCTTTACGTCCAGTCCACCGAGGGCATTCACTTCGACGATGTGGCCGGAGAAGACGAGGCGAAGGAGAACCTGATGGAGATCGTGGAATATCTCCACAATCCAGAGAAGTATACTGCTGTGGGCGCGTCTATGCCTAAGGGCGTTCTGCTGGTAGGGCCGCCGGGAACCGGAAAGACCATGCTGGCGAAGGCCGTGGCAGGAGAGGCGAACGTACCGTTCTTCAGCATCAGCGGATCTGAATTTGTCGAGATGTTCGTGGGAATGGGTGCATCCAAGGTAAGAGATCTGTTCAAACAGGCCAAGGAGAAGGCGCCCTGCATCGTGTTCATCGATGAAATCGACGCGATCGGAAAGAAGAGAGAAAACCAGCTGGCCTCCAACGATGAACGGGAGCAGACGCTGAACCAGCTGCTGACAGAAATGGACGGATTTGAGAGCAACAACGGCGTCATTATTCTGGCTGCGACTAACCGTCCGGAATCTCTGGATGCTGCACTTCTGCGGCCGGGCAGATTCGACCGCCGGGTGCCGGTGGAACTGCCTGATCTTGCAGGAAGAGAAGCGATTCTGAAGGTTCACGGAAGGAAAGTCCGACTGGCTGAGGACGTGGACTTTCATACTGTTGCCAGAATGGCCTCCGGCGCTTCCGGCGCGGAGCTGGCCAATATCATCAACGAGGCGGCGCTGCGGGCTGTCCGGGACAACCGGACTACAGTCTGCGAGGCTGATCTGGAGGAGAGTATCGAGGTCGTCATCGCCGGATACCAGAAGAAGAACGCGATTCTCTCCGACGATGAAAAGCGGACCGTCGCATATCACGAAATCGGGCACGCACTTCTGGCGGCGCTTCAGACTGATTCCGCGCCGGTGCAGAAGATCACCATCATCCCCAGAACGTCGGGAGCGCTTGGCTATACGATGCAGGTGGACGAGGGAGACAAATATCTCCTGTCCAAGGAAGAACTGGAGAACAAAATCGCCACTTTCACCGCAGGACGCGCCGCAGAGGAGGTCAGGTTCGGACGCATCACCACAGGGGCGTCTAACGATATCGAGCAGGCTACACGCCTGGCGCGCGCCATGATCACCCGATACGGCATGAGCGATGAATTCGGCATGGTCGCGATGGAGACGGTGAATAACCAGTATCTCGGCGGGGATACGTCGCTGACCTGCTCTGCCGCGACTCAGGAGGAGATCGACAAGCGCGTCGTGGAAGTGATCCGGGAGCAGCATCAGAAGGCTCTGAAGATGCTCCGCGACAACAAAGACAAGCTGGATGAGCTGGCCGAATTCCTCTATGAGAAGGAAACGATCACAGGAGAGGAATTCATGGAGATTCTTCACAAGGGCAGCATATCGGGAAAGAGCAACACAGAGTCTCCGGAGCCGCCGCAGGAATGACGGTTCATACGGCGCGGGAGCGAATGATATCAGGAACAGTATATGAAACATATATTCATCATCAACCCGGCCGCGGGGCAGGGAAAGGAACTGGAAACGCTGCGGCAGGAAATACTGAGAGAAACCAGGCTGCGTCTGATAGAGGCGATGATCCACCGGATCAATGCGAGAGGTGACGCCGAGAGAACCGCCGCCCGCTATGCGGCGGAACTGAAGGGCGAGGAGGCTCGGTTTTACGCCTGCGGCGGCGACGGCACGCTTAACGAGGTGATTAACGGTGCCGCGGGTTATCAGAACATTTCTGTCGGCATGATCCCCATCGGGACGGGGAACGATACCATCCGGAATTTTTCGCCGCCGGAAAAAGCGTTCCGCAGCGTTGCGGCACAGCTGACGGGAACACCGCGGCAAATAGATCTGCTGCGGTGCAGAGGCCGGATTGACGGCATCAACGTTGATCGGTTCTGTGTCAATATGATCAACAACGGATTCGACTGCAATGTGGTGGCGAGAGCTGCGCAGTTGAAGGAGCGTCCGTTTCTGGCCGGCTCCGCGGCGTATATGTTGGCTGTGTTTGAAAAGTTTGTGCGCAGGGAAGGCATCCGCCTCACCGTATACGGTGATGGCGAAAAAATCATCGACGGCAGCATGCTCCTCTGCGCAGTATGCAATGGCTCCTACTGCGGAGGCGGGATTAAGTCTGCTCCCCAGGCAAGTCTCGTGGACGGCATGCTGGATCTGAACATCATCAATTATGTGAGCCGGCGGCAGTTCCTTCGTTTTTTTCCGGACTTCGCCCGGGGAAAGCATCTGGAGAGAAAGGATATCGGAGATCTTCTGATCACAAAGAAATGTCGCCGCGTTCGCCTGGTTCCGAAGGACAGCGAGAGTTTTCTGACCTGTGTGGACGGTGAGATTGCCGATACTTCGGAGCTGGAGGTTGAAATTTGCCCCGGCGCGCTGCGGCTGATTATCCCGGCGCACTGAGGCTGATTATCCGGGTGCACCGAGACTGACTGCCCGGGAGCGCTGCGGCTGATTATTCCGGAGCACCGAGGTTGACCGTCCGGGAGCATCGCAGATGATTATCCCGGAGCGTCGCAGCTGACCGCGTTCGCACGTCCCGCAAAATTGAAATCTTGCGGGACGTGGCTTTTTTGTAGTATAATATATTATCTATGGGCAGAGACAGAGAAAACGTGCGAATGCGCAGCCTGCCCGGAGGTAACATGAGCAGTATAATACAGATCAGAAATCTTATATTTGAATATGAGAAGGAAGAGAACGGAGAACCGGTCCGTGCCATCGACGGCGTTACCCTGGATATCGAAGAGGGAAGTTTTGTCGCTGTCATCGGCCGCAACGGATCCGGGAAATCCACGCTGGCCAAGAACCTGAACGGACTCTTTGTTCCCACGGAGGGAACGGTCCTTGTAGACGGATGGGATACCCGCGACGATGAGCATATATGGGAGGTTAGGCAGACCGCCGGCATGGTCTTTCAGAACCCGGACAATCAGCTGGTTTCCTCTATCGTTGAGGATGATGTGGCGTTTGGCCCGGAGAATCTCGGAGTGGAACCGTCCCTGATCCGGGAACGGGTGGACAGGGCTTTGTCGTCCGTGCGAATGGGCGAGTACCGGCACAAAGCACCCCATCAGCTTTCCGGCGGACAGAAGCAGAGAGTCGCCATCGCAGGCGTCATCGCTATGCGCCCGAAATGCATTATCTTCGATGAGCCCACTGCGATGCTGGATCCCCGGGGGCGGCGCGACATCATGAAAATCATACAGCAGCTGCATGAGGAAGGGATCACCGTGATCCTGATCACTCATTTCATGGACGAGGCGGTGAGAGCGGATCGAGTCATTATCATGGATAAAGGCAGTGTTCTCCTGGACGGAACTCCCGCTGAGGTGTTTTCCCGGCGGGAACGAATGCTTGAGGTCAGTCTGGACGTGCCGGTGGCGGTTGAAATCGCAGCGATGCTGCGCAGCAGAGGAATTGACGTTCCGGAGGATGTAATTACGCCGGAGGACATGGTGGAGTTTGTATGTCAATACAGGTAAGAAATCTTTCATACATATATAACGAAGGCCTGACCAGTGAGACCGTCGCTTTGGACAATATCAATTTTGATATCTATGACGGCGAGGTGGCAGGTATCATCGGACACACGGGAAGCGGCAAATCCACGCTGCTTCAGCAGCTGAACGGGCTGCTGAAACCCCGCGGAGGCACAATCATCGTCGGCGGAACGGACATTACCCGTCCGGGAATCTCCATGAGGGATGTGCGGCGGAGAGTCGGTCTGGTCTTTCAGTATCCTGAATATCAGCTATTTGAGGAAACCGTCGCTCTGGATGTGGCCTTCGGTCCCAAAAATCTGGGGCTTAGGGAGGACGAGGTCGATGAACGCGTCCATGATGCGCTGGAACTTGTCGGACTGGACTACGATGAAGTGGCGGGGCGATCGCCCTTTGAGCTTTCCGGCGGGCAGAAACGCCGTGTTGCCATCGCAGGCGTCATAGCCATGAAGCCGCAGGTGCTGATTTTGGACGAACCCACTGCAGGGCTTGATCCGGGCTCTCATGACGAGATTATGGCGATGATCCGCAAGGTACACGAATCACAGCAGAATATCATCCTCTTTGTTTCCCATAATATGGAGGATGTGGCCGCGCTCTCAGATAAAGTGATGGTTATGGATCGTGGCAAGCTGATCACGGTGGGAACGCCGAAGGAGGTATTCCGTCAGAGGGACCGGCTTGCGGCGATTGCGCTGGACGTGCCGCCGGTGACAGAAATGATGTTTCAGCTGAAGGAGAGAGGAATCGATGTCGATACCGGCGCACTGACGCTGCGGGAGGCGGAGGAGTCGATTTATGATTATCTGAGAGGAAGCAAAGCGAAATGATCCGAGATATTACGCTGGGTCAGTATTATCCGGTGCAGTCCTTTGTGCACCGGCTGGACCCCAGAGTGAAAATAACAGCGGCGGTTCTGTATATTATCGAGCTGTTTATCGTAAATGATTTCCCGGGATTTGCGGTCTGCGCAGGTGTGCTGGCGGCGGTCGTCGGGATCTCCAGAGTGCCGCCGGGGTTCATCATGAGGGGGCTCAAGCCGATTCTGATTATCCTGATTTTCACCTTCTGCCTGAATATCTTCATGATTGACGGCAGGGTGCTGTACCATATCGGTCCGTTGCGTGTGACGGATAACGGTCTGTATACGGCGGTGTTCATGAGTATTCGTCTGATTCTGCTGATCATCGGCACGTCGCTGCTGACTCTGACGACGACGCCCATAAGCCTGACGGATGGAATTGAGCGTCTTCTGAGCCCGTTGAACAAAGTCGGGGTCGCCACGCATGAGATAGCCATGATGATGTCCATCGCTCTTCGGTTCATACCGACATTGATGGAGGAAACCGACAAAATTATTAAGGCACAGCAGGCTCGCGGCGCGGATTTTGAGAGCGGAAACATTTTCGCCCGGGCGAAATCGCTGATTCCGATCCTGGTTCCGCTCTTTGTCAGCGCTTTCCGGATTGCGCAGGATCTCGCGATGGCGATGGAGGCCCGATGTTACCGGGGCGGTGCGGGAAGAACAAGGATGAACGGAATGAAGATGGGGCGGGCGGACGCGCTGTGCCTGGCCGGTATGTTTTTGTTCCTGGGAGTTATCATAGGAATGCGCATTATGTTTTAGCGGAGGAAACAGATTGAGGCAGAGAAGGATAAAGGATCTCGACAGCAAAATTGAGGCCTTCCGACAGTATTGCATTGACAGCCCCGGTGAGTACAAAGGGCGGTGGAGAGAAGAGTTTGCGGGGAGCAGGCCTTTCGCCATAGAGATCGGATGCGGCAAGGGCCAGTTCATCACGAGAATGTCTGAGCGACACCCTGATTGGATGTTCCTGGGATTTGAAGGACATAGAAGCGTGGCGCTTCACGCATTGGAGAAGGAGAGAGAAACGGGAAGTGAGAACGTCCGTTTTGTGCTGCAGTATATCCGTTCTCTGGACGAAATATTCGCAGATGGAGAGGTGGACTGGATCTTCCTGAATTTCAGTGATCCGTGGCCTAAGGAACGCCACGCCAAGCGGAGGCTTACCTACGGTGAGAAACTGAAGGAATATGCCCGTGTTCTCAGCCCGGGAGGAATCCTGGAGTTCAAGACCGACAATGACGGGCTGTTCGAGTATTCGCTTGAGCAGGTACTGAAACAAGGATGTTTTGTCGTGGAAGAGGTGACGAGAGATCTGCACGTCGCGAAGGCGCCTTCGGAGTATGTGACAACGGAGTATGAGGACAAATTCTCCGCCGCAGGCAAAAGCATCAACTTCATGCGCTTGAAGAAAGCCTGATAGGATGAATCGGATATGGCAGGGCAGAACTGTCGATGAAAAGGCGTTTGAACGCTTGTAAACCAATGCGGATTGGAATATAATAGAACAGAATCAGTACAAGAAAACCATAGGCAGGGGGAAATTGCTATGTCAGATTTTATTATGGCCGCCGCGAACGGCAGAAACATTCCTAAGGAAGACGTGATCTTCGGCATCAGCCGCAGAGCCCGGGAAATGGCGGAAGATGTAGGTGAGGACAAAGTCATCAACGCGACTATCGGCGCGCTTCTGGATGATGAAGGAGAGTTTCTGGTGCTTTCTTCGGTGGATGATACGTTCATGGGACTGGAGCCGGTGGAATACGCCCAGTACGCGCCCATCGGGGGAACGCCTGAATTCCGGAAGGCGGCGATACGGGCGGCATTGAGGAGCTACGAGCCCAAAGGGCAGGTACGTGCGGTGGCAACGCCGGGAGGCACCGGATCGCTGCGGAACACTATCGCTAACTATTCCTGTCCGGGGGATCAGATTCTGACGACTGACTGGCACTGGTCTCCCTACAAAACCATTGCGGCTGAGCAGGGACGAAGCATTGCGACCTTCCGCCTTTTTAATGAGAATTACGGCTTTAACGCAGAGGATTTCCGCAAACGGGTCGGAGAGATGCTGGAGGAGCAGGACCGTCTAATCATCATTCTGAATACGCCGGCGCAGAACCCGACGGGATATTCGCTGACTGATGCGGACTGGCAGAAGGTGATCAGCATCCTGTCATCGCAGGCTCCGGAAAAGCGTATTGCACTGTTGGTGGACACTGCGTATATTGATTTTGCTGGGGATGAAGATGAATACAGAAGCTTCCTTCCGTATCTGGAGGAACTGCCTGCGAATGTCCTCCCAATTCTGGCCTTCAGCATGTCTAAGACATTTACTCTGTACGGACTGCGGTGTGGAGCAATGATCTGCCTCGCACCGAATGAGGAGATTGCGGACGAGTTCGTCCGTGTCTGCGAGTTTTCTTCCCGCGCGTCCTGGTCCAACAGCCCCAGAGTCGGCCAGAGCATTATCGCCAATATTTTCGCCGATAAGGATCTTCTGGATCGGGTCACAAAGGAAAGGAAGGAGATCCGCGACATGCTTCTGAAACGGGGCCGCGCCTTTGAAGAGGAAGCGGAGAGAGCAGGTCTGCCGATCCTTCCTTACGACGGCGGATTCTTCGCATCGATCCCCTGTGATGATCCGGCTTCAGCCAGCCGTGAACTGGAAGCGGAGGGTATCTTCCTGGTGCCGCTGGCCATGGGTCTGCGCGTCTCACTGGCGTCCATCTCAGAAGAGAAATGCCGCAGGATTCCAGCTAAAGTAGTTGAAGTTTTGAACAAAAGATAGTATAATATCGTTGGCCGGCTCCACCGGCCGCATATGCGGGCGTAGTTTAGTGGTAAAATTCGAGCTTCCCAAGCTTGCGTTGAGGGTTCGATTCCCTTCGCCCGCTCCACGAAAAAAGACATCCCGAGAAGGATGTCTTTTTTTCGTGGAACAGAAAAAAAGGGAAATCGAACCCTGGCCGTAGATCGCCTTCGCCGTTTTTTGTGATATAGATAGGCTCAGCCTCATCATGTGCCAGATCGGAGATCATGCTGTAATCGTTCCGAAGCGCAGAGGAGGATTTAATAATCATAGGCCAGTCTCCTTTTGCATAATTCTGCTATAATTCTGCCGGAATTATCATCCGCTTTCAAGAGAGTCAATGCGATTCGAATGAACTTTGTGCGGCGTAATTTCCCTTTGTTTTGTTATAGAATCCGTCACTGAAGTGTGTTAGTATGAAAGAAAATATATCGCAGGACATGATAAAGCAGAAAGGTTATACAGCGGCATGACGGTGAGCACAGGATCAATGATGAATTGTATTGAACTGAAGCCATTGGAAGCGGAGGAACTGAACCGGTTTGTGCGGGATAATCAGGAGGCCTTTAATTTTGGAGCTCTGGAAGAATTCGGTCTGCGCGACAATCACTTTGAAGAGGATGAACAGATTTATCGCGGGCGACGATTGAGATGTCTGTCAGAGACGGCGAGACGTATCGAATCATGCAGAGCGGGAAGTCGGTTGGAGGGCTTGTCATCAAGGTCGATGGCGATGAGGGCGAACTGGAGCTTCTGTTTGTTTCGCCGCATGCTCACAGCAGAGGAATCGGTTACGCCGCCTGGTGTGAAGTGGAGAGACTTCATCCGGAAGTCAGGGTATGGGAGACTGTTACACCTTATTTTGAACAAAGGAATATCCACTTTTATGTGAATCGCTGCGGTTTTCACATCGTGGAATTCTATAACAGCCATCATCCCGATCCGAACGATCCTGACATGGTACAGGACAAGGATGAGCAGTTCCCTGCCGGGATGTTCCGGTTTGAAAAGGTGGTACGATAAGGGGTGAGTACAAATGAAAATACTGTTGTTTCTTCTGGATTACTGGTTTCTGCTTCTGATAGCGGGAATTGTCGTCGGGGGACTTGTTTATCGGCTGGTAACAAAACAACCGGTGAGGGGGAGCATTCCTCCGGTCGGGGTTGCGAATGACCTGCCGGGCAGCGTGACGGGAATGAACAAGCCGGAGGAGCTGGACGCTATGAATGTCAGGATGCCTGCCCCGGATGAAGACGAATATTATGACAAGCATCATCTGTGGATCGACAAATAGTAACGGTTGATCGCATCGATGAAAGGGAGTGTAAGGATGATTGCGGCAATAATGGAAAAAATGATTACCTGTTCGGACGGCAACATTCACGATATAGACCATCTGATACGGGTGTGGACATATGCGAAGACGATAGGCGAACTGGAGGGGCTGGACAATGAACGTCAGTTTATTCTTGAAGTCGCTGCTGTTACACACGATATCGCGTGTCCTTTGTGCCGTGAAAAGTATGGCAATACTGACGGAAAAAACCAGGAGAAGGAAGGCGGGCCGCTGGTGAGGGAATTTCTGGCAAACACCGGGATGACAGAAACACAGATTGACAGGGTCGCTTTTCTGGTTGGACATCACCATACCCTTGAGGGGATTGACGGTCCCGACTGGCAGATTCTCGTTGAGGCTGACTACATCGCAAACGCTTCCGAAAACGGATACTCCGGACAGAGTATCCGGAAATATCTGGAGAAGGCTGCGAAAACGGAATCCGGTAAGAGGCTGATAAAAGCGGTGTTCGGGATCTTGTGACAAATGAGAGACTTTCGCTGGTTTCTCTTATTATGAGAGATATTGTGCAGATTATCAGTTGATTTTTCTTATGAACCGGATAGAATCATTATTAAGGTTGAATAATATTTAGTAAAATATATTTGTAAAAAATGAAAGGAGCTTTTATCATGAAATCCGCAGTGAGATATTATTCAAGATCAGGGAATACCAGACTGGTTGCAGAGGCAATTGCGAAAGGAGCAGGCACGCAGGCGGTTTCTGTAGATGCCGCGGATGCGGAAGTCCGGGAACCTGTGGACGTCCTGTTCATCGGGGGCGCATTATATGCATATGGGATAGATACGAATCTGAAAGAGTATATCAGAAGCCTGAAGAAGGAGAATGTTGCAAAAGCGGTGGTATTTTCCACGTCATGGGTTTCCAGACATGCGCTCGACCTGATCCGGGAGGAATTGAAAAAACAGGGGATCGGGGTTTCTGAGGAAACGCTGTATTTCCGCGGGAAGCCTAATGAAAAACAGCAGGCAGAGGCAGAAAAATTCGCAAAGAAATTTCTCTGATGATACCGATGCCGGAGAGTGTAAAAATACGCCTGTTATGCGTTCAGCAAGCAGGTGTATTTTATGGAGACAGGGTTTGAACCTGGACGGCTGGTTGAAAATGGACGGTTTTCCTGATTGCTAACAGATTTCGGTAAATCCCGACAGACGCTTGCGACTGTCAAAAGCCTGTCCTATAATAGAAAAGGAAATAACGCATTCTTTGTCGCCACAAAGGAAGAAGCGATTGAAAAATTGATTGGATAGTGTGAAGACACCGCAGCCGTGTCGGAAAAGGAGGAAATTTTACTATGTACAATTGTCTGCTGGTGGGGTGCGGAGGCTTTGTCGGTTCGGTGCTCCGGTACCTGGTGAGTCTTATTCCGGTCAGGGAGCATACGGCTTTCCCTGTCAACACGCTCGTTATCAATGTGGCGGGCGCGTTTCTGATCGGCTTTCTGGCGGCGATGGTGGCGGAGCACGAAAATTTCAGCCCGCAGATGGAACTGCTCCTCAAGGCGGGGCTCTGCGGCGGATTCACAACATTTTCGACCTTTGCGCTTGAAACCAGCGAGCTTGTGGCGAACGGAAGGACGGCGACTGCGATCGTTTATGTTGCTGCCAGCATGATCCTCGGAGTCCTGGCGGTGGCGCTTCCGCAGGTCGTGCTCTCGAGGTAGGGCACAAAGGATGGGGCAGCGGAGACGATTTCAATGATTATTTTTGTTCAGGCAAGGTTTGGAGGTATTTATGGCAAAGGTTCTGATGATTAACGGAAGCCCGGTTCCTGCAGGCTGCATACATACAGCGATGGAGGAGGCCGCAGCGATTTTCGCGGAGCAGGGAATTGAGACGGAGGAGCTGCAGATCGGGAACAGAGACATCCGCGGGTGCATCGCCTGCAGAAAGTGTAAGGAAACAGGAAAATGTGTCTTTAATGATCTGGTCAACGAGACTGCGCCCAAACTGGCAGAAGCGTCCGGGCTGATTCTCGGTTCTCCAGTTTATTACGGGAACCCCAATGGGACGCTCCTTTCCTTTGTGCAGCGTCTTTTCTTCAGCTGCGGGCTGGATCTCCGCATGAAAGTAGGCGCGTCTATCGTTTCCTGCAGGCGCGGCGGAAACAGCGCGACCTTTGAGGCGCTGAACCAGTTCTTTGGAATCTGCGGCATGCCGACGGCGCCGTCGTCCTACTGGAACGATGTGCATGGTTATACAAAAGAAGACGTCTACAAGGATGAAGAGGGACTGCAGACTGTTCGCAATCTTGCATTGAATATGGCGTTTATGATTAAATCCATCGCGGACGGAAAGGGCAGATACGGCGCACCCGCAACAGTGACAGATGTCTTTACGGATTTCATCGGCGGCCGGTAGACGGAAATGTCCCGCTTTTACAAAGATTTGATATTCCTTTTTCCTTTTTCGGGTAGATGAAGCTTCTCTGATCTGGTATCTTTCGAGAAAGGAGGAGATTTGTCATGTATAAAACTTTTGTTATCGACTACAATTCGCAGACCGCTAGAATGGCCGAAGCGGTGGAGGAAAAAGCAAATGAGATCGCGGGAGCTGGTTTCGAGGTTCTTTCGTTTTCCGTCACAAACAGCGGAAAGGCAATCATTCTCGCGGAGACTTCGGATACTTCGCCGGAGGGGTGACGGCGGCAGACTTTCGGTTTTTCGAATTTCGAACCGCAAAATGCAATGCAGAACCGGCAGGGACAGTCTTGCTGGTTTTTTATGTGCGTCGTGTTTTGTGCATGCCGCTGCTTGCAAAAAAGCATGTCGTGGGATATAATACTATGACTAAAGGGGCGTGAAAGCATGGCAAACGCAACGGAAGCTGAGAGACCGACTGATACAGAACTGAAGACCAATCCGGAAAAAAGCAGAAACTGTTTGCATTACAGGAGGGACAGAGAATGACGATACTCACAAAAGTACTGGCGGCGCTGACAGCGCTGGAATTTCTGTATATCATGTATCTTGAGAGCTTTGCGACGGCATCGGAAAGAACATCGAAGGTTTTCGGGATGGAGAGAGACGAACTGGAACGGAAGTCGGTTAATACTCTGTTCAAAAATCAGGGTATATACAACGGCCTGCTTGCGGTGCTGATTCTGCTGGCTGCGTTTCTGTTTGTCAGTAAAACCGCGGTCATGCTTCTGATGGGCTATATTGTGCTTGTAGCGCTCTACGGCAGTATCACCAGCAATCCCCGGATCATACTCATGCAGGGCGGACTGGCAATCCTGACGCTGATTTCCGGGCTTTTCTGATATTAGAGGTAGGCTGATGAACAATTATATTCAGGAGATTCTCCGTATCATCCGAACAAAAAATGACGGGATGGTGCAGAGTGTGATGATTTTTAATAAAGAGGGGATACTGGAGTATTACAAAAAAGGCGATGAGAACCTGGGGAATTTTGCGGACGAGGTGGTCGGAAAGAGTATTTGTGACATATATGAAAATCTTAACGAAACAAACAGCACTGTAGTGAAGGCGCTGCAGACGGGGGAATCGTCTGTTACGAATGAACAGCGATTGGTCTACAGGGACTTTGATCTGATAATATCGGGAACTACATGTCCGATTCGAGATGAAACCGGGGATATTCAGGGCGCGGCAGATATCGTCCGGACAGTGAAGGTCCAGAAGCAGAGAGAATGCAGTGATGTGTGTCTGGAAAGCGATGCGCTGAACCGCATCGTCACCGGTGATGATGGGATGGTTCGCCTGAAAAAGAGAATTTCTGAAATCGCAAAGAGTGATTCGGCAGTATTCCTGTACGGCGAAACAGGAACCGGCAAGGAACTGTTTGCTGAGGCGCTGCATGATCTCGGAAAGAGAAGAGACCGACCGTTCGTCACACAAAACTGTGCGGCAATTCCCGGCAGTCTGCTGGAAAGCATTTTTTTCGGCACAGAGAAGGGAAGTTTCACCGGTGCGGAAAGAAAAGCGGGATTGTTCGAGCTCGCAGATGGCGGCACGCTGTTCCTTGACGAGGTGAATTCCATGCCTTTAGATATTCAGGCCAAATTATTAAAGGTTATAGAAGAGCAGAGGGTCCGGCGTATCGGCGGAGAAAAGGATATTTCGTTCGATGTTCGTGTGGTCGCCGCATCGAATGAAGCTCCTTCAGCTCTGATCGACAGTGGAAGAATGCGATCAGATTTCTATTATCGTATCGCCGTTGTAAATCTGACTATTCCTCCGTTAAGGGAGCGAGCAGATGATTTGGATCTGCTTACAAAGTATTATATTGATTATTTCAATCATAAAATGCATAAGAATATTCAGGGACTCTCCCAGATGGCGCGTGATTTTTTTCACCAATGGTGTTGGCCAGGAAATGTTCGTGAATTGAAGAATACTGTCGAAAATGCTTTTAACATTGAAAAGAGCACACTGATTACGATGGACTCAATCCCTGATCTGATTGAACGGGTTGCTCTGTGGCAGCAAAGGGAACGTGGACAGAAAAAACATCCGGGCAATGATCATACGGTCTGGGAAGGAAACGTGCCGGAGCGGCTGGTTACAGAGGCGGACAAAAACATCAATCAGGTGTTGTCGGGACAGAGAACGCTGTCATCCGCACTGCAGGAGTATGAAAGGCTCATCATTCAACGTGCGGTTCAACAGAGTAAAACGCTGACTGCAGCGGGGAGATTGCTGGGGATGTCTCCACAGAGGCTGGATTATCATTTACGCAAACTGGGGTTAAAATAATTTTGCAGCGGCGTTTAAAAAATATTTTTAAAAAGATGAAAAAGAATTTAAAAAAAATTTTATCCTTTTCAAACGATAAAACAGACGCAGAGACGATATTGAGAGCTTCGCCGGGCCGGCGGAGTTTTTTTTTGCTGCAATTCCAACGGCTTTTCTGATTCGGGGGAATTTTCTTTCATTGACTGGCGAGTTTGGCATACATACTGCTAATCATATTGGAGAAAATGTGATTCGAAAATAATCGAAAGTGAGGATGAAAATGAAACAGCGAATGAAGGACGTTGTTGTCGTTGGTTTTGCAATGTTTGCAATTTTTTTCGGATCGGGAAATCTGATTTTCCCGCCGTATATCGGCCTTCAGTCCGGGGCGCAGATATTTCCTGCGATCATAGGACTTGCCCTCTCGGGAATTTTGTTTCCGATGCTGGCTGTGGCGTCTGTAGGGAATGTGGGCAATACCCTGGAGGATATGATGAAGCATGTCACTCCCTGGTGGCATCGACTGTTCATGGCGCTGGGTATTCTGATCGTGTGCTTTGGAACGGTTCCCCGGTGCGGAGGAGTTGCCTTTGAGGCAGGGTTTGAAGGTATTTTCGGCAAGATTCCTGTTGCAGGAAGAGTAGCCTTTCTGTTTGTGTTTTTCGCTGTCGCATATTACTTTGCCATGAATAAATCGAATGTGATTGACAAAATCGGCAACTATTTGACGCCGGTGCTACTGATTACTCTGCTGATCGTAATCGTTCTTGCCATAGTCAATCCTGTTGATTCTATACACGGCGGGGTTATGAGCAGCCCGGGAGAATCATTTATCAATGCGTTCAAGACCGGATATAACACAGGGGATATCGGCACAGGCATTCTTGTTGCGGGGATTTTCATTGAAACCTTCCGACAGAAGGGATACAGGGAAAAGGTAGAAACCCGCAGAATGATGTTTGGAATCATCGCCACTGGATTCATTCTTCTTTTTATCATTTATGCAGGCCTGGCATACCTGGGAGCACAGGGAACATCGATTTACAGACTTGATGTGGATACGACATTCCTTCTGACATCCCTTGTAAAGAGATTAGCAGGGTATGGCGGACTTGTGGTTCTGTCGCTCGCAGTAATCTTCGCAACACTGACAACGGCTATCGGTATGATTGCAACGGTTGGTGAGTGGATTGAGGACTGGAGCCGGGGAAAACTTCCCTATACAAAGGCAGCGCTTATGCTGACAGTAATAATGTTTCTTGTGTCCTCTTCGGGGGTGGCTAATGTGCTAATTATTTCCGGACCGCTGTTCACCCTGCTTTTTCCGATGTGTGTCGTCATGACATTTCTGGGTCTGTTTCGCAAATTTGTACCGAATGACGGCGCCTGGAAGGGAGCAGTGATCGTCAGCTTTGTTATGGCGTTCTTTGATGCTCTGAATGTAGCAAAGGCTTCAGGGCTGATCCGGATGAATCTTGATGTAATGAATCGTTTCCTCGGCATGATACCGTTTGCGTCCAGCGGATTCGCATGGCTGATTCCGTCTGTGGCAGGATTTGTGATCGGTGCTGTAATCTACAAAATCCTGGGAAAAGAGAGTCTGCCTTATGCGGCAGATGAAAAGGCCGGGGAATGTGCGACATCGGCAGAATATCGTGATGATACAAGCGTAGAATTCTAAACCAGGAGGGAAAAATGTCAGAGAGAAAAGCATACTTGAACGGAAAAATCTTCACTTCCGATCCGGAAGCATTTCATGCGGATGCAATGATTGTGGAAGATGGCAGGATTCAATGGGTCGGCCGCGAGGAGGATATCCCTTCAGTCGCCGACTGCACTAAAGTTGATCTGGGGGGCAGGAGGGTGCTCCCGGGATTTGTTGATGCGCATATGCACCCTGTAATGCTTGCGGATTTCAGTACACAGATTTCCGCACTGCCGCCGGCGGTGAATTCGATTGCAGAACTGACAGCGGCTGTTGCTGAATTCCGGTCACGGCAGGATGGGGAACAGTGGATACAGGGCTGGGGATATGACGAAGGCAAATTCGCAGAGAAACGTTCGCCTAACCGTTATGATCTGGACGCAGGCAGTCCGGATGCACCTGTTTCCATCCTCCGCACCTGTGGGCATATTCGCTGTGTGAACAGCCGGGCGCTGGAGATTGCAGGTATTACAAAGGATACGCCGGACCCCGAGGGGGGAGAGATTGAGAGGGATGAGCATGGTGAGCCCACAGGTGTCTTAAAAGAAAATGCCCGGAACCTCATCACACCGTTTATTCCGGAGGACGATTTTAACAGTAAGGTGAAAAATCTGACAGCGCTTGGTGAATTACTGGCGTCTCAGGGAATTGTAGCGGTTGCCGATATGGGAGCGATTGAAAAGGTGGATAACTACCGATTCTTTGCTGAAGCGAAGAAGAAGGGTTTCCGTCAGGAGGTTGCTGTATATTATTTCTGGGAGTATTACTATGATGATCCGGAATTTCAAATTCCTGCGGAACGACTCGACAGAAACCGGCAAATCTTTGTTGCGGGGCTGAAACTTATTGGCGACGGAAGTGTATCAGGTCGAACGGCATGGATGAATGAACCCTATCTCGGAACAAATGAATGTGGAATTTCAGTGTGTACAGATGAACAGATCAAAACGGCGATTAATTATTGCAAAGCTCACGGGCTGCAGCTGTCAGTTCACGCCATGGGCGGAAAAGCCATCGATCGCGTCCTGGATTTTATATATCCTGAGGCCTCATGGACGCCGGAGGACGTTCCTTATGTCCGCATTGAACATGTTACAGAACCCTCAGAGTCAGCCGTGCGGAAGGCGGCCGAAAAAAAGGTAGCCTTCGTTACACAGCCGATCTTCATGTATGCGGAGATTGAAAGCTATCTGAAGAATCTCGGGGAGGAGCGTATGCGGAAATGCTATCCTGTCAGGGACATGTTGGATGCGGGCGTACATCTTTCGATTTCCACAGACGCGCCGGCAACATCCTGGGCGGTTCCGTCGGATCCTTTTCCTAATATTAAAAGTGCAGTGATGCGGAAGGCCTATGATGGAACTGACTGCGGCCGGGACCAGAGAATTGATGTTGAAACGGCAATCCGCCTCTATACAAAGGAGGCTGCGGCTGCTGCCGGATTTCGGGAAACTGGACAGCTGAAGAAAGGCTTCAAAGCGAATTTCATAATACTGTCTGATGATATCATGACCGCAGATCCGGATGAAATAGATCAGATCAGAGTTGATGAGACGTATATCAGAGGGGAGAAAGTTTACAGCAGACACGGTCAGAATTAATCTGAATTCGCACGGTATTCGCCTCCGGTGTCCAAGGACGCCGGAGGCGTTTTGTGATGCGTTGAGAAATGTGAAGCGTATCTGAAATGAGGGACGGGCGCAGAATTCTGTTTACTAAAGGCGCCAGATGGGATATCATTATTGTACCGGAAGGGTGATCTGCTCGAAACTCAAGGTTTTACAAAGGAGGAACGATTATGCTTGCAATGTTGTTTTCAGTAATATTACTGTTTGCTGTCGGGATGATTATCTTCAAATTAATCGTATTTCTGTTCAAGGCGGCGTATGTGGTGATGGGAATTCTGCTGGCCCCGCTGCTCATCATCGGCATGCTCGGACTGGGAATTTTCCTGATCGGATGGATCGTGGTTCCTGTGATTCTGGTGGCTGCCCTGTGCACGGCGCTGGTCTCTGCCTGACCGGAGGTGACGGAATGAGCCTGCATGAGAGTTTTGTTAACTTCTGGAGGACGGAGGGAAAGTATATGATTTCCCATAATCCGGAACGACTTTATGGTAACCTCGAACGAAGGATGGAGCGGTGGACAGATACCGTGCAGATCGATGAATATGTTCTGACGCTGCGTTCACGTAAGGAAACTACCAGGGCGCTGATTGTCGCTTTTTACGATTATCTGCGGAGGACGGAAGGTATCAAGGTCGAATCGCCTTTGTACGATGTATCTTTCTATGATTACGCATTTATGAGGCAGCTGGAGATGGCTAAATTTCTGCAGCAGAAGCGGACGCTGAGGGAGATCGACGAGCACTTTCATATCGACGAACGGACCAGACGGGAAGATCTGCAGGCGCTTGAGAACGGGCTGGAGGTTTTCGGCGCGGAGATTAAGATCACGAAGACTCGCGAAGACGGCAGAGTCTTTTACGAATCGACGTTGCATCCCATTTTCCTGCCGCTGAATCTCACAGAGGTATACGCAATGACAGAGTATCTGAAAAACGTTCTGCCTCCGGATGACCCTAATTCACAGCTGGTGTGGGATATCGTCCGGCGCATCGAGCTTCAGCTGTCCGACTACGCGATCGACAGGATCTGTCCGGCGGATGGACGTCCGGATGTGAGCAACGATTACAGAGACGACCGGTTCTTCTCCACCGACGACCGGCATGTGCAGATGTATCTGATGAAGCGCAGAAGTTCCTGCCGCATTCTGTGGATGGGGAAGGAATATACCGGGACGTTTGAACCGCGTCGATCCGGAGAAGGGAAAGGATATGTATTTCGGACGGAGAGCGGAGAGATTCTTGACGCCGACCCGCGGGATATCGAGGTCATCAGGGATTCCTTTGTATACAAATGAAAAGCGGCGCACCCGTTGCAGGGTAAGCGCCTTTTTTTTGTGCGATAATGATGCCATAAACAATATCTGCTGATTGAGCTCCCGTCGGACATTACGGGCGCTGGTGGTACAAAGGAGGACCGATATGCTGAGAAATGTATTGAAGCTGGAGAGAAGAACTGAAGGAAATGTAGATACTAAGGAGATGCTGAACACTGTCAGAGAACTGGAAGGCTTCCTGCACTGGGCGCCGGATGCGTCCGACCCTGCGTGGATGGCGGGAATCCGGAGCATCGTGGAATTTCAGAGGGAGGACGGCTTTTTCGCGCTGCTGGAGGACTTCTGGGTTCCGTCGGATGCGAGGGTGGATTTTATTTACATTCCGACTTATCTTTGTTCGGCGGTGCTGATGAAGGCGTACAGAACTGCCCCCGGACTTCTTGAGGGTGCAGTGGGAAGAGCGCTGGCGAGGGGCCTGGACTGCTGTACGGGAAGGGGGCTGAGCGGCCATGGTTATGAGGGGCTGCGTGAACAGATTCGCGCTGTCGATTTCTTCCTGACGGCAGGAGTGATGGATTTTCTGTCAGACTATCCGGACATGTCGCGGAAGTTTACTGAGATGTTTGACCGGATAGGCGGGCAGTTCGCGATGATGGTACACAAAGAGAATTTCCGCGGCGCATGGGGCGAGGACTACGGGGAGGATATCCGTCGCATTGATGGGGCGCTACATTACACCGTATTTGTGTACGGTACACTGCTGCGGGGACGGAGTAACCACCTCGGCTATCTGCGGGGATGTCCGTGCATCGGGCGCGGAATCCTGGAAGGGTTTGATATGTACGATGTCGGGAGTTTTCCTGCGATTGTGCCGGGTGAGGGGCGCGTCAGAGGCGAGCTTTACCGCGTGAACAGGAGAACTCTGGAGCGGCTGGATATGCTCGAGGGTAACGGCAGCCTCTACGTCAGAAGGCGCGTGTGCGTGGCGGCGGAAGCATACACGGACAAAAGCCGCTGCGGGGACGACGGCGGGGCCGCGGCGTGTGATGCCATCGTCTATGAGTATCTCTGCGGTGTAGAAGGGCTGAGAGAAATTCCTTTCGAACAGCAGCCGTACCGGGACTAAGCACGGCTGCGTGCGGAGAGAGAGCCTCTATCCGACAACAAAGGTCAGCCCGTCGTCGGAGATGAACAGGGGCTCTCCGTTTTTCCGCATGAAATCCTGTATCCAGGCGGACACCTCCGCATTCGGTTCGTCAAGCGACAGGTCGAAGCCGCTGCAGGTGTCGTGGATGTGAATGTGCACATCGAAGCGGCGTTCGATTTCAAGCTGCAGGCGACTGATGTCCATAACAGTGAGATTGTTCATTTTCAGAATTCCTTTCAGCTGCGGCCCGATAGAGTACAATATTGTTCGCAAAAGTGAATAGTAGAAAAGCCATTGAGGCTCGTGTAAAATGATTAGCGACCAAACTTCTCATTCACAAAGGAGAACT
>Ga0256406_1003370_pt1 | contig 19958 bp, 21 predicted proteins | sample RumenRJG_03DNA_FD_185986 | JGI IMG/M metagenome (GOLD analysis project Ga0256406, IMG submission 185986) | Bovine rumen microbial communities from Lethbridge, Alberta, Canada - RJG_03 | ecosystem: Host-associated > Mammals > Digestive system > Stomach > Rumen | place: Canada: Alberta | collected... | reverse complement strand
GCTCTCACCTTCGCTCTTGGGCTTGGCCTTCTTCTTGGCGGCCTTGCCGTCGGCAGCTGGATCCGCCCCCGAGGCCTTCTTGGCGTCCTCGTCGATCCACTCGATCCTCCCGAGGCCGGGCTGCTTCATGGTGAGCCCGATCTTGCTGTCCTGGGGGGACTTCTCGTTCAGCTCGATGCTGACGACCCTGGCCCTGACCCTGTCCCCGACGGAGAGGGTCCTGCCGGTGTCCTTCCCGACGATCTTCTTGTTGGCCTCGTCCACGTCCACACGGTCGTCCATGATCTGGCTGACGTGCAGGAGGCCGTCGAGCGGACCGAACCTGATGAACGCTCCGAACTTGAGGACATCTACGACGATGCCCTCGATGACCTCGTTCTCGACGAGGAAGTAGGAGAGCTGCTTCATCTTGACAGTCTGGTAGACCGCGCCGTCGCCGTGGACGATGCGCCCCGGCCCCTCGGGAACGGCGTCGCCTACGAGAACGGTGATGGACTTGTTCTCCTCCAGCCTTCCCTCGTAGGTCTCGCTCGAGAGGGAGCCGATGACGTCCGAGATGTCCTCTCCGAGGTCTTTCGGAGGGATGCGGACGTTCCTCTGGGCTTCAGTAATCATATACATGGCGGATCCCTATGGAAGCGCCCTAAACCGCGCATATATTTAATGCCTGCTTATCCGCCGTTATAAAGAATAAAAATAGGCCGGGCCTTCTGGCGCCCCTCGGAAGGGACCGGGCGGCAGGCCCCTGCGCTCGGCCTCTTCGGAGAGCGCCGGATCGGAACCGTCGGTGCGCATGAGCCGGCATACCTTGCCGTCGTCGCGGTATCCGGCGCCGAGCGTGCACACCGGGTTCAGGACCTCCTTCCCCGATACCGCCCCGCAGAGCTTCGCGCCGATGTCGCAGGTGAGCGACAGAACGGTATCGCATCCCTCGATCTCCGGTGTCTGGCACTTGCGGACGTTCGAGGCTATGCACGAGGCCCCGGTCGACCCGTAGCCGACGATATCGATGCCGTCGGCGGACAGCCTCTCGCCCAGGCTGCGGGCGTTGGCGTCCCCGCCGATCCCGCAGATGCGCGCGCAGGTGTTGCAGGTCCACATGTAGACCTTCCTCCCCCTGCACTGTTCCAGAAGCTCGGGGTACCTGCAGGACCTGGCCATGATCTGCATGGCCGGATGATGCGCCTGCGCATATAGAACCGTTTCCGCCGCCGATCATGCCGCGATGCAATCCTGACCTGATGTGCCAGATGATGAAGTCAGCTCATATCCGCGTCCCGTCGCCGCCGTTCAGGCGCGCGCAGTTGCGCATTTCGCGGGATAATTTTAAATGAAGGGGGCAGGATAGCGAGCGCAAGTGACATAAATGGTCTCGGAAAAAGAGAAGGTCACTCCCGAGGAGAGGGAGGCCTACGAGAAGAAGAACCTGAAGAAGATCCCCGTCAAGGACATCAAGGTCACCAAAGGCATGACCGTGGATGACATGCTCAAGGCCATGGGCAGGGCGGGAGGGTTCACCGCTCAGAAGCTCGCCGACGCGACCGACATCGTCGAGAAGATGAACAAGGACAAGAACTGCCTCAAGATCCTGTCCTTCCCGGCATGCATCATGGCCACCGGCACCCGCGGAGTGCTCGTCGACATGGTGAAGAACCACATGGTGGACCTCATCATCACCACCTGCGGATGCCTCGACCACGACATATCCAGGCTCTACGCCGCCTACTACAAGGGCGACTTCATGATGGACGACGCCCTCCTCAGGGAGAACGAGGTCAGCAGGCTCGGGAACGTCCTGGTCCCCGACGACTGCTACGGGTACGTCCTCGAGGACAACCTCCTCCCCCTGTTCGACGAGATCTTCGCCGAGACGAACTCCCTGACCACCCACGAGATCATAGACAAGGTCGGAGAGCACATCGCCGATACCAAGCCCAAGGGATACCAGGACAGCCTGCTCTACTGGGCCCATGTCAACAAGGTCCCGATCGTCGTCCCCGGGATCACCGACGGCTCCTTCGGATGCCAGCTCTGGATGTACTATCAGACCCACAGGAAGCTCAGGATCGACCTGTTCGGCGACGAGCAGATGCTCTCCGAGATGAGCAACGATGCCAAGAAGACCGGAGCCATCATCATCGGCGGCGGCATTTCCAAGCACCACGTCATCTGGTGGAACCAGTTCCGCGGCGGCCTCGACTACTGCATCTACCTGACCACCGCCGAGGAGTTCGACGGATCCCTGTCCGGAGCGAGGATCAGAGAGGCCGTCTCCTGGGGCAAGGTGAAGGCGTCCGCCAAGAAGATGACCGTCGAGGGCGATGCGACCATCACCCTCCCGCTCATCTACGCGGGCGTGGCCAACAGGCTCCTCTGAAGAGAAGAGATGCCGAAGAAACTCCTGGTGCTCCCGGGCGACAACGAGGGCCCCTCCGTCATGGATGCCGCCGAATCCGTCATCAGGGCGGTCTCCGACGGCATCGAGATCGTCAGGGGCGAGATCGGGGCCTCGGCCCTGAAACGCACCGGGAGAGCCCTCCCCGCCGAGACCGTGTCGTATTTGGCCGAGGCGGACGCGGTGCTGTCCGCCCACTGCGACATGTCCGGGACCGGCCTCAGGAACCCGCTGGAGGATGTCAGGAGGCAGATGAACCTCTTCGAGGAGGTGCGTCCCTTCAGGCAGCTCAGCAGGCACCTCGGGGCCAATAAGGCCGATGTCCTGCTGATCACTGAGAGCCCCGACTCGCTCCCGCCGGTGAGGGAGTACTCCACGCTGTACGGCATCACCAGGGAATCCGACATATCGTCCGATGCCTCGGAGGAGCTCTTCGCCGCCGCCCGCGCGACCGCCGAAGGCCTCGGCAGGCATGCGGCATGCCTCGTGACCGGCAGCGGCGCCGAGCCCGAATCCGACAGGCTCCTGGCACAATCGTTTTCAAATGCTTTCGGGGGGTCGGGCATGAAGACGGACATCATGTCCGAGGAGAAGGTATCATGCAGGCTCGTCCTGGACCCCTCCGAATTCGATACCGTCGTCTCCGGCCCCGGCCCGGCCGGGTTCCTGCGCGGGACCCTCTCGGGCATCATCGGGGGCAGCGGGCTCACGCCCGTGGGCTTCATCGGGAAGGAGTTCGGGATGTTCATGCCTTCCCGCGGGTTCGGGGAGGTCAGCCCCCAGAGGGCGTCCAACCCCACCGCCGCCATCCTCGCAGCGGCCATGGCCCTGAGGCACCTGGGCGAGTCCGACGGGGCGCGCGCCATCGAGGACTCCGTCAGCTACATGTACGAGCGGCGCCGGACCACCGCCGACATCGGCGGCAGGATCTCGCCCTCGGCCTTCACCAAGGGCGTCCTCAAGCACATGGAGGCTGCGGAAGGCGAACCGGCCGGCCCGAACCCGGCCGTACGCTGATTTAATACCGACCGCCACATTGCGCCATCCATGAAGGACATGGGCCACCGCGCGGCCGTGGAGGCGGCGCTCGGATTCGAGAAGGGGGACCGCACCCCTGTGAACAATTTCGCCCTGGTCACGGCTGCCAGGAGCTACGGTTATACGGTCAGCGAGGCGAGGTTCAGCCCCAAGCTGTCGGCCAAGGTGTCAGTGGACTATGCGATGAGGACCCTTTCGGACTTCGTCAAGCCGGTCGTCGATTCCCAGGTGCCGTTCGCCGACATGGGCATGGACGTGGATTTCCCGGAGGACGACTACGGGCGCGTCCGCTCGAAGCTGGTCAGCGAGCCTGAGGACGTCGATAAACTGGCCTTCTTCGACCCGTCCGCCGCCTCCGAGTGCCCCAAGTTCACCAAGTGCTTCACAGAGGCCCTGGAGGAGACCTCGAGGATACTCCCGGAGGACCTCGAGGTCTGCGGGCTCACCTGGGGCCCCATAAGCACCGCCGGTTACATCATGGGCGTGGAGGACATGCTCATGGCGACCATGATGGGCAACGAGGAGATGGTCGGGAAGCTCGTATCCAAATGCGCGGACTTCGTCGCCGACCAGCAGATGACCCAGTGCGCACACGGAGCGACGGTCATGTGGATGGCCGATCCGACATCCTCGTGCGACATCATCTCCCCGGAGATGTTCCCGGAGTTCTCCGCCCCCGCCCTGAAGAAGACGATCTCCAAGGTCAAGAAGGCCTCCGGGGAGCATGCGTTCCTGCACATATGCGGCAACACCCGGCCGATCATCCCGATGATCGCCGGCACAGGCGCCGACTGCCTCAGCTTCGATCATGCGGTCCCGGTCAGGGAGGCCAAGAAGCTTGCCGAGGGGAAGATCGCGCTCATGGGCAACATCGACCCGGTGAGGTTCATGATGATGGGCACGCCCGAGATGGTGACCCCCGAGTGCTACCGCATCCTCGACGAGGGCGCGGCGGACGGGGGCTTCATCCTGGCCCCCGGCTGCGAGTGCCCGATCAGCGCGCCCGACGCGAACGTCATCGCCATGGGGCACGCCGGCCGGGACTACTGGCGCGACCGGGGCCGGCTCTGAGCTCAGGAGCTCCCGGCGCCTTCTCCGGAACCTGATCCTTTGCCGCGGCCTTCGGCGACCTGCAGGAGCAGGATGCCGCCGATCAGCAGTGCCAGGAACAGGAACTGGACGGCGCCGAGCACCTGGTCGTAGATCAGGATCCCGAACGCGGTGGAGAAGACCGTCCCGCATCCGGTCCAGGCAGCGTAAGCGGTCCCCGTCGGAAGGCCGAGCTTCAGCCCGCGGTACAGGAACCAGACGCTGACCAGGCTGATGAGGAAGGTGAGAACTGACCAGGACGGGATGGTGAAGCCTTCGCTCTCGTTCATCGTGGTGGCCCAGACAGCCTCCACGACACCTCCTGCAGCGATGTATATCCAAGGATTGATGCCCATTTCACTCACCCGAAAGTTCCAGTCCGGAGATGCCGATCAGGATCATCATGACCGCCAGCACCTGGAGCCAGTTCAGTTTCTCTTTCATGAAGGACACACTGATCGCGAGCGTCACAAGAGCGCCCACGGCAGTCCATATGGCATATGTGACCCCGACGTCCAGCCCCCCGTCCATTCCCTTGGACATGAACATGAGGCTGCACAGCATGAAGAAGGCGGAGACAAGGTACCAGCAGTACCTGAGGCGGGAGTCCGACGGATATCTGCCCCCTTTTTCCAGAGTGAATACCCATGCGGGCTCGAAGAAACCGCCTATGATTACGAATAGAAGCGGGTCCATGAACGATCACACACGGCCCGGCCGCATCCGGCCGGGCATGCTGGCTTAACGAAAATGGATTTTATTTAATTTTTAGGGCGAATCCTGGCCTCGAGAGGCTCGATAGCGTGCCTGAACTCGTTCTGCGTGGCGATCTTCTTCCCCATGTCCTCGACGAGGTCGTAGACGTGCTGGACCGAGCGCACGCCAGACTCGATGTCCTTCTCCGGCTGCGCCACGCCCGCGAAGTGCTTGTGGGGGACGATGATAGAAGTGATGGTGCTGGCACCTGCGTCCAGGCGGGATTTCATCCCCTGGACACCCTCGACGTCCAGGGTCGCGGGGATGAACCTGTCGGGGAACAGCAGCCTCATGACCGCGATGGACTTCAGCTCCATCTCGGAGTCCATCGGCTTGAGGTTCTGCAGCGGGGTGCCGGCCTGCGGCACGAAGGTCATGCAGCGGATCTGCTCGCACTTCTCCTCTCCCATCATCAAGATGGAGTCCGCACGGTCCTCCATGGTCTCCCCCAGGCCGACCATCATGCCGTCCTCGGTCAGGAGCCCGGCCTCCCTGGCCCACACCCTCTGGTTGTACCTGAAATCATAGTCCTGGTTGAGGCGGAGCTTGGCGTACAGCTCCCTGTTGTGGGTCTCCTGGTACACCGCGAAGAAGTCCGCTCCGGCCTCCTTGATGGGGCGCATGGCCTCCTTCCCCACCGCTCCCGGGGACACCATGATCGATATGCCCAGCTTCCTGACGCCCGAGATGATGTCCAGGAGCTCGGCGCAGTTGTCCTTGTACATCATGTCGTCCTCGCCCATGGTGAGGTCGACCAGGTCGATGCCGGCATCCTTCAGGTCGGCGGCGGTGGCGATGATCTCCTCCGGCGTCTTCCTGTACCTGTCGATGCTGTTGCTCTTCCTGAAATAGCAGAAGGTGCAGTTGTTGTGGCAGTAGGTCGAGAAATAGACGAAACCGTAGGCGAACACGCGGTCGCCGAACTGCCTGTCCCTGACCTCCCTCGCCTCGGCGAAGAGCTCGTCCCTGTCCTTCCCTTGGACGGACAGCAGCTTCACGATGTCGTCCCTGCTGGCCTGTTTCCCGTTCCTGATAGAATCTATTATGTCGCTTGCTTCCATCGGCAATGCCTCATAAACACATGCGGACCCTGGCACCTTCAGGTCGGCATTCCGTACCAACGGAGTGGAGACCGTCCGGCCGAGCGGCCTCCGCCTAAGCGTTCATGCATCCGAAATGCATCCAACTCTATTTAACGTGATTGGACGGATGGAGGCAGGGCCGGCCGTCCGAATCCATATCCTGGACTGGATGGGGGCCGGAACGGGCCCGCGGGCTCATTCCTTCCTTATCTTGGCGATGGCGGCCATGACCTCGTCGGCCGCGTAATCCGCGCACCTCATCTCGAAGAGGTCCTCGGCGACGCCGTCCTTCCTGTGCCTGCTCCTGAAATCCCCGTCGTCCATGACGCAGTCTATCAGGGTCGACACGCTCCCGCCGCAGTCCTTGGTGCTGTAGTACTTGGAGCCTACCTCGGAGCAGATCTGCTTCAGCTCATCGTCGGTGAGCTTCATGTTCGAATAGGCCACTCCATGCAGGTTCGCATAGTAGACGAGCTTCTTGCGCGGCATCATATGCTTCCGCAATCGTCAAGCGCCGTATTAAATCCAACCATCCGGAGGCCCCTGACATTGTACGGGCGACTCTGCCGGCGGTCGGACCTGATTCACTTTTTTATACGGACCGCGATGGGTCCCTTATGGCAGGAAGCGACAAGACCTTGGATAGATCGAGCTATGTCGACGCCCTCATGGAGATGTCCGGCGACGGCAAGATCAAGATCGTCTGCGGGATGCGCGGGGTCGGCAAGACCGAGATCATGAAGCAGCTGATGGCAAGGCTGAAGGAGGCCAAGAAGGACTGTGTCTACATCGATGCGGAATCCGCCGACTTCCTGGATGTCGATTACACCGATGCCCTCATGAAGAAGATCTCAGAGGCCGCCGGCAGCGGCCCGATGACCGTCATCGTCGATGAGATCTCCCAGATCGGCGGCTGGACGGCAGCGCTGTACAACCTCACCCGCAGCGGGAAGCTGGAATTCTACGTCACATCGTCCGTGGACCCCTCCGATGTCCTGAAAGGCGCCTCGATCGCCAAGGACTACGAGCTGCTGACCGTCCGCCCGCTCTCGCTCCGCGAGTTCATGGACCTGAACGGGATCGCGGGCGAGAGCAACGGAGCGGAGCTTTACCGCATCTACGGCGGCATGCCCTGCGTCAGGACGTCCATGGGCCCGACCGGTGCCCGCAGGGCCCTGAGGTCCCTGTACTTCGAGATCCTCTACAACGCCCTCGATAAAGGCGCCGACGCCGCAGATATCCGCTGCTTCGCGGATTACATCATGGAGCACATCGGGGAGAGCATCTCCAAAGAGGACCTCAAGGGATTCCTGGACAGGAGAGGGATGGGCACCAAGAAGCTGATCGAGGGGCTGGAGCGCTCCTATCTCGTCAAGGCGTTCGCCCCCGGCATGTTCAAAGGGTCCGATTACAGGTTCTATGCGGCCGATATCGGCCTCAGGAACTCCCTTCCCGGGGTCAGGAGGGACTGGAAGGCCGAGACCGAGAACATCGTCTTCGATGAGCTCGTCAGGCGCGGGCAGGAACCGGAGGCCGGCAAGGGCGACGGCGAGTCCCTGAAGTCCAAGGGGATCGACGGCATCGCCGCGACCTACATCATCACTGACTCGCCTGTCTTGGACACCGAGATCCAGTCCGGCCTGAGGTCGGGCAGGACCGTGCAGATTGTCCCGGAGACCGAGGAGCACAGAGGGACCAAGCTCTCCGCGTTCATGCTCGGAGAGTGAACCCGGGAGCCGTGCGGCCCCGCAATTTCCTTCAAGGTCATCAGCGGAAACCGTTTGATGGCCTTGGAAAAGAAGTCTGGGTCAGTCAGCGGCCTCTCGGCTGACTGCCGAACAGCATCTATGTCCTGCCAATCCGGCATAGTATCGGCAAAGCATCAGATCTTCTTTCCGGACCAGGAATAGACTTTCATATTGACCTCTTTCCCGGCCTCGGTCAGAAGACCCAGACCGATCAGGGTCTTGATGTCCGCTCTGGCAGTGTTCAAGGACACATTGTATTGATTTTCAATGGATTTCACTGTGACGAGGCCGCCGGCCATCAGGTCTGCAAGCATCTTTATCTGCCTATCATTGAGGCCGCGACCGGACGATTCCGCCCTGGCCGTACGTTCTTCTTCGGTCCTCCTTCTGAGATATCCCTCGAACCCGTCCATGGATTCCCTGAGGGCTTTCAGATTGTACAGGAAAAAATACGTCATGTCGTTGCCGTCTGTTTCCCCGAAGACGTATGATTCCTCATACCCTCCCTTGTGGTCCTTGATATATCTGGACAGGGCAAGATATTCCATGACCCGATACCCGCTCTTCAGCTCGTACCAGTAGAACAGGGTGCGCGCGACACGCCCGTTGCCGTCTTCGAACGGATGAATGAATGCGATTGCATAATGCAGTATAATCCCCTTGATCACAGGATGCAGGAACCCGCTCTCATCGTTGATGAAATCGCACAGCTGCTGTACGGACGGCCCTATCTCTTCCTTGGGTATCGGCTGATGGAACACCTCCCCGGTAAGATGATCCTGCACAACGACATTGTCGTTATCGCGGAACCTGCCTATGTGCTTCTCATCCATGGTCCCTTCAGCGACGATCCTGTGTATGTCCCTGATGAGGTCCGGCGTGAGCTGCTACCCTATGCGGTCCTTGATGAACAGCATGGCCCTGTAGTTGTTGACTATCATCCTTTCCGACTTGTCTTTCGGACGACTGTTCCTGCGCAGCATCTCCTTCGCTTTATCAGCGGCAGTTACCGCACCTTCCATCTGGCTGGATGCGATGGATTCTTCCATAAGCGAATTGACAGAGTAACAAACATCGCTGCGAAGTCCCGCAGTATCTGAGAACGGCCACGCCGCGGCCCTGACGTCGAATTCGCGGAGCATCTTCAGGATCCTGTCGGATATGCAATAGCGATACTGGGTCGTCCCGAATACGAGGGTATTGCTGCTGCCCATACGAACCAATTTCATCCTGGCCCACACGGTGTCCGGATCGAATTTCCCAGTATCCCTGAGACGGACTTCCGACCAGTGAAGGTATTTTCCGTTGAACTCTTCGGCATACTTCCCGGCCTCTTCGGAAAGAACGTCTTTGATCTTCTGCTCATCCGATAACACAGCTTCAGTTTTCGGAGGATCCCTGGGCAGATGCATGATATGTCATGGCAGACTGATTATAAATCCCTACCAATTTGATATGTAATTGGTAGGTTATTGGCAGGGAAGGCCACGTGAATCCATGACGGCCTTTCATCAGTTTTCGGAACTGCAAACGCATCCGCAGAACAGAACTCCGTCGCCGAAAGGAACCTGGCATGAGAAATAACGATATCTGGGTCAATCGGCAGGATGCATCCGCATCGATCGCGCAGATTGCACCGGAACAAAATCAGAGTTAGTTAAAATGGTGCAAGGGACGTGATTTGAACACGCGGACCGCTAGGGACTAGCCCCTCAAGCTAGCGTCGTTGGCCATGCTTGACTACCCTTGCAACAGGTTTCTGGGATACATGACTTATTTATAATCCTTGCGTTGAAGACCCGAAGATTCCCTGTATTCCCAGTCATTCTGATGCCGTGAAGCTTCCCGATATCGGCCGTGAAATGATCCTTCGGCGGCCGCCGGCCTCTCATCAAAGATAAATATCCAGTATGCGGATGGGGAAACGTCAATAGAGAGAGGACGGCTGACGGTAGGGCTTCGGCCCGGCCGAGGAAGTTCCCTCCTCCGCGGGCAGGACGAGCCGGGAAATCCGGCAGGGCGAGAGCCCTGGCAAGGGCCCAGAAACGACACAGTTCCGGTAAATCAGGATGATCCGTATGTCGGTGACGTTCCCGGAGATATGGTGAAACGGCGACTCCTCGTCGGAGCAAGCTCGCACAACCGGGATGACATGCCTGTGACCGGTGGGTAGAGTGCGTTAGTTGAATGCCGTCTGAAACAGAAGGGGGGCTACTACTCTCAATTGACACTTCCGCCGGTGCGCCCGGCGGACCGATTTCCATTATAAGCCCAAGGAGCATTCCGGTTCATGGCTCTCGATCCTTCTATAAAGGCCGTCGGATTCGATATGGACGGCACGTTCATGCACACGAAAGTGGACTATCCGAAGCTGTCCCGCGTAGTGTATGACGAATTCGAGAGCCTCGGGGTCCCGGAGGACGTCCTCCTCACCGACAACTACAAGCTCACCATGGACAGGGGCATCGAATGGCTCAGGACCCACGGAGGCTCGGAGCACATCCCCGGGATCAACGAGCGCATAGGCAGAAGGGCGACCGAGATCGAGATGGAGAACGCGGCCATCGCCGTCCCCTACCCCGGAGCGGTCGAGGTCCTCGACATGCTCATAAGCAAAGGGTACAGGGTGGGGATCCTGACCAGGGGAGGCCGCAGATACGCTACCACCGTCCTCGGAGAGGCCGGAGTGCTCAGGAAGTTCAACGCTATCGTGGCCAGGGACGATTATCCGGAGGAGGAGGCTAAGCCGAACCCTCTCGCCATGGACCACCTCGCCGCCGCTCTGGGCGTGAAGAGCCGCGAGATACTGTATCTCGGCGACGGCATCGTCGACTTCATGACCGCCGATGCCTCTGGAGCGTCGTTCATCGGCGTCGAGACCGGTCCCAACAGCGCGGATATGTGGCACAAGAAGGTCGGCTGGGATATCCGCATCATCCCGAGTGTTGCCGAGCTGAAGGACCTAATCTGAGCGGCCCGCCTGATGCAGGCTCTCCGACGGGATTCTGAACGCACTTCGGCGTCAGTTTTTCTATTCTCTTCGGATGCCGAATTGATTCATATATTATTCGTTTATGAATCATTTATATAGTTTTCAACCAAATTTGATGTAAACAATTGTTAATTGGTTGGATATCTCATTCATCCACAGTCATCATTAAATAACTATTGTTAAATTCATATTCTAATAATTCGCAAGTAAATATGCTATTAAGAATAGTGATGAAATGGCTGACAAAGAAGAGATAATCGGAAGGCTCGCATCCTCCGTACAGAACTACAAGAGAGCTGATGCGGCGCAGGCCGCGCGCGATGCCCTGGATGCGGGCGTAGATCCTCTCGAGGCGATCAACGACGGGCTCCTCAGGGGGATGACGGTCGTCGGAGACCAATTCAGCAGGCACAAGGCGTTCCTGCCCCAGCTGCTTACCGCCGCGGCGGCGATGTACGGGGCCCTGGACATCCTGCTCCCGGCGATTCCTGTCGGGGAGCACAGGGAGACCAAGACGGTCACCCTCGCAGTGGTCGAAGGAGACGTGCACGACATCGGCAAAAATATCGTCAAGACCCTTTTGACTGCTGGCGGTTTCGAGGTCCATGACCTAGGAAAAGACGTTTCCGCAGAGGACATCGCGGATACTGCCCAGAGCAGCGGTTCCACCGCGATCGCCCTGAGCGCTCTCATGACCACTACGATGTTCAAGATGAAGGACACGATCGACCTGCTCGAGGAGAACGGCTACCGCGACAATGTGAAGATAAGCATAGGCGGCGCCCCTACATCGCCGGCTTTCGCAAAGGACATCGGGGCCGACCACTGGGACAGGAACGCGCAGGACATCGTCAGATGGCTGAAGGAGAGTGCCTGAATGGCCCGCAAGATGAACCACCTGGAAAGGGCCTCGGCAGCCCTGGCCGATGAAGATGCAGACAGGCTGACCGTCTATCCCATCGCCTGCGGCGTCTCGAGAAGGCTCATCGGGAACGGGAAGACCACATACAGGGAATGGTGCCAGAGCCCCGAGAAATTCGCAGAGGGGTTCGTGGCCGCCCAGAAGGCCTTCGATCTCGATTTCTCCATCGGGCTGATGGACCTCTCGGTCATTGCCGGCGACTTCGGCGCAGGAGTGAGGTTCGACGAGGAGAACACGCCCTTTGTGGACAAGCCCCTGATCAAAAACCTGGAGGATTACGACAGGCTGGAAGAACCGGACCCTGAGAAGGGGAGGACCAACGTCATAATCGAGGGCAGCAGGCTGGTCGCCGAGAGGCTCGGGAAGGAGGCCATCACCTCAGCGTTCCTCGAGGGGCCTCTCCTGGTGCTCAGCCAGTCAGCCGGGGCAGAGAAGCTGTTCTTCGACTCGTTCGAGGAGCCGGACACAGTCAAAAGAGCGCTCAGGACGGTCACGGAGTACGAGAAGAAGATCGTCCGCAGACTGGGGGCCACAGGCACCAATGCAATCTGCTGGGACTACCTCTGGGCCAACTATTCCTGCCTGGACGACGCGGAGTACGGGGATCTCGAAGGCGACGTCTTCGCGCCGGAGCTCAACGAGGAGACCAGAAGAAACGGGATGGCCGTAGCCATCCACAACTGCGCCGACCTCCCCCATCTGGATACCCAGGTGAAGAAGTTCAGGCCGTCGATCTACTCGATGGCATACTATCCCCTGATCGAAGGATCGAAGACCGCTTCGCAGGTCATCGACGGAGGATACGCCGACAATACCCTCATCGCCGGGAACCTCGACCCCCAGCTCTTCGAGCGCGGGACCGTCCAGCAGGTCGACGAAGCCACGCGGGCACTGTGCCAGGAGGCCAAGACCGCGCTGTGCAGGAGGGGACTCAGGTCCAGGTACTGCATCGCGAGCGGATGCGAGGTGCCCCCTACCACGACCTGCAGGCTGGAGAACATCAAGGCGGTATCGGACGCCGTCAAGAGATACGGAACCCTGGGCGAGCGATCCCAGGGATCCGGGAGGACGGTATGAACGGTTTCTTCAGAGCGATGGAGGCAGAGGGCTTCTCAGGCTGCGCTACGGCATCGGTCAGGAAGATAGCCTGCCCGAACTGCGGCTTCCGCTTCTCCCTGGTCTATGCCCGCGCAGTGGCATGCAGGGGATGCCCGGAGGCCTGCAGGGGATGCCCCCAGGTGAGGTGTGCCAGATGCGATTCGGAGTTCCCTGTGGGGATCTCCCCCGACGTGAACGGGAAGGCCCAGGAGAGGACCCTGGCGGACCACATATGCAGGATAGTCAACGAACACAACGAGAGCAGAGGAATAGAGACAGCGAACAGGTGAATGGAATGGCAATAGGTCTGGGAATAGATACAGGCGGAACGTACACGGACAGCGTCATCCTCGATATGGACAGCAAGACAATACTGAGCAAGGCGAAAGCCCTGACAACGAGGAATGACCTGGCGATCGGAATCTCGGAGAGTATAGGGAAGCACGACAGGGATCTCCTGAAGAAGATCTCCCTGGTCTCCCTTTCCTCCACCCTGGCCACCAACTCGGTGGTCGAAGGGAAAGGATGCCGCGCCGGGCTCATCTGCATCGGGAGGGGCTACGAAGGGCCGGTCGCCGCAGACGCTTATGCGCAGATCGCCGGATCCCACGACCTCAAAGGGAACGAGAAGATCCCCCTGGACGAAGAAGGTGCCAGGAAAGCACTGGAATCCATGAGGGGAAAGGTGGACTCGGTCGCCGTAACAGGCTATCTGAGCATCAGGAATCCCGGACATGAGGACCGTGTGGCGGACCTCGCAAGGAAGATCCTGGATGTCCCGGTCGTTAGAGGGCATGACCTCTCCTCCGGCCTCGGGTTCAACGAGAGGACGACAACAGCACTGATGAACGCCCGCCTCATCCCTGTCATCGCCGACCTCATACGGTCAGTGAAGCAATCGCTGGCACAATACGGGATCGGCGCACCTCTGATGATCGTGAAGGGGGACGGGACTGTCCTGAACGAAGAGACGGCCGCCGAGAGGCCGGTGGAGACTGTGCTGTCCGGTCCTGCATCGAGCCTGACGGGAGCGAAGGCCCTGACCGGGCTGAAGGATGCGGTGATGATCGACATCGGCGGCACCACCACCGACATCGGGGTCCTGAGAGACGGCTTCCCCCGGCTCGAGAAGGAGGGGGCGCTCATCGCCGGGAAGAGGACCAGGGTCCTGGCCGCCGCCGTATCCACCTACGGCATCGGCGGAGACAGCAGGATCATCGTCAACGGCACCGCCATCGGCCTGACCCCTGTCCGCGTCATCCCGATATGCATCGCGGCGTCTAAATGGCCTCACGTGAAGGAGAGACTGAAGGCGATCTCCGAACGCGAGCCGAACCGTGCCGGCGAGACCGTCGAGGAGGAGAGCATCCTCCAGGAGACGGAGTTCTTCACGCCTGCCCGGCCGGTCACCACGGAGACCATGCAGGAGACTGACAGAAAGCTCCTGAAACTCATCGCGGACAGCCCTCTGACACTCGAGGAAGCGGGGGAGGCCATCGGCGTGCTCCCTTACTCGTTCAACGCCGCAAGGCTGGAGAAACTGGGTCTCGTGACCAGGATAGGCGTGACCCCCACCGACATACTCCGTGCCGAAGGCAGTTATGACGGTTACGACGGAGAGGCCTCTGACCTTGCAGTGAGATATCTGGCCAAGAAGGCAAGGCTCGGGAAGGAAGAGTTCATCTCGCAGGTCAAGGACGCCATCGAGACCAAGATCGCAGTGAGCCTGGTGAAGGACCTCATGCTCGAGGACGGAGGTTACGAGGAGCTCGGCCCCGCGGCCGAGGAACTCATCCGCAAGGCGATCTCCGGGAAGGACGGGAAGGACTTCAGCGTGTTCCTGAAGCTGAACAAGCCCATCATCGGGATCGGCGCGCCGGTCGGCGCATGGCTTCCGAAAGTGGCGGAGATATTCAACACGCAGCTGATCCTCCCCGAGAACTCATCCGTGGGCAATGCCGTGGGCGCGGTATCCGGTTCTGTCTCCAAGACCGTCAGAGTGCACATCCAGCCCAGGGAGGGCTCGATCGGTGCGGATCCGGCATCCGAGGTGTTCCTTGACGGCAGGAAGTACTCCTTCCCGACGTTCTCCGAGGCGCTGGCCTTCGCCGATGCCGAGGGCAGGAAGCACGCCGAGGAACTGGCCAGGGAATCGGGCGCGTCCAATGTGTACGTGGAGTCCGATGTAGAGAAGAAGACGTTCGGCACATCCTCAGACCCCGACGGGCGGATCCTGCTCGAGGCCGATGTGATCCTCAGGGCCACCGGCAAGCCCGATCTCCTCGAGGAGGCCGGGAACCCGGCCTGAGGAGCGGTCATATCCCCCGGAGGGCTCGCTGATGCTCTCCGGAGCGCCTGTCCCTGTTGACCCAGATGTTGCGGCTGTCGAGCTGGATGTCCCTGTACTTCAGGTCCGTCCTGTCGCGGAAGTCCTCGGACTCCCAGAACTCGTTGGCAGGGTTCTCCTTGAAGATCACCGCGTCAGCGCCGCAGATGCCTTCCTTCCTCAGCTGCTCCAGGGACCTGCCGACCAGCCCGTGGCCGATGCCGCGCCTGCGGTACTCCGGGTCCACGATCAGGTGGTAGAACCTCCCGCTGCGGCCGTCGCTCCCGCAGAGCACGATGCCGACCAGGCGGCCGCCGTCGAAGGCGGAGAAGCAGAACTGCCGGTTGCGGTCGAGGAACCTCGCTATGCTCTCGGCGGAGTCCTCCTTCGATCCGACGCCGATACCCCCGCTGTCCATCCACATCCGGTAGGCCTGGGCGTAATCGGACGCCTCTGTGTTGCGGAAGGTTATGCCGTCCTCGGAGAACATGCCTGTCAATCGGCGGTTCGGTATAAATCAGATGCGCCCGGATGTGCCAGCGCAGAAAATGGGAAAGGGGGAGGGCTCCCGCCCTCCCTTGGGTTTCACTCGTAGCCGCGTCCGAGGACGTGCTTCCTGTCCTCTTCCTTCTCCTCTTCGAGGCGGTTGTAATCGAACCTCTCGATGTTGTCGGCGAAGGTGGTGTTGGGAGGCATGAGCTTCTTGGCCATCTGCATGACGGTGCTCATCATGGACATGATGCCGTGGCCCAGGTTGACGCCGAACCTCGACATTCCGCAGGTGACGTGCCCGGGGTTCATGACATCGTGGGGGTCCTCGAAGGTCTTGAACTCCCTCATGAGCGAGACTGTGTTGGGGTCATGGACGTTGTCGAGGTTCCAGGCGAAGAAGATGCCGAACCCGGTGGTCCTTCCTCCGTACTCGGCGGCCCTGTCGCCGAGGTAGAAGTTGAAGGCGAAGGCAGTCATGCCCAGCATGGACTCGTCGTCCTTGAAGTAGTAGGGCATCCAGAGGACGGTGTTGTCGTCGACGACCTCGCCGATGATCCCTCCGAGCTCCATCTTCATGTCGTCGAAGCCCTTGTAGCAGACAGGCACGAAGGCCCCCCATCTCTTGGCGGGGATGATGACCTCGGCGGGGATCTCTCCGACACCGGCCTTCCTGGCCCTGAACTCGTAGCACCTCTCGGCCCACTCGTGCTCTCCGACCTCGGGCGCGGTGGCCCTTCCGCCGGCGCGGGCGACGAGCTCCTCGACCGCCGCCTCCTCGAGCGCGATGTGCTTGTCGTCGCCCTGGAAGGTGACGAGGAGGATGTTCTTCACGTCGGGGGCGTGCACATGGGCGCGGTGCTGGTTCCTGAAGTGGTTCTCGTCGGACCAGCTGATGTGCAGGGGGGTCACGCTCGCGTTGGCGATGATCCCCTGGATGACGGGGTCGGCCTCGGCGAGGCTGTTGAGGAACTCATAGGCCACGGGCTTCACGGTCCCCCTCGGGTAGATCCTGAAGGTGGCGGAGGCGAACAGGCAGAGGGTTCCCTCGGAACCGGCGAAGAACTGGTTGAGGTTGTATCCGGAATAGTAGGATCCCATGTTCTTGTAACCGGTGTTGATGACGGTCCCGTCGGGGAGGACGGCCTCGAGGCTCAGCACGTTGTCCTTGGCGGACCCGTACTTGTAGGAGCCGATACCCATACCGTTGGTCCCGAGCCAGGCGCCGATGGTCCCCGCAGGGAACGAGGAGGGCATGGACCCGATGAGGAACCCTTTCTCCTCAGCGGCCTCGAGGGCCTCTTTCCAGGTGGCGCCGGCCTGTATGGTGGCGGTCATGGAGACGGGGTCGATGGAGATCTTGTTCATCTTCGACGAGAAGTCGACGACGAGGCCGCGCATGGCGGGCTGGGACCCTCCGAGTCCCCAGGTGGAGTTGCCGCGGGGGGTCACCGGGATGCCCTCCCTGTAGGCGACCTTCATGATCTGGGACAGTTCGGAGGTCTTGCTGGGCCTGAGGACCGCGTCCGGCATGTTGTCGAAGGCGATGGTCGCCAGCTTGGGCAGCGGGGCGAGGTCGTGAGTGTAGAGGATCTTCTCCTCGGGGCTGGTGTTGACGTTGTCCTTGCCCAGGATGTCCTTCAGCTCGTCGAGTATCTTGTCGTTGATGGCGCGCTTCAGCCTGTCGCCGGAGTGCACGTCGTACTCCCCGGTTTTGAAGAACTCCTTGAGGGCTTTCATGAAGGCAGCGGTGCCCTCGTCGCGGATCGCATCGATCCTGTCTCCGACGAGGACCTTCCTGGCCTCCCTGCCGCCGAGCTTGGCCGCTTCGCCGGCGGCATTGTCGGAATCGGCGATGAAGTACGCGGTGTACCTGTCGGCCACGGCCCCGTGCGCTTTCCCGCCGACGGCAGCGATGTAGGCGCCGGCGTTGGCAAGGGGAACGATAACCCCGGCCTTCCCGGCCGGCTCGAAGGCCGCGGCGGCCTCGATCTTGGCGCCATTGGCGGCGGCCGCGAGGCCGTCGGTCTGGACGGTGTCGAGCTCGACGAACTCGGGCTCTCCCTGGTACTCCAGGGTGAAGACGGTCTTGCCGCCTTCGGTGCAGAAAGTGAAGTTGATGGGCTTCAGCCCGGGGTCCCTGATGACGGCGTTCTCGAAAGCAACCGCGTCATCGTCGGAGGAGAACGCGTAAGAGACGGCCTTCCTGACGCCTGCGGGATGGAGCTTCAGGGTAACGGCCGTGACGATCCCGAGGGTTCCCTCGGACCCGGGGATCAGCTGGATGAAGTTGTATCCGGACATGTAGCTGCCGATCTCGTCGTAGCCGGGCTCGATGACGGTCCCGTCGTTGAGCACGATCTCGGCGTTCAGCAGGTTGTCCTTCGCAGGTCCGTACTTGTAGGTCCCGTTCCCGACGGCCTCGGAGGCCGCCCAGGACCCGACGGGCTCGCTGAGGTCGAAGGGCATCGATCCCAGGACCATGCCCTCGGCCGCGGCGGCCGCGATGATCTCTTTGAACCCGGCGCCGGCCTGCGCCTTGACGGCGTGGTCGGCCTTGCTTACGGAGACCTTGTTCATCTTGGACAGATCGACGGCGATCCCTCCTCCGCAGAAGGCCGCGGTGCCGAGCGCGGCGACGCGGATGCCGGCCGCCATCCTGACGACGGCTGCGACCTCCTCGGCGGAGGACACGGTAACGATCACGTCGGGGGAGAACTCCTTCTCATCCTCGATCCTGACTTTCGCCTCGCCGACAGCATTCCTGATGTTCTCCACGACGCCGAGGGCGGCTTCGCGGTACTTGTTCTTGGACTCCATGATGATACACTCCACTGCAGGGGCAGCGTGTCTACTATATGGGGTGCACGTAACCTATCTTATTTAATAAAACTTAGGTAGCGCCAGCCGTCCCCGGCATGCGGAAAAAAGACAGCCTGGCCCTTTGTATCATGGCGGCCTTCTGGGGGGCGTCCATGCGGTACAGGTGGGACCTGCATCCGCAGTCCGAGCAGCCGAAACCTTCCATCTCCGCTACGCCGCCGCAGTCGGCGGCTATGCGCCCGAGCTGGCACTCCGAGATCGGGTCGGGATAGGATATCCAGGCCTCGGACGAATCGCAGCGGACTGTCAGGTAATCGATATGCCAGCGGAGCTTCTTGTCATGTGCCAGATGGCGCATGACGCGCTGATCGATCCCGCCCATGGCGCTCCCCACGTAGCAATAAGTGCCCGCGCGGAAATGGTGCGTGCCGAGGGACCCCACGGAGATCTCCTCGTCATGCCCGAAGGTGACGAAGAGGGCATAGGTCCCCCGGCGGACACTCATCGCTTGGCCTTCAGCGAGTCCTCGTACTCCACCTGGGACCTCGTCTTTATGCGGATCAGCATGGAGCTGTCGTTGATCTTGGACGGGGAGATCTCGCAGACATCGCCCAGCCGGCGGCCGTAGATCTCCATGTTCTCGATCTGCTCGTGGTACTCGTCGTAGGATATCTTGGCCCTGAGGCCGTCGAGGTGCATGACCAGCGGCGCCGGCCTGAGGCACATGTCGATGGGCTCGAAGTTCTCGAGCAGCGCCTTTATCTCCGACGGGTGGACGAACGGCGGGTCCTCCTCTATGGCCTTCTTCTTCTCCTCCAGGACCTCGCCGACGCGGTCGCCGACCTCGGAGAGCTTGGCCCTGTCCTCAGACTCCCTCATGCGGGAGGCCTTCCTGCCGATCCCGCTGACCACCGCGTCGCAGGTACCGGCGACCTTGTCGCTGTCGGGCTTCGGCCCGCAGATCAGTACGGTCGGGATGTCGATCTTCCTCAGGATCAGGTCGGCCTTGAACTCCACGCAGGGCTTGAAGTTGCCCAGCATGAACACGCAGGCGTCGTACTCATCGATGATGGATGATTCCTCGAGGTTGATCTGCGAGGTGTGCTTGCCGCGTCCCCTGGCGAGACCCATGACGACAGTGACGGCGCCGAGCCTCCTCAGGTACTCCGCGACATCGCATATCGGGTGCGGCATGTGGTG
>Ga0256406_1003367_pt1 | contig 19975 bp, 19 predicted proteins | sample RumenRJG_03DNA_FD_185986 | JGI IMG/M metagenome (GOLD analysis project Ga0256406, IMG submission 185986) | Bovine rumen microbial communities from Lethbridge, Alberta, Canada - RJG_03 | ecosystem: Host-associated > Mammals > Digestive system > Stomach > Rumen | place: Canada: Alberta | collected... | reverse complement strand
AAAATGGAAAAATAACGAGGGTATATTCGATTTTACTGGGCCCCTTTCGATAAAAATGAAGACGTGATGCAGGAATTTGCATCTCATGAGAAAATCCAAATTCCGCAAACACTCCCCTTCTTTTTGTTTTTTTTCGACGTTTTATTTCTGGCGATTTAAGCAAGATACACTGCGAATCGGAAAAACTGCGTTCTGCCCCTCTAAAGAAGCCATTTTTGCTGGTTTTTGGCAAAAATATGGCGATTGTATCGCGTAAATGAATCGCTGATTTTGTTACGGGGTAGTGAAGATGCATACCACTTTGCTTCCGACAAAAGAAAAACGATGCAGCAACGGCTACATCGCGTTCTATTAACGGATGCTGATTACAACGATCCGCTTTTCTGCCGTTATACAAACTCATCTATCAAGAATTGCACAAAAGTCTCTATCCGTATTATGTCGTGATTCAATTCATTCGTGAGCTGTAAAAATGCAAAAGAAAAAGCCGCCCATTATAGACGACTTAATTTAGGTTCTTTTAAATAAAAGGTGGGGTCGTTAAAAATAGTTGACCACCTTTTTTCTTAATAGCCTATTTGGATAATTCTGGTGATAACCACCTAAAACCACCTTTTATTTAATAGACCCAAAGAAAAGGCCTAATCTATATTGTTATGAATTATCTTTTATTTGTTTTTGCCCTGGAGCACTCCACAAACAACAGAAAGCACCGATCCTAGAAGCAAGAATACCGCGGATAGAATATATGTAATATACAGTGAAACTGAATCTCCTGCTGAAATACCAACTGGTAATAAGAATATCAATATTGATGCAGCAACACCAATAAATGGGGCAATAAAATATAATTTAACCGCGCTATTTTTTGCTTTTCTTGAATGAACAAAATTCATACAGACTGCGATGGTGAACAATATTAAGATTATCATTGTTAATATCCAGGCAATTAAAGCTTTCGGTGAAAAAATACCTTCATAATCAGCAAATGTTCCATCACTAGCATCGCCACCAAATATTAATTCTGATGCGTAAGTATAGCGATGCATTGGGAACCACCCACCTCCATAAACTATATCTAATCCAGGGGATGTAAGCATTTGTATGAATGCCGCTAATAAGAATAACCAACCGGTAATGCCAAGTCCAATCAATAATTTTGAAGGTTTGCTTACACTGACGTCATCAGCTGGGGCTTTTGTAGAACTTTTAGCGTTTGGTTTTTCTTTAACTGGTTCAGCAACTTCTGAAGCAGCTGGTTCTCTCTTACATGGTGATGGTTCGCCTCTTGTTTCAGCAAAAGTTGAAACGCTAGATGAATCAGTCACAAGTAAGTCACCGAAAAATCTTTCAATTGGAGCCATTGAAACGCCGCTGCCACCACTTGGGTCTTTTACACCTGAAGTGATAATTGCAATCTTGCCATCTTTAAAGACCATTTTCCATTTGATAAATTCATCACCAGCGATGACTACTTTAAATTCTTTGATATCTTCTTTCGTGAATTCATATGTGCCGGCTTGGGCACCAGTGATCATAAAATGATCGCCTTTGCTTGTAAGGTAACTTGCCATAAAATCTGGACTATCGACAGTACCAAAATTCATGTTTGCACCTTTCAATGCATCCATAAATCCCATAATTATTTATCTCCAATCATTATGAAACTATGAAAGTTTCATTAAATTTTCTTATATCTATATTTTCAATAAAGCCAAGACAAACATTAAAGACAATTCCGTCTTCTTCATATTTCAAATATGTTAATGTATCGCTCATTGATGTAGATAGACTTTTAACTTGGTCTTTTCTAAGCATTAATGTTGTTCCATCAAATGAATGAACACAGAGGTTATCTCCATCTCCTTCAATAGCAACTGGATCAAGAGAATTATTTTTATTAATCCTAGAAAGTTCTCGAGCACCACTGATAATGAGAAAGATACCAAGAATAAAAATTGTGGTAATAACACCAATAACGATTTTTAAAACCCCGCCAGCAACTGGCATTCGTTTTCTTTTAATCATTATTTTATTTAATTAAATCGCCAAAGAATCTTTCAATTGGTGCCATAGAAGCACCAGATTTTTGCCCAGTAGGATCTTTAACTGCAGAAGTAATGATCGCAACTTTGCCATCTTTAAATTTCATTTTCCATTTAATCCAAAGTTGACCTGATGCAATTGGTTGAAATTCAACAACATCTTCTTTTGTAAATTCATACGTACCGGCTTGAGCGCCAGTAATCATAAAATGATCGCCTTTGCTTGTAAGGTAACTTGCCATAAAATCTGGACTATCGACAGTACCAAAATTCATGTTTGCGCCTTTCATCGCATCCATAAAACCCATAGTAAAAACCTCCAATAAAGTATAATGTTAATTTTATTTTAGCACCGGCAAAAAATACCAACAATAATAAAAAAAGACACGATTTAATTAATATTGATTAATTCCAAACTTTTTTTGCTGATAATGGTATTTTAATTTCTTTAAATAATCCATCACAAAGCTTTCAATATCTATTTGGATGATAATATTATTTTACAATAATGAAATATTGAAAACCATAAAAAAGCCGCCACTATGGACGACTTAATTTACATTGATTTAGCCCTAGACTTAGGACTTCTTCATATGTTTCGACTAATGCTTTGTGAGGAAAGTCATTTTTAGCCAAACGAGGCAAATCGCAACTGTCCTAACACAAATTTATGGTTGTCTGAGGTCACTTATTCAATTTGGTCTAAAAATCTCCATTCACAATTATGCCGTGTTTCAGCCTGTTCGCGAACAAGAAAAAACCGAGATGTTTCACTCGGTCTTATAGTTGCTTTTACATATATTCGCTAATCTTGAATTTCATACATAATTTTCTAATCAGTCTGGCTATTGTCTTTTCATCTTCATTTCCATATTCAGACACAAAATCTTCCAAGAAATCGACACCAAAAGTTGAATCGATTGAATATTGATCTTCCTTATCATAAAAACTTACTAGAAAATTCGTATAGTTTTGGAAATTAAATGGAATCCAACCACGATTAAGCAAAGCTTTTGTACTTCCCTTCTTTAACAAATATAAAATTCTCTTATTAATCAAATCTTTATACTCGTTTGTTTTTTCATACTCAGGATAACTTTCAAATAAACAATAATGAATGTTCGCCGTACAGTATCCATATTCAACTGTATCAAATCCTTTCAACCTTTGGGTTCTGCCAACAGCTTTGTAATCTTCGTCGCTTGGTACTTCTCCGCGGTTTTGAATATCACGAATTTTAGCAAGGGCTCCATAATATGGATTCGATAAATCACATTCATCCCTCTCCATAAAGCTCATGGACGAAAACATGTAATCTTCTTTTTTAATCTTCATCTTTTATATTCCTTTCTGTCGTTTAACGCATCATTATTATGTAATTTTTAGAAGCTCAAAAGGTCGCATCTGGGAAGACATTTTTAAATCTTTGATAATTTATCTACTTTTAACAAAAACAAGCGACACGGGGTCCCTAAAACAAAATAAAAGGCTGCCTGGAGGATTAAGACAGCCGTATGTGATGTGAGAGGAAAGAAAGATAGGAGTTACTATGAATAAAATTAATGGCTTGTAATAGATGGTACTCTCACATCATCCACTATTACTATGTAAGATATGTAAAATATCAAACCACATCTTACGCAACTATTATGACATTTATTTAAACTGATTCGGTCCCTGCTCGAGAGACATTGTTAAGCTTGCCCTATTGCTTCTTCTTCAATTTCGTTTCTGCTTTCGTACCAACTTAAATCTTCCCCTGATAAAGCTTCTACTTTTGCTAATTTTACTTTGTAAATCTTTACTTGCTTATTAGCTACATCAATTTCATAAACTTCATAGTCAGGTGCTCTGTGTTTTTTAAACTTCCTATTATTGATCGCTCGAGATTGAGCAATGGTTTTTGAATAAACAGTTACAATGTTTCCTGAGTCAACTATTGTACTAATTTTGAATCCACCATCGTCTCCATCGACATAGTTATCAATAACTACTTTTGGTAGTTCGCCTAACGATTCAGCAACGAAATAGTTGTCGCTTTGAATAAATCTTTTTCCATATTTAGCAAGCCGCCCTTTCTGCCTCTACTTGAATTCTATTAAACGTGCTATTTAAGCCTTCTATTAAGCCTGTTGAAACAATTGTTTGGTTAGTTTCAGTAGCTACATATCTGGTCAATTTCTTGCTGTTTTTATCGACATTGATAACAACGTATTCGACCGATCCATCTTCTTTAATATCTCTATAAAAATTTAATAAACAGTCGCCAAGATCTAAATTGATTGCAAGTTCAGCATTGCCTTCTGGATTTGGATAATCGTCAATGATAACACCAACGTTTTCTGGTAAACATTCGCCCACATAGGCATTAATTTTTCTCATATAAATTTAATCTCCTTTTATTTTTTAATTTCAAACGTAACTGGTTTAAGTATTACACAGTAATAATCTGTCATTTTGGTCTTTCTATTGGTAACCGCTAAGGCCATATTTTCAAGACTCGCATCTTTCATCGACAATAGATAATCAGAGTCTTCAGTAACGACATTCACAGATCTCATTTCGATACCGTTAATACGCACATCATCTATCTTTAATCTAATATCCGTGCCCTCGAGCTCACCGTCGAAGTTGATATACTTAATCTTTTTCTTCTTCATACACTTTTCTCCTTTCGACACCATCATTATGTAATTTTTCTATCGTCCAAAGGTCCCTCAGAGAGAGACAATTGGAACGAAGTTTTTTTGTTTGGTAAGTTTGATACCTTTTAATAAGAATTTTTTGAAATTATTGAGTTTTAATGTGAAGTATTTATAGGTAATTTTTGTATAACCGCCCTTGATTTCGTGGACGTTGATTAGATCGTAGTATTTGAGTTTTTGAATAGCTTTTTGAAGTTGTTGATTATTGAGATTGAGTTCTTTTTTAAGTGAGTATTTTTCAAATGAGATGTAGTCATAAGCTGGGTTATCGACTTTTGGAAGAGTATTAATTTTATTAAGAGTTTTATTTAATAAATTATTTAGAAGTGATAAGCCGAGATGATTGAGTTTGAATTGACAACCGGGGTTAGATAGAACGTTTTTGATTGAAGTTTTGTTGTTGTTGTAATCTTTTTTGAGTTGTAAGTAGTTTGCCATAATGTGCTCCTTTAAATTTTGTAGCTTCATTATGTAATTTTTTAGGGACGTTCTGGTCTCTCCTGAAGGGACAATGAAAACAGGCCTCCTGGGCGACGTTATTTAATAGATAATTAATTAATATATTTATAAAGAATATGACCCACGTGACACGAATATGGGCTAATAAATAAGACTATCGTTCGCTAGAGGAGGTAGGGAGTTCGAATCTCGTTGGAGACAACAAAAAAAGACCCCTTAAAAAACCAAAACCCACTCCGAAGAGTGAGTGATGTTGGGGTTTTCTGCGCCACCATTATCTAAGTAGTCAACTTTGGACACTTTTGGATAAGTGACTTTGGCCAACTACATTTTCTCTAATCTGGTGGAACATAACGGGTTCGAACCGTCGACCTCCTCGTTGCGAACGAGGCGCTCTCCCAACTGAGCTAATGTCCCAGCGGATTAATATTATAGTTGCCACACGCGAAAAGAGAAAGAGAAAAATAAGATTCGAAAAATCAAAGACAACGACTTTGTAAAGACAGCTTATTTCTTTCGATGGTTCCTAACTTTTAGGAACGGACGTGAAGGAGAAAATCTTAGGACTGTCTTGGATTCTCCCTTGTCAAATTCGCCGAACGATGGTTTTTCTCGTTACCTTTTTTGACGTGGTATAGTCCAATTTCACCCCCGTTTGTAAAAGTTTTGCCTTTCTTCTCCGATGTTGGCTTTCTTTTTGTTTTTGCCACCTCGTCTTCGCAAAAGAAAAACGCTTTAATGAAGGAGACCAAAGGAGGGACAAGAGATGGACCACGCACAAGCATTAACTTGGAGAATCGCTTATTATTCCGCGCAAGAAGAGGCGGATCGACTTTCTGAGCTTGAATATGAAGCGAATAAAGTACCTTGTCCTCGGCCTTCCTTAGCAGAAAAAGCAGCCATGCATGACATCATTAACCACTACCATGGTCAAAAAGTCTTCGCCCGGTTTTGGCATGACGGGTACTTCTATTCCATCTATGGCCGGATCAATTCCGTTTCATTGGAAGAAAATCTCGTTGTCATTGAAGGACAAGAGATTCTTTGCTCACATCTATTAGAATTAACAGATAATTTTTAAACAAATCCATTCTTTTTGTTTACTTTCGTAGGTAACCTCTATTTTCCTTGCTTCAAGCAAGGTATCATTTTGTTATTCTTATCCTATCTTTTTAAAGGAGGTACCTATATGGCGGACGAGAAAGAGAAAAAAGACGGTGAAGAACAGCCAAAAGAAGAAGCCAAAAACGAAATAGTGAAGGCGGAAGAAACAAAGGCTGAGGATCAACCGAAAGAAGAAAAGAAAGAGGAACCAAAGCCGCAAAAGCAACCGAAAGAAAAGAAGGAACGGAAGCCAATCAACTTCGGTAAAGGCGGACTTGTTTGGTCTATTTGGAACTTCGTTGAAGCGGCTTTATTGGCGGTACTCGGCGTGCTTTGCTTTGTATATATGGCAAAGGCCCAAAACGGAGAAACCGATTACAGTTCCGTTGTTTCTAAAGTTTTATTCATCTTTGGCATCTTTATGATTGTCGGCGGTTCATTACGCATTTTAACCAACTTCTTGCCTGTGGTAGCTACCAGCCGTTATGAAGCGGAACGGAAAGCTGCCGTCAAAGCATCGATGGCCTATGACTTGGTCATCGGAGGATCGGCTGAACTCGCATTAGGTATTGCCTTAATTGCCATCTATAACGCCTATAACGGCAATTTGATGCAGATTACGGAAGTCTTAACGAAATTCATTTCCATCTTTGTTGGGGTTGCCGTCATTTGTGCCGGCGCAAGTTTAGTCTTATTTGCCGTCGCGTTCATTATCTCGAAACTCTATAAGATTTATCTGCCCATCCTCGAAATCATCTTTGGCGCTGGTTTGATTGCCTTAGGCATTGTGATTCTCTACTACTTAAGCAACAACGCTGATTTAACGTCCCAAATCGCTTTGATCGTCCTTGGTGTCGTGTTATTGCTCGGTGCAATCGCCGTGATTGTGAATACCATCATGGAAATCAACAATGCTCGTTTGAAGAAAGCCGTGAAGAATGGCGACGTCAAACTTCAAGACGCGAACGGAAACGACATCATTGATGCCGAAGAACCCAAGAAAGACGACGACGCGAACAAAGCCTAATCCTCTTCACCCATAAACAAAAAGCCAACCCCGCGGGGTTGGTTTTCTTTTGGCCGCATGGTGGACGGCTTGATGATTATTTGTTTTCTTGTTTTGGCTCTTCGGGCTTCTTATCAACCGCTTTCACTTCGGTCGCACCAGCCGTTGAAGTTCCTTTGTCAGCAGCGTTCGTTTCTTCGAACTTGATGCCGCCATCTTTGCCAAAGAATTCAGAGAAGGAGAAGATTTGGTCTTTCGTGCAGGCCCAAATGATGTTGCAAACCCAGAAGAAGGGGTAGACCACAACGCCAAGTAAGGCGTCCCATACAACTAAGCCGTAGTTCTTGTCCATGATATCGACAATAAAACGATAGACCACAAACAAGGGGTTTAAGAGAATCGCGAAGAGGATCTTCGCAAGATGAGGTAAGTTTTCTAAGAATTTGCAATATGCCATTTGATTAACGGTGTGACACCGCCTCCATTAAATTTTCTAAGAGAGCAAGGCGCGTCAAGAGTCCTACGCCTCCCGGTACTGGCGTTTGTTTCGCCACCGGAAGTCCTGGAACGAAGTCACCATGTAGATGGCCATCCTCTCCACGGGTAATACCGACGTCCACTAGCCAAGCGCTGGGGCGATACGAATAGGAGTTGTCCCATAGATGCATCTTCCCAATGGCCGAGACGATCAAATCCGCATGGGCGAAATAGAATCGTCGGTCTTCTTCCTTGGTTTTGCTATGTAATTGAACCACATTGCAATCCTTCTCTAAGAGAAGTTTTGCCATCGGTTTACCCACAATTTCACTCCGGCCTACGACAACGGCATTCGCGCCACGGAACGGGAAGCCTTCTGCCGTTAAGTAATCGATAATCCCACGCGGGGTGCACGGACGGAAGTGGCTTGTCGGAGTAAAGCCATCCACGTCTTTCTTCGGATCGATGGTTGCGTTGATATGTTCCACCGAAATGGATTTAGGAACTGGTAGTTGTACCAAAATGCCGTCGATGGAAGGGTCGTTATTTTGCGCCCGAATGGTGTCTAATAACGTTTGTTCCGTGATGTCCTCAGGGAACCAAGTTTGTTTGGCTTCAATGCCGACTTCTGCCGCATCTTTCTTTTTACCACGCACATAGGCTTCGCTGGCTGGATCATGCCCTACCGTGATAATCGATAGGCATGGTTTTCTAGACAACGTTTCCACTTGTGCTTTGATGGCGTTTTTCCGTAACGCTACATATTCTTTAATTTCCATAAGAACCTCACAGGCATTATAGGCGTAGCGTTCCAGTTTTGCATTAAGAAAAAGCGCTCATCCGAGCGCTTCATCATTTCTGGTATTTTTAGCGGAAAAGCAACATCCGAATTGCTGCTTCAGTGGTTTCACTAGAAGAAGCATCGGAAGAGGAGGAACGCGAATTGAGCAACATGATGACGATGGCCATGAACAAGAAGAGAATCGCGAAGCCGAATGTCATCCAAGAAACAACTTTTTCAGAGCCACGTTCCTTCGTTTTGGCGAAAACGTTTAAACCACCGCCGGTAATTGCACCAGAAGCACCTTCTGATTTACCGCCTTGCAACAAGCTAAGGACAATCAGAATCAACGAGATGATAATGAAGATAATGTCGTACCACTTCATAAGAGTTAACGCTCCAACGAACGCTTAATAACTTTAGTATAGAAATAGGGTTTTCGCAACGAAAGAAAAGCAGAAAAAATCATTTTGCGGCGTTTGCCTTTAAGAATTCCGCCTTCTTGGCGCGGTATTCATCCAAGATTTCCTTGTGTGTCTCGGGCCCATAGTTTTTTTCAAATCGCGCTTGATCCCAAGGTTTCGCCGTGGCATTACGGAAGAACGATTTCGCCCGGTACCACTTGCAATAATGGCGAATCACCGTATCGGGATGAAGGTAATGTTGATCGTTAAACCGTGGGGATAAAAACGCAATATCCCCTTTAAAAACGCGGTTAATCGCCGTTTGGTCAGGCATGAAGTAATGATGATGAAGTAGGTGCTTCCGCACTTTTTCAAATCCATGATTCTCACGGATTTTCTTGGCGTCAAGCAAAAGAACGCCGGCATTGCAGTAATTCTTTCCAAGGCAATGGGATCCCACTTCATCTCTCACCATACCAAGCGACGCCCCATGCAGATCCGTAGAGTCTAGTCGGTCTAAATCGCCAGTAACCACGATGTCTAAATCTAAATAAACCACCCGATCACCGAGTTCAGGATGGCGGTCAATAAATAAACGCATCAAGGTATAAGGAGAGAATTTCGTGTCATAAACCCAAGACGAGGCAAAACAATCATCAAGCTCTTTGGTTTCATCGATGCAAGTCAATGTGGATAAAGGACTATGTTCTTGCAAGACTTTCTCGGCAAAGACAACTTGTTCAGGCGTAAAGGCGTGATATTCTTTTTGCTTTGTTTTGAAACTGCCCGTCATTAAAAACACATGAAGTGGGCGTTTCGTGTTTCTCGTCGCGCTTAGCAACACGATGAGTAAGCCGTCTAAACAATGTCCATCGCCACAAACGAGCAATGAAATGGGGGCGTTTTGTTGTTCCATTCTTTTTGATTCCAAGCCTGCCTATTGTAATGTGTTTTGCTTCTATTTGTCGAGAGAGGCGCGAAGTTCTAGGACGGCATCACGGATTTCCGCAGCCCGTTCGAAGTCATACGCCTTCGCAGCTTCACGCATTTCTTTCTCCATACGTTGAATTTGCTTCATGAGTTCATTCCGTGAGGCGTGGTGCGAAATTGTCTTTGCCAAAGAGGCTTCTTCGTCTTCCGAATTCGATAAAGGCGGTCTTAGTTCTTTGATAATCGTGGTCGGCACAATGCCATATTTCTCGTTATAAGCCTCTTGGATGGCACGACGGTGATTGGTTTCGTCCATGCATTCTTTCATGGACTGGGTGATCGTGTCGGCATAGAAGATGACTTTTCCATGCGCATTCCGAGCCGCACGGCCTGCAATTTGAATTAACGAGGTCGTCGAACGTAAGAAGCCTTCCTTATCGGCATCCAGCACGCAGATTAAAGACACTTCGGGGATATCTAAGCCTTCCCGTAATAGGTTAATGCCGACGAGAACGTCATATTTCCCTTTCCGGAGTTGATAGATAATTTCGGTTCGTTCCAACGTCTTCGTTTCGTTTTGAAGGTAAGTGACTTTAATGCCTTGCCCTTTTAAGTATGCGGTTAAGTCTTCCGCCATTCGGATGGTCAAAGTGACAATCATCACGCGTTCGTTCTTTTCCATCCGTTCATGGATTTCATGGAGGATGTCATCGATTTGGCCTAAAGGTTTACGAACTTCGATAACGGGATCTAATAATCCTGTTGGACGGATGACTTGTTCAATGACATAATTCTCAGCACGTCCTAATTCATAAGGCCCCGGGGTAGCCGAAGTGCAGATGACATTGGAAGGCATCAAGCTTTCAAACTCTTCAAAGCTTAACGGACGATTATCTAAAGCGCTTGGCAAGCGGAACCCATAATCCACCAACGTATGTTTACGGCTTTGATCACCGAAATACATGCCCCGTACTTGAGGAAAGGTAACGTGGGATTCATCGACCATCAACAAATAATCTTTCGGGAAATAGTCCATCAAACAGAATGGGCGTTGGCCAGGTTTACGACCGTCAATCGGGGCGGAATAGTTTTCAATGCCCGGACAACGACCAAATTCTAACAAGGACTCCATGTCTTGTCGGGTGCGCATTTCCAAACGCTCGGCCTCCAGTAACTTACCTTGTTGCTTAAAGAAGGCCAACCGGTCGTCGAGCTCAGCCGAAATTCGTTCACAAGCTTTCTCAATTCTCGCCCGACTAGAAGCGTGATCATAAGCCGGGTATATCGGGTATGTTGCGTAAGAACGATGGAGTTCTCCTGTGGTTTTATCGATTTCTGAGATGCGTTCTACTTCATCGCCGAAACATTCGATGCGAAGATAATAATCACTGGCAATCATCGGGCAAATATCGATGACGTCCCCATGCGCACGGAAGTTTCCGGGATTCAAATCAAAGTTATTGCGGGTATATTGAGAATCAACCAAACGGGCAAAGAATTTTTGACGGTCTAACGTCTCGCCTTGGCGGACTTCAAAAACGAGTCCCGAATATTCTTCCGGGTCTGTTAAACCATAGATGGCTGCCACGGATGCCACGCAGATGGTGTCTCTACGTTCGAGGATTGAATTAACGGCAGAGGTACGTAATTGCTCAATCTCATCATTCATCATCGCGTCTTTCGCGATATAGGTATCTGTTTTCGGAACATAGGCCTCTGGTTGATAGAAATCGAAGTTCGAAACGAAGTACTCAACCCGGTTTTCTGGAAACAACGATTTAAATTCACCGTAAAGCTGAGAGGCCAACGTTTTGTTATGCACCATCACAAGCGTAGGACGATTTAAGGCCGCGATAATATTGGCCATCGTAAAGGTCTTGCCGGTACCAGTAGCCCCTTTAATGACCTGGAAACGTTTCCCTGCCTGAACGCCTTCTAACGCTTCACGAATCGCTTCGGGTTGATCCCCGGTCGGCGCATAGGGCGCGACCAAATGGAAGGGGTGCGACACATCATTTCGCATCGTCTTGCTCCGAAGAAGATTCGTCTACCTTCTTCTTTTTCTTGGAAGGACGGCGTGTGGGGAACGGAGCAAACCCTTCTCCGTTAATGGATTTTGCTTTCGTGATAGAAACGAAGGCAACGGGATCAATTTTCGCAATTTCATGCGTCAAATCCACTTCTTCTGACTTATTGATGATGACGCGCATGAGTTTGCGTTTCTCGCCAGTATAGCCGCCAACCGCATCAAAATACGTCACGGAATGGTCCAAATCGTCAAAGACATATTTCGCGATGTCTTCACATTTCTCCGAAACAATATCCACGATTAAATAACGGTCGGCATTGATATAGATGAATTGGATGGCCATAGAGCACACCAGCGCGGAAAGAATGCCCCCTAAGCAGTTTAACCAAATATGCGCTTCATTGAATCGGATTAACGCCGATAAAAGAATTAATGTGGCATCAATTAAGAAACTCGATACGTCTTCTTTTAAGGAGGTGTATTTCGCCAAAATGCTAGAAACGACATTAAATCCGCCCGTAGAAGAGTGGCCGAGATAGGCTAAGGCAACACCCATGCCATCTAAGATGCCGCCGCAAACAGCGCATAACACCAAATTCGCGGCTTGGAATTCTCCTTCTTTGGGATAGATTTCACGAAAACCCATTGCATCCCCGATTTTTAACCGATAGAAGAGCGCATAGAAAAGCGGATAAGCCACCATGGCTAACGCCGTCTTTAAAGAGTACTTCTTCCCCATGATGGCTAAGCCTAAAACCCATAAGCCAACTTGCATGACAGCGACCACAATATCAGCAATGGAGAAATGTAGCATTGGTTCAAACAAATGGTCCAATAAGATACCTACCGAGGCAACGCCGCCCGAAATCACTGACCAAGGCGTCAAAAATACCGCATCCCCGAAACCATATAAAGCGCAACCTAACAGAACGAGGAAAATATCCGCTGCTACCCGATACGATTTACTGTGACTAAATTTCCGAAATGTTTCTTTCATATTGAAAAAAGGACAATGCCAGCATCATCCTTGTTTTTATTTTAATCGAAATCGCCTAGAAAGGCGATAGACGGGCTAGGCTGCTGCCTTGCCCGTTTTCGCCAAAAGTTCCAAATAAGCCGAGATAAACCCGTCCAAATCGCCATCCATGACACCATAAACATCGGCGGTGGAATAGTCGGTGCGGTTATCTTTTACCATCGTATAGGGGCAGAACACATAGGAACGGATTTGCGAACCCCATTCGATATTCTTTTGCTCTCCGACAATGGATTTCATCTTGGCATCGCGTTCTTCGAGTTTGCGTTGCATTAACTTATCGGCCAACATCTCCATACAAGTTTGCTTGTTGAAAAGTTGGGAACGTTCAATTTCGCATTGGACAACAATGCCTGTAGGAATGTGGGTGATACGAACGGCAGAAGAGACTTTGTTCACGTTCTGACCACCGGCACCGCCACTACGGAACGTATCGACGCGTAAGTCTTTCGGATCAATGACGACATCCGCGACTTTGCCAAATTCCGGAACGACGTTTACCGAAGCAAACGAAGTATGACGGCGAGCGTTCGCATCAAACGGAGAAATGCGAACCAAACGATGGACGCCTTTTTCTCCTTTTAATAAGCCATAGACGTTATGACCAGAGATTTTGACCATGGCGCTTTTAAGGCCAGCTTCTTCGCCAGGTTCATAAGAATAGACTTGCCATTTAAAGCCATGCTTCTCTGCCCAACGGCCATACATGCGGAAAAGCATATCGGCCCAGTCTTGGGCTTCGGTTCCGCCTGCACCAGGATGGATTTCTAGCGTGGCGTTTAACGCATCGTATTCTCCGGTAAACAATAACGTATTCCGAAGTTCATGCACTTTTTCGGTGAGATTGTTTTCCGTTTCTTCGATTAAGCCGCGCATATCGGGTTCATTGGCCGAAGAATCGGCTAACAGTTCCTGAATGGTCGCATAATCTTCTTGAACAGATTCACAACCCGTGACTTTCGCACGGATATCATTCAATTGATTGACTTTGGCTTGAGCGGCACGTTGATCGCTCCAAAAGCCTTCTTCGTTCTGCTCTGCAGACAACGTTTCGATTTCTTGTTTTAGCTTAGTGAGGTCAAAGAGAGTCACCGAGCTGCGAGACAAGCTTGCCCAACTCTTGGGCGGTTTGTTTTAATTCGACTAGCTCTTTCATATATTCCTTTAATTATTCGCTTTTCTTGTTTTTATCCGCTTCTTCTTTGGCGGCCACGGCATCGTTATATTCTTGGATAACACGGGCGTAGGCATCGTTACCAATCACGGCGCGGTCAGCACGACGCAAGTTCGATTCGGCAAGCCGGAGGCGCGCATCGGGATCCATATCCGGAGTCGGTTCTTGTAACGGCTCAGGATGATAAGTTGGACGTGGCAACGGTTGTTCTTGGGCTGGCTGTGGCGCTGGTTGCGTGGCAGGCGCAGCTTGCGTGACGGGCTGAGGGGCCGGGGTAGCTGGGGCAGTTTCAGGTTGAGAAGCAGGTTGCTCCGCTGGCTTTTGTTCCACGGCGGGTTTTGGTTGTTCGACTGGGGTTGGCGCCGGTTGTTCTGGCGCTTTCTTCACCAAACGAACATTCAAAAGGTTTAATGCCGTATCCACAGCAGCCTTGGTGTTCATCTCGGCAAAGAGGTCGTAACCTTCGTTGACATAATCCTGAAGTGGGTTCGTCTGGGCATAGCTACGAAGGCTAATGCCATCACGTAAGTGCGACATTGTATCGATGTGGCCTTGCCAGTTCCGGTCAATGACGTGCAATGCGATTTGCCGTTCAATGCGGTCAGCTTCTTCGGCTGGCCAAGTTTTCCGTTTTTCGAGATAACGGGCATAAAGGATATCTCCGATATCTTCACCAGCTTCATCGATTTGAGCGCCGTCATAGGCATTCGCATCAATGGAACCCGCCGGCAAGAATTGTGGTTCAACAATGCGTTTTAGCGCTTCGCCATTCACAATTTCGAGCCCAGAATTTTTATCCACCGATTGCTTGGCTAAGAATTGGCCAGTTTGATGGAAGAAATCACGGACCATATCGACAATATCGTCTGCCATTAAGATGGCATCACGACGTTTGTAGATGATGTCACGCTGCTTGGCTAAGACATCGTCGTAGTCCTTTAAGTTCTTACGGATATCGAAGTTCTTGCCTTCGATTTGTTTTTGCGCATTCGTAATCGCGTTCGTTAACATCCGGGATTCAATCGGTTGACCATCCGAACCTTTTTGGAATTGTTGACGTAGGTTCTCGGGGGCAAACCGGCGGAGTAATTCATCATCAAACGAAATAAAGAAACGAGAGAAACCAGGATCGCCCTGACGGCCAGCACGACCACGTAACTGGTTATCAATACGTCTGGATTCATGACGTTCAGTGCCAAAGACACAAAGACCGCCTAATTCACGGACACCGGGTCCTAACTTAATATCAGTGCCACGGCCTGCCATGTTCGTGGCTAAAGTAACGGCACCTTTTTCACCGGCGTGAGAAATGATTTCGGCTTCACGGGCTTGGTTCTTCGCGTTTAAGACTTCATGCGGAATACCCGCTTTCGTTAATAAAGCAGAGATTTCTTCGTTGGATTCAACGGAAACCGTACCAATCAAGATTGGCTGACCTTTCTCGTGCCGTTCTTTGACGGCTTTCACCAAAGCAGTCAATTTCTCATCATGGGTCGCAAAGACATAGTCCGGGGCGTCGATACGGATGACAGGACGGTTCGTGGGAATCACGATGACCTTCATGTTATAGATGGTCTCGAATTCCTCTTCTTCAGTTTTGGCGGTACCAGTCATGCCAGATAACTTTTCATAAAGGCGGAAGAAGTTCTGGTAAGTGATGGTTGCTAAAACAACGGTCTCTTGTTTGATTTCCACGCCTTCTTTGGCTTGAATGGCTTGTTGCAAGCCGTCGTTATATTCACGGCCAGGCATGATACGGCCCGTGAATTGGTCAATTAACTGAATCGTATGGTCTTTGTCCACCATGTACTCGACATCACGCGACATGATGTAGTTTGCTTTTAAGGCTTGGTGAATCCGGTGGACCAAATCTTGGTATTCGGGATCGTAGAGATTACGAATGCCAAACATCCGTTCGGCTTTATTGTTGCCTTCATCCGTTAAGGAGCAAGTTTTCTCTTTGATATCAATCGTAAAGTCGACATCTTTCTTTAACGATTTAACAAAGCGGTCTGCGACTTGGTATTGGGAGGCAGCCGTACGAGAACCGCCCGAAATAATCAAAGGAGTACGAGATTCATCAATTAAAATGGAGTCGGCTTCATCGACGATGGTGAAGTAGAGTCCACGGAGAACACGGCCGTCCAAATTTGGAGCCATGTTATCCCGAAGATAGTCGAAGCCAAGTTCGGAGTTCGTGGTGTAGGTGATATCGCAAGCGTAGGCTTCCCGTTTTTCGGCAGGAGACTTAGACGCTAAGTTGACACCGACCGTTAAGCCTAAGAAACGATAAATCTGGCCCATCCAGTCTGCGTCACGAGAAGCAAGGTATTCGTTGACCGTAACGACGTGGACACCTTTGCCCGTTAAGGCGTTAAGGTAAACGGCCATTGTCGCGGTTAAGGTTTTCCCTTCACCGGTTTTCATTTCGGCGATGTCACCGTTATTCAAAACCAACGAACCAATAATCTGGACTTGGAATGGTTTTTGATGAAGCACACGCCAGGCAGCTTCCCGCGCAACCGCAAACGCTTCATATTTGATGGATTCTAGTGTTGCGCCATTCTTTAATTTTTGCTGGAATTCTTTGGTTTTGGCTCGCAACTGATCGTCAGTCAGTTTGCTCATTGCCTCGTCATATTGCATGACGATTTCGGATTCGCGATAGTACTTGTTCAGCTCCCGCTTTTCGAGCCGAAATATTTTTTCGATGATGTTCGCCACGATAAACTCCCTATCTTAATCTTTGCCATTCTACCATTACCATAGATGGTAATCAAACGACATTGACAAGCATTTTACACCCATTCTATCTAATGTTTTTCATGCAAAATGCTTCGCTTTTCTAAAAATATGAGGGTTTTCTAGGGGATTTTTAGTTTTTGATGCCCATTCACTTCTTTCTTTGGGGTTCTTGCCATCACCAGGATTTGCACCGCTTTCGCCTTATGCTCTTCTAAGAGACGACACACTGCTTTTGCCGTTGCCCCAGTGGTTAATAAGTCATCCACAAATAAGACGCGCTTCCCCACCACATTGGCTTTCGGGTTCCATACGATGTGTTTTCCAATGTCTTGCCGTTCTTTCCAGTGTAAATCCGCTTGTTTGATGTTATCCACTTTGGTAACGGCATGACAAAACGGCAGTTTCAACTCTTCGAAGATCGCTTCGACTTGATTGAAGCCCCGTGCTTCTTCCCGTTCCTTAAATGACGGCGCAGGAACCAATACATAGGCGCGATAACGCCAACGCAAGTAAAGCACATAAGCATGCAAAAACGTTTTGGCCATTTCATAATCTCCACACCCCTTTAATTGATAAAGCATCGTTTGAATCATTTCGTCATAAACATAAAAAGACATGGCTTTCCATTTCCCAACTTGTTCCTCGTGCTTCCTTGGATTCATGGCCATTCGACATTTCGGGCATACCAAGGGTTCGGGATCCCAAAAACTCACAAAGTCATGATTCTTAATGGGTGAAAAGCAAACTTTACAAAAAGGTATTGCAGTATCGGATTTCTTCCACGGCACGTTTGATCTCCTGATTTTCTTCTTCGGCTAAAAACCACACTTCTCCGGTTGGGGCGTCCCACTTCCGCCCCGCTCGTCCTGCCATTTGAATCAAGGCGGCAGAACGATAAATCTCTTCTTCATCGGCAGAAAGAAGAACGACTTGTAATTTCTTCACCGTAATGCCTCGTTCTAAGACAGAGGTAGAAACCAAGTAATGGTACTTTCCTTGCTTGAAACATTTCACGATTTCATCTCTTCCTTCTCTTGAAGAATGCACATAGTTGCCATTTTTTAGAAAGAAAGATAGAAACCGATAAACGGATTCGGCTTGGTCTTTTGTGGCGGCAAAGACAAGGCATGGTTTGCCTTCTCTTTGATATCTTCGAAGCAAGAAGGCGGTATAGACCCATTGTAAGAAACGGGGCAAAACCTTGACACGGGGAACCGGGATTGGCTTTCCATGAAACCGCGTCCGTAATTCAAGCAAAGCCTTTCCTTTTTCCGTTTGATATTGGTGCAATAGCTCTTGATTAGGCGTAGCGCTCATTAGCACGCTATGGCCACGGATGGCGCGACGACATAACGCAACCAATGTTTCATTCCCTCGGTAGGGAAACGCATCAATCTCATCCATCACCAATAAATCAAAGTAATGGGGATAACGATATAGCTGATGCGTGGTTAATAAGACAATATCCCCTACCAAGGCCGAAGCGTGTTGACCATACACCGCGACCATCCGGTTTTGTGGGAACGCTTCTTTGAGCCGCCAATAAAGTTCAATGACAACATCCTTTCTCGGGATGGCAAAACCAACGTGACAACCTTTTTCGATGGCATGCGATAAAACCCCATAAACCATTTCGGTCTTGCCCGCCCCGCAAACGGCATACACCAAGGTATCGATCCCTTGATCAAAATTCGTAATGAGTTGTTTGGAAATAGCAGCTTGTTCTTTCGACAACGCGTAATGCAAGTTCAAGGGAGCGGGCTTTGGGATCGGAATCGATGGCGTCACCTCTGCTCCTTGGAATCCAATGCATCGTCGGCAATACGGCTCACCATTTCGGTAACCGATATAGCGTTCCTCTTGGTTACCACATCTAGGACATACAAAAGACGAAATAGAAAAAACCTCCTCTCACTTTGTAATAGACAGAGAAAGGAGGTAAAGGACAAGAAAGTTTTATTGGCCGGTACGATGCAAGTGGTTAATCGCGGTGGCTTCGTCCATGACTTCAATGCCGAGTTCGTTGGCTTTGTCGAGTTTAGAACCTGCTCCAGGTCCAGCGATGACAATATCGGTATTCTTAGAGACCGAACCAGCGCAATGCGCCCCGATGCCTTCGAGAATATCGGTCATTTGCTGGCGAGTATATTGCGTTAATGTGCCTGTTAACACCACGGTCTTGCCATAGAAATACGAGTTCACATCAATCGTATCCGTACCCAAATAAGCAAAGTTCACGCCGTCTTGTCGTAACGATTCAATCTCGGCGATGTTCTTCGGGTCAGCAAAGAAGGAAGCGATACTATGCGCGGCCACCGGACCGACATCTTTGATTTTTAAGAGTTCGTCTTCCGAAGCCGCCTTTAACGCATCGAGGTTTTTATAACGACGAGCTAAGACTTTCGCCATCTTCTCGCCGACTTCTTTGATGCCAAGACCAAAGAGAAGTCGTTCTAAGGAACGTTTCTTGGAATCTTCAATCGCGTCCAATAAGGAGTTGATGGATTTATCGCTCCAACCATCGAGAGATTTGATTTCGCTCGCGTGGTCCATTAAGTGATAGAAATCTGGGATATCTTTTAAGAATCCTTCGCCGAAGAGTTCTTCAACCACCCGTTCTCCCATGCCGTCGATATCCATCGCATTACGAGACGCAAAATGAATCATGCCTTCGATTTTGCGCGAACCACATTCTGGGTTAAGGCAATAATGTAACCCTTTTACTTTGGTTAAGGGGTGACCGCAAACCGGGCAATTCGTTGGCATCACCCACGGAATTTGAGTGCCATCGCGTTTCGAAAGAATCGGACCCGTGACTTCAGGAATGACGTCGGCCGCTTTATGTAAGCCAATCGTATCCCCGATCATTAAGCCTTTATCGCGAATGAAGTCTTCATTATTTAACGTGGCCCGTTGCACCACAGAACCCGCCACACGAACAGGCTCTAAGACGGCATTCGGAGTCACGCGCCCGGTACGCCCAATCGTAATCACGATATCGAGTAACTTCGTGGTGACTTCTTCTGGCGGGAATTTATAAGCGATGGCCCATTTCGGCTCCCGCGCGGTATAGCCTAAAC
>Ga0256406_1003365_pt1 | contig 19981 bp, 17 predicted proteins | sample RumenRJG_03DNA_FD_185986 | JGI IMG/M metagenome (GOLD analysis project Ga0256406, IMG submission 185986) | Bovine rumen microbial communities from Lethbridge, Alberta, Canada - RJG_03 | ecosystem: Host-associated > Mammals > Digestive system > Stomach > Rumen | place: Canada: Alberta | collected... | reverse complement strand
GCGACGAAGCCGCGGCCATGCTGAACAATCAGGCGACCGCACGGCGTAGGGTTATCGCACGATGCGCAGATGATTATCGTGCAGCCGCCCGCTGGCTGGATACAAAAGCCGACTACTGGACCGTCGATGACCATACCGACGAGTTCTTCTGTGACCAAGTGTTGCGTGGACTTGCCCGAGACCTGCGGCAAACCGAAGCCGCACTGAACGATGCAGTGAACACGCGCGGGTCGGTTGCCTCGGAGCGCATCATGCAGCTGCACAACCGACTCGTGTGGATTTTCACCGTCAGAGGCTGGTCATTCGAGCGGAAACAGTATATTTCCCTGTCGCAGGAAGGCAACAAGGCGATGAACCTCAACTCGTTCATCGGGCTGATGGGGCATCGCGTCAAACGTGAGGAAACCGCTGACGGTGTCATACTGCGTGACGCCAAACCCGGGGAAATCCCCGACTTTGTGATGCGCGACTCCGAATACGTGCTCACCTTGGATGCCGATTCCATGCTGTTGCGCGACTACTGCCTGCGACTCGTCTACTAGCTTGAACAGCCCGGTAATGAGCATGTCGCCGTCATCCAAACCCCATACTCCTCATATCGTGGGGCGCCGACCCGAATCGAACGTATCGCCGCCGCGACCACGGACATCCAGCACGTGCTGCATCAAGGGATGACGTATTATGACGCGACCTTCTGGGTGGGGGCGAACGCGGTGATTCGCAAGCGGGCGCTTGACGACATTTGCGTGGTGTCCACTGAAGGCAGACGGACCGTTCGCACGTATATTCAGGACCGTACCGTCATCGAGGATACGGAATCAAGTATCGACCTCGGCTATTACGGCTGGCATCTGGTCAACTATCCGGAGCGGTTGAGCTATAGTTCAACGCCGCCGGATTTCGGCTCCCTGGTGGTTCAGCGGCGGCGTTGGGCGAACGGCGGCCTGCTGATCATCGGCAAATTCTTCCGTATCGTACGTGCCCGACGGGGGCAAGGCAATCCGGTGCGGTTGGGCGAATGGTGCTTGCGCGTCAACTACATGGCGTCGATCGCATGGTCGAGTTTCGGCCTCATGTTCCTGCTGGCGTATCCGTTCGACCAGCGGCTGCTCAGTCCGTGGGTGGTCGCCGCCTCGCTGCCGTATTTCACCGCGTACGCGAACGATTTGAAATACAACGGGTATCGGCGCAGCGATATCTTCCGCATCTACGGGTTCAACATTGTGCTACTGACTGTGAATCTGGCGGGTACGCTCAAATCAATCCAACAGGGGATGACCAATACGAAAATCCCCTTCGTGCGCACGCCGAAAGTCAGTAACCGTACCGCTTCACCGCCGCTGTATGTCACCATGCCGTGGGTGATCGTGGTGTTCTCCTGCTTTGTGTTGTATGCGGACTTTTTGTCGGCGAATTGGGGTAACGCGATTTTCGCGGGGTTCAACGCGGTGGTGACCACGTGGGCGATTGTGTCGTATATCGGCGTGTGGCATTCCGTCCAGGATATGGTCGTCGGTTTGGTGCGCTGGTTCTTTGTGCCGGTTAAGCAGCCGAAAGCAGTGCGGGCGGATATGCCGACGTGGGAGGATGCGTTGTATTTCGGTGACCGCACGATGATTTACGAGTCCCGGCCGGTGTGAATCGTGCCGCATCCGCTTGCGGGGGCCGCAGGAGTTGTGTGCGGGTGGTGGATGGGCGGTGTCCGGGCGTCGGTGGGCTACTTGGCTGTGGTGTGGCCGGTGGGTTGCATGGCGGCTGGATACCGTGGGTGTCGGCTTGGTCTGGCATGGGTATCTGCCCGCCGTGCGACCCACCGGTCGCACCACGGCCGGATACGCCACGCCAGTCGCGCTCGGAACCTCAGATCCATGACTTGAACCACATATGACTGAGCCAGAACTCGTACGGAACCGGCATCGCCGTCCAAATCGGGTAGAAGAACGCCGACACAAGACAGACCAGCAACAGCGTGGTCCCCAGCGTAATCCGCCAGGTTCCCGCATTGACCCGGCGCCGTACCGCATCGCCGACATAGCAGATCGCGAGAATAATCCACGGCAGAATCACAATCGAATAAAACGTGAACGTGGTGCGATTCAGATACTGCGCCCACGGCAGCCAGCCGCCAAGGAACCCGGCAAGCACCGCCCAAATCCGCCAGTCGCCATGCCGGGCGATTGCGATACCGATACCGATGATTGTGCACAACGATCCAAGCCACCAAATCAGCGGATTGCCCAGTGACGTAACCGCCGACACGCACTGCGAGTGCGGTGCCAGAGAACACAATCCCGGATGCCCGCTGATTTTCTCCCAATAGAAACTGGTCGGCCGCACCTGCAACGGCCACGTCAGCGGATTCGCCTTGTAATCGTGCGGCGCGTCAAGCGTGGTATGGAACTGCCACATCTCTTTGTGATATTCCACAAAAGAACGCAACCCCTCCGGCAGCCACATGACCCCCTGCCCGGGGTGAGTATGCGCCCAATCGTGCATATACGAATCCGGGTGAATGAACCAGCCCGCCCATCCGGCCAGATACGTGCCCGCCCACAGCGGCAGCATATACACGGCGGTCAGCGGCGCGTCACACAACAAGCCGGTGGACAGCCAGCTGCGGTACCCGGCACGGTAGCGTTCCCACGCATCCCAGATCACACTGATCACGCAGAATATCGCCATGAAATAGATGCCCGACCATTTGACGCCTGTCGCCAAACCAATGAGAATCGCGGCGGCGACACGATACCAGGAGAACGCGATGACCGGGCCGCGTGAATCCAACAGCATCGCCTGACTGCGCTCGCTGCCGGGATGGCCGCCGGTTTGCATGCGCCGGGCGCGGCGTGCGTGACGGGATGTATCAGGAACCCATCGGGCATCCCGGCGTCTGGACTCAATCGCGTACCGTGCCCGCAGTTTCGCGCGAGCCCAATCACGGTGCATGAGCAACAGGTCGAACGCGCCGAGCACGAACGCCATGATGAAGATATCCAGCAGGCCGGTGCGGCTCAACGTGATACCCACGCCATCCACGGACATGAGCAGGCCGGCGGCCAGTGCGATCGACAGGTTATCGAACAGTCGCAAGGCCACGCGAATCATGATGACGATGGCGATTGTCCCCGCAATCGCCGTGCTCGCCCGCCACGCGAACGTGTTGCCGGCCCCGCCGAATAGCGTCATGCCGAGTGCGATACACCATTTGCCCACCGGCGGGTGTACCACGTATTCCGCGCTGCTGAGCCAGGTGTTGGTGTCCCCGTTAGCGAACAGCGTATCAATAGGATAGTCCAGCGTGTTGCGGGTGAGGAATTCTGGCCAGTTGCGTGGCTCACCGGTTTGCAGCATCGTCCACGCGTCTTTGACATAGTAGGTTTCGTCGAATACTACGGCGTGAGGCTCGCCAAGCCTGATGAACCGCAGCATTCCACCGAATGCGGCTACCAGAACGGTCAGTAGCCAGGAGACGAGCTTGGGGGTGGTGGCAAGCCGTACTCGCAAGCCAAGCATGGTGGTGGCGGCGCGTGATACGCGGCGTGTTCGCTCAGAATTCACGGAACTCAATACCATCACTCCCATAGGTAGAGGATACTGGATATATGACCAGTGACATCGAAGGACGCCAGACGGCGCCGCAGTCCTTACATGATAGACCCGAAACCGTGGAGCAGGATACGAGCGGTGAGAGACGAGCGGGCGTGCGCGTCGACGTGCCTGCCGGAACGGTGGTGCTTGCGGCCACGCCGATCGGCAATGTGGGGGATGCATCCGCCAGACTGGTGGCGTTGCTGGAGCGCGCCGATATTGTCGCGGCGGAAGATACCCGCAGATTATACGATTTGGCGAACCGTCTCGGTGTGCATGTCGGCGGCAAGGTGGTCGCCTACCATGACCATAACGAACGCAACAAGGCGGACGGGCTGCTGGACAATGTCGAAGAGGGGGCTACCGTGCTGGTGGTGTCTGACGCCGGCATGCCTACGATTAATGATCCGGGGCTCGCGATTGTGCGGCGGGCGATTGAACGTGGGCTGCCGGTGACGTGCGCTCCCGGCCCTAGCGCGGTGTTGGATGCGCTCGCACTGTCTGGCTTGCCTACCGACCGGTTCTGCTACGAGGGGTTCGTGCCGCGTAAGCATGCTGAACGTTTGCAGCGGCTGCGCGCCTTGCGTGCCGAGCGGCGCACCATCGTGTTCTATGAGACCCCGCATCGCATCGTGGAATCCATAACCGATTTGTTGAGTGAATTCGGTCCGGACCGGCGTATGGCGTTATGCCGCGAGTTGACTAAGGATTATGAGCAGATTCGTCGCGGCACAATCGCAGACATCAAACAGTCGGTGGATGACGATCCGCCACGCGGCGAAATCGTGCTGGTTATCGAGGGGGCGAGCGAGGCTGAAGCTCGTGACAGCGCGCCGTCGGCGCTGAGCATTGATGATCTTGCCGTATTGTCTATTGACCGTGCTCGTGAGGATGGGTTGCGCATCAAGGATGCTATCGCCGAGGTCGTGCAGGAGCATCCGTTGCCGGACGGTTCGCTCGCCAACCGTAAGCAGGTGTATTCCGCGGTACTGGCCATGCGCTCATAACGCCGGTCCGGGCGCGGAATCGTCGGGGCTGTCGTCGAACAGCACGTCAAACGCTTCCTTGACGCCCGGGCCGCCCGCCTGCGCAACATATTCCAGGATTTCAGCGTCTGCCCGCGGATTGGCGATCAGCCACCGGCGCAGATGCGGATGGTTGCGGGCGATCTGCCACAGCGTGCCCATATCGGTCGCGGGATCGCATGCGAGCACCGGCGTATAGCGTATGGGTGGTGCCGGAGGCGGCCCCGCGGGCCCGGTTGATGGACATGATGCCGATGCTGCGAGGAACCGTGATACGTCACGCTGGCGGTGATCGGGCTCCATCTGATGGCGGATGGTGAGGCGGCGTAATGCCGCGAATGCTTCGCTCAGCCGTGCCATGGCTCGTCCTGTATGGTTGCCGTGGTGTCGGTGATGCGGGTCAGGAGGGTGCGTGCGTCACGGATTTTCGGACAATGTTTGCTGTCGGCGTTCAGCATGTCGAGACATTCGCTCATACCGAAGCCGTACTGGTCCATCAGCAGCCGTATGGTCCGCTGGGCGGTGGCGTGGTCGGTGCTTTTGCGGGTGTCGGCTTGGATGAGAACAATATCGCAGGCGGTGCGTATCGGTGTGGTCACTGGCATGCCGCCGACGGTGGTGATATACCGCCTGTCGATTTTGCGGCTGAACGGTCTGACTCTGCGGCCGAATATGGGTGAGCGGAAATGCGCGTCGGATACCACGTCGATGGTGGAGGGGAATTCGCCGCCGACCCACACCCATGCGGCCAGTGAGGCGCAGGCGATGACCTTGGCGGGTGATGACTGGCGGCAGATGACGCCCCGCCCGTGTACGGTGTCCGCGGGTTTCCCGAGGTAGGCGCTGGTCGCGTCGAATGCGTGCAGCACGCCTGAGTTGGACATGTTCGTGAGGCTGAGCGGCCCTGGCAGGTAGTGCATGAATACGATGGGTGTGGTGCTTCGTCGTCGAGGCTGTCTTGAACCCGTTTCGACGCAGGATATTGTGCGTGATTGCAGGCGGGCTTGCGGGCGGGGCGCTGCGTGATGGTTGTGGTTGTGGTCGTGGTCGCCGGGCCGATGGTGGCGCGAATGTCCCGGTGGTGCGCTGTGCGGATGCGTTGTAGTCATATCATCACGGTATGGGGCGTCTTCGGACTCGGCAAGTCGATGAATCTGTTCTGTGGATAAGTGGATAATCGGCGCACTCTCGAGGTTCTGCTGTCCGCGCTGAGCCTGATAATCGGGCGTATGAGTCATATTTTGGTCAATGTTGCGTGGCCGTATGCGAACGGTCCGCGCCATATCGGGCATGTCGCCGGCTTCGGCGTCCCTTCGGACGTGTACGCGCGTTATCAGCGCATGAAGGGCAATGATGTGCTGATGGTGTCCGGAACCGACGAGCACGGCACGCCTATCCTCGTCGAGGCTGATAAAGAAGGGGTCAGCGCGCAGGAGCTGGCGAACCGCTACAACCGCGTGATCGCCAAGGATCTGTGCGATCTCGGTTTGAGCTACGACCTGTTCACCCGTACCACCACGACGAATCATGAGCATGTCGTGCAGGAACTGTTCAAGCAGTGCCTGAAGAACGGGTATATCTACAAGGGTACGCAGAAAGTCGCCATCTCCCCGTCCAGTGGGCGCACCCTGCCGGATCGCTATATTGAAGGCACGTGTCCGATTTGCGGCGCCGACGGCGCGCGTGGCGATCAGTGCGACAACTGCGGCAATGAACTCGACCCGGACGAGCTGATCAACCCGGTCTCCAAAATCAACGGCGAAACCCCGCGCTTCGAGGAAACCGAGCATTTCTTCCTCGATTTGCCGGCGCTTGCCGAAGCGAATCTCGCCTGGCTCAAGACGCGTGAAGGGTGGCGCACGAACGTCATCAACTTCTCGCTCGGCCTGTTCAAGGAAGTCAAGCCCCGCGCTATCACCCGTGATATTGACTGGGGTATTCCCGTGCCGGTCAAGGGGTGGATTGACAACCCGAACAAGAAGCTGTACGTGTGGTTCGACGCGGTGATCGGCTACTTGTCGGCGTCCATCGAATGGGCCCGCCGCAAGGGCGATCCCGAAGCGTGGCGCGCCTGGTGGAACGATCCTCAGACGCCGGGCTACTACTTCATGGGCAAGGACAACATCACCTTCCACTCCCAGATCTGGCCGTCCGAAATGATCGCCTACAACGGCGCCGGATCCAAGGGCGGTGAGACCGGCAAGCTCGGTCCGCTCAACCTGCCGGAGCAGGTGGTGGCCAGCGAGTTCATGACCATGGAAGGCAAGAAGTTCAGCTCCTCGCGCGGCATCGTGATCTACGTGAAGGACATCCTTGCGCGCTACCCGGTGGACGCTGTGCGCTACTACATTTCCGTGGCCGGTCCGGAAACATCGGACTCCGATTTCACGTGGGCGGAATTCGTGCGGCACAACAATGAGGAGCTCGCCTCCAGCTGGGGCAACCTGGTCAACCGTGTCGCCAACCTCATCTACAAGAATTTCGGTGCCATTCCTGAACTTGATGAGGATTCCATGACATCCGAAGACCGCGCGTTGCTCGAAGAGACCGCTGCAGCCTTCGATGTGGTCGGCGGTCTGATCGAACGTCACCATCAGAAGAACGCGTTGAATGAAGCGATGCGCGTGGTCGGCGATATCAACAAGTACATCTCCGCCACCGAACCGTGGAAGATCAAGGATGACGAGAAGCATCTCGCCACCGTGCTGCATGTGGCCGCGCAAGCCGTGGCGGATGCGAACCATCTGCTGGCCCCGTTCCTGCCGCATTCCGCGCAAAAGGTGTGGGAGGCGCTCGGCGGCACGGGTACGTTCTCGCCGCTGCCGCATATCGAGGAAGTCACGGATCTGGACAATCCAGACTTCCACTATCCGGTGATCACCGGCGACTACAAGCTCGGTGTGAACGTGCACCCGTGGAAGAGCGAAACCATCGACACCGGCGCTCCGGTCGCCAAGCCGAAGCCGATTTTCGCGAAGATTCCGCAGGAAGCCGTGCAGGAGGAGCTGGATCGCTTCGAAGATCAGCTCGCGCAGCGCAAGGCCGCGGAAGCTGAGCGTCTGGCCAAGGCCAAGGCGCAGCTGGCTGAGGAAGAGACCGCTGACAAGCCGGCCAAGACGGCTGAATAATCGCCGGCTGAACAATCGCGGATTGCGTGAATCACGCGAATCAAGCGAATATGCCAGGCGGCGGGATCTGCCCTGTGGGGTGGGCCCGCCGCCTGGTTGTTTCTATTGTGGTGCTCTGCCTGTCGCTCTGCGAATCGGTTTACCTTACCCTCTCGAAGCGATATCGCGCAGCGTGGCGTCGATGTCGGCGTCGATGAGGATGGACCGATCGGCGATCTGCGGTGCGGTGACCGCCTCGCCGAGATTGATGCTCGTGTAGATTGCATTGCGGTTGACCGAAGTCCACTGCATGAACGGGAATTTGAAGATGATCGGCGTGTTCCCGCCGCTGCCCAAGTCAAGGAACAGCGTCCGACTGCCGTCAGCCTCGCATGCCCGGCGGGTGTCGAGGAAAGTCTGGTATCGTTCCGCGCACTCATGCCATGTCTCGTCCTCAGCGAAGGTGTCATCGCAGCGCAGGTTCGGCGCCATGGGGGAGCCATCTTCCGGGCAATACGGGATGAGGCCGTCCGGAATTGTCATGCCGATGCCGGTCCATCCGCCGGCCTCGTCTGGCGCAATCAGCTCACCCCAGTCGTCGGCGGTGTCGGCGGTCATGTGCGCGAAGGTGAAGCCTTGCGCGAGTAGCATGCGCTTGATATCCCGCTCGTTACCGTAGGTGCGGGAGGTGCCGGTGCGTGAGCTTTGGAACAGCCCGTAATCGCCCTGCGTACAGAACAGGCGGTCGTCGGGGAAGCCGGCCCGCTGGAAGCAGTGGTCAACATTCGTGGTGATGACCGTGTAATCATGGCCGTCGAGCAGACTGCGCAACAGCCCGTACGTATTCTTGGGCGGGGCCATATAGCGGTTGATGTAGATGTGACGGCTCCACCACGCCCAGTAGGTGTTGAGGTCCGGGTATTCGGCGAACCCGCCGGAATACATGTCGCCGATGCCGTATGCGCGTGCGAAATCGCTGAAATACCGTTCAAAGCGTTCGCCCGAATACGTGTATCCGGCGGATGTGGACATACCCGAACCTGCGCCGACCACCATGGTGTCCGCATCGTGGATAGTGTTCGTGAGACGGGTGATGGCGTCCTCGGATGTGTCGCGATCATCCGTCGCCGGTGGATTGATGGCCGATGGCGTGAACAGTGACGTGAACGGCATGGTGGCTTCTTTCTGCGGGTTCCGAGGGGTTGTGATGGATGCTGGCGCGCTGTGGGGTCGGCGCTGTGGGTCCGGCGGTGTGGGTCGGCGGTGTGCTTGCCGCCTATGCCGCCTGGTTCCCGGGAATGCCGAGCAGCTGGCGGTAGATATGCTCGTCCGCCTCGCCGAAGACGTCGAAGATGACGGTCGGCGTTGTCGGAGTGCTGTCGTGGTCTGAATCGGCCGGTTCGCCTGATCGGTCGGCCCTGGCGCTTGTGTCCGCATGCCGGTCAAGCCACGCACGCACAGTGCGCACGGCGATTTCAGCTGCCTCCTGCTGTGGGAAGCCGAAGACCCCAGTGCTGATGCAGCAGAACACGATGCTGTGCAGGTCGTGTGCGACGGCGAGATCGAGGCAGCTGCGATAGCTTGAGGCGAGCAGTTCGCGGTCGCGGTCGCTGGGGTGTCCGGCGGCGATTGGGCCGACGGTATGGATGACATGCGTAGCCGGCAGATTGTACCCCGGTGTGATTTTCGCGCGTCCGGTCGCCTCGGGCGTGCCTTGTTCGCGCATAATCCGCGCGCATTCCAGGCGCAGTTCGACGCCTGCGAAGGTGTGAATGGCGTTGTCTATGCACAGATGCCCCGGCGCCCAGCACCCCAGCATCTCGCTGTTGGCCGCGTTGACGATGGCATCCGCCCGAATCGCGGTGATATCGCCGCGCCACAACCGCAGCCGCGGGTCGGTCGCGGAAGGGATGACGCAGGCGTCGTCGATGGCGGTGATACCCCGGTCTGCGATGATATCGTGCAACAGGGCGTCCTGGTCCTTGAGCCACCCCTTGTCCGGCTCGATCGGTTCGCGCGTGTTCACGAATGCACGGAACAGCGCCCACAGGTCCTGCGCGGTCATGGCGGACAGGGCCGCTTCATCGGTGCGGATACCCGGCGTCCAGCCGCCGGTGTGGGCGCGTTCGTCGGCAAGGTAGCTCACCAGCGGTGTCAAGCGTTGCGCAAGCTGGTTCATGTCATGCCTTTCTGGGGGTGGGGGGCCGTTTTGGGTTTGTCTCGTGCCCCGGGGCGCGCTCGTAACATCGCGTGACAGACAAGCCCACCTCTCATGACGGTATCGTACCGGTTGTGGGAGGTGGGCATTGGCTTGACGTCGATTATCGCGAAGAGCGGCAAGGGCGCGGCTCGGGCTCAGGCGCGCATCACGGAGATGCGCTGGCCGATATGGTTGCCCTCGGCGATCTCATCAACGATGGCGATGGCATAATCGGCATAGCTGATGATGGATTCGCCGCGATCGTTGAGCTTCAGCTCTTCGCCGGCGAGAATATACTTGCCGGTGCGCTCGCCGTCAGCCTGGAAATCGGCAGCCGGGGAAACGAAGGTCCAGCGCACGTCCTTGCGCTCGCGCAGCTCGGCGAGGGCCTTGCCCTGTGCCTTGGCGAGCGGCTTGAACGCGTCCGGGAAGTCCGGGGTGTCAACGAGCTGTGTCTTGTGCTCGGGGTCCACGTACAGCGAGCCTGCGCCGCCGACCACGATGAGGCGGGTGTCGGTGCCGGAGAGGATGTCCGCCAGGTGCTTGAGGGAGGTGGAGTGCTGCGGCAGGGTGTCCGGGGTCCAAGCGCCGAAGGCGTCCACAACCGCGTCGAAGCCCTTGAGGTCGTCGGCGGTCAGGTCGAACAGGTCCTTGACGATGGCGTGCTGGGCGACGGTCTTGTTTTCGCCGCGCACGACTGCGGTGACGTCGAAGCCGCGATCGACGGCTTCCTTGACGATGAGCTTGCCGGCCTTGCCGTTTGCTGCGACTACTGCGATGGAGGTCATGGGTGTTCTCTTTCTGTGCTGGGCTCGATGCGCGGGCGCCTTGCTTGGTTTCCCACGTTAGTATCTTTTTGAACCTCAGTTTCTTTTTGACACCATCGACTATAGCGCGTATAGTTACAAAAAGAAACCAAGCAGAGAAAAGTGCCTTGGGTTCCAATCGGTAACAATCTGATAGTTCCAACGAAAACAGGGAGAAACCATCATGTCCGGAACTGCGGTCATCGGCGTGTCGCCTCAGGATTTGCCGGCCTGTCCGGTCGAGACCACGCTGAAACTGATCGGCAACAAGTGGGAAGTGCTGGTGTTGCGCGATCTGATGCCCGGCACCAAGCGTTTCGGGGAGCTCAAGCAGTCCATCGGCGGCGTCTCACAGAAAGTATTGACCGCCAAGCTGCGTGAAATGGAGGCGTCCGGGCTGGTCGAACGTCATGTGTATGCGGAGGTTCCGCCACGAGTGGAATACTCGCTGACCCCGCTCGGCCGAAGCCTGAAGCCGGTGCTTGACTCGCTGGAACAGTGGGGGACGGCGTACAAGAAGAAAGTCGCCGCAGCCGTACGGTAACTGTGCGCGGCATGACGTGAGACACCTTTCGGCACAATTTCGTTACAGAATTGCCAGACTATTCTCAGAAACGCGCATTGTTACTCTAAGAATCAGGCGGTTATATAAATCATGTCAACGGTTCGACCGATGGCGAGGCCCGCGAGGACCCCATAATTGAACCCCTTCTTCTCTCTTCTCTCTCGCCCGGCGGCTCCAACCGCCGGGTTTCTTCTTTTCTCCACCCTCTGCCGACGCTGACGTGCCCCTGAGCGTCGGTAGACGGTGGGGATGTAGCTTCTACCGACACTGACAGGACTCTCAGCGTCGGCAGAAGCGGGTGGTGGTGAGGGTCTCAGTCGCAGCGGCGGGTCAGCGGCTGCCACGGCTCGATATCCACCGGCTCGGTTTCGAGGATCGCCTTCGTTGCCTCGTCCAGATATTCTTTGCGGATGATCAGCTCGGTGACAAAACGGTCGAACCAATCCGCGGACGCGACATAATAGCCGTCCTCGCCGGCATCCTTGCCCCAGCTGTTCTCAACCTTCCAACGATTCGGCCTGCCGTCGGCATCCAGGTTCACGCCGGTCAGCGTCATCGCGTGATTGCTCGCACAATCCCAGTATTCCAAGCCCTGACCCTTATCAAAGGTGAACTCGGTGCCGAACAATTGGTCCACGCGCACGGTGCCGCGGTCGAAAATCCCGGCGTCACGCAGCGAGAACTGCATGCAATCACACGCGAACCAGATCGGGTGGCCGGCGCTGAGCTGGTCGACCGCCGCCTTGCGGAACACGTCAAGCGGCACGTTGACGAACTCCATATCCCCGGCTTCCGCCACATTCGCCGTCCACTTGATCCGGTACCGCTTGCCGAACGGGGTGCGGGCCATCGGCGCGTTGCACAGGGTGACCGAGTCGTTCACATCCACCGGCACGTATTTGTGCATGAATTCGAGCGGCGTGATGCCGTATTCGCGGATCTGAGGACGGTCGTCGCGGCCGTCCTCACCGGTATCCTTGGTATCCTTGGCGTCCGTTGTCTTGTCGGCGCCCTTCTTGCCGTCGGCATCATCATCGCCCTTGACGCGGGCCAGGAAATCAAAGCGTTCCGGCGGTTCGCCGAGCGCGATGCAGCAGATGCGGTACACCGTCGCCATATCCTCGGTTTTTCTCTCACGCAACGCATCTACGCTGTCGCCCGCCGCGTGACGGTCACGCAAGTCGGCGGCGAATTCGCGCAGCTTGGTGTTCAGATACTGCTTGAACGCGTCGGAATTGCGGGAATTCGCGGATTCCGGATACGCTGATTTCGGGACCAGACCATATTTGTTGACCAGCGCGACGAACATCTGCCACCAGCCGCCGTCATCGGCCACCGTGTCATTGATGATTTCGAACACGCGGCTGTCGGTCGGCTCGTCCAATGTCGCGAGCACGTTCTCCAGATACGTATTCGATTTTTCGACCGCATCCCAGAAGAACAAGTAGGACTCAGAAAACTCGAAATCCTCAAGCTTCCAACGATGCATCAGCTCGTAACGCAGGGTGTTGAGCGAGGCGAACATCCAGCAGCGGCCGGAACGCTCCTGATTCGTAATCGACCCTTGCTTGAGTTCGATCGAGAAATCACGCGGCAACGCGCGCACGCCATGATAATCGGTGGCTGCCTTCAACACGCCCGCACTCGTGGCAGCGTTCGCCGCAACCGCGTTCGCCCGGTCGGCGTTGAACCGGCGGGAAAACTCGCGCAGCTGCCCAGGGCGCAGCGCTTTCTGATCGGTCGGATTGGTGGTGTCGTCATTCGCCATAATGCTCCTTGCTCGTGTACGCATGTGTACGTATGTGTGTGCATGTGCCTTTGTCAGAACCAACATCGTACTCCGCGCCGGTTCCGGGCAGCCACGGGGCAGAACCATCACGCGACCGCCCCCGATTAGACTGGAAGCCATGTCCAAGCATCATCATCGCGACCGCAGTTGGGCGCCCGCCCCCGAACCGCTCCCCGCCGACGCGCAAGTCATCGACAATCACACGCATGTGGCCAGCGTCGTCCCCTTCGCCCGCGAAATGAACCGGCAGGCCATCGAACGCGATCAGCCGCCGGTACCCGTGTACTCGGTCGAAGAACTGCTCGTCCAAGCGCAAGCCGTCGGTGTTGAAGGCGTCATTGATGTCGGATGCGAATATCCGAACCTTGATACCGCTGTGCAGATGGCTCTCGACCATCCGGGTACCGTGCACGCGGCGCTCGCCATTCATCCCAATGAGGCCGTGCTGCACGGGCATCGTGGTGTTCCCGGACCGGATGGCCTGCCATTGAGCTACAAGCCGTACCACGACGTCAGTTTCGAAGACGCGCTCGCACGCGTACACCGACTGGCGCTCGACCATCCGCATGAAGTGGTGGCCATCGGCGAAACCGGCATGGACCTGTTCCGCACGGGTGAGGGCGCCAAAGAACTGCAACGGCAAGCCTTCCGCGACCATATCGCGCTCGCCAAGGAGCTGGGCCTGCCCATGCAGATCCACGACCGCGACTCGCATAGGGAAGTCATCGATACACTACTCGCGGACGGCAGTCCCGAACGCACGGTGTTCCACAGCTATTCCGGTGACGCCGACATGGGACGCGTCGCCGCGGAACACGGCTGGTATCTGAGCTTTTCGGGAACGGTCAGCTATAAGGGTAATGACGGGATCCGTGAGTCGGCTCGGCTGGTGGGTCTCGACCACATCATGGTGGAGACGGATGCGCCGTATTTGACTCCGATGCCCTACCGAGGCCGCACCAACGCGCCGTACATGATCCCGTATACGCTCGCCGCGCTCGCCGATGTCTTTGATCTGCCGATCGCCGAGGTCGCGCGCGCCACCCGACGTACCACGCGCGAGGTGTATGGCGTTTGAGCGGGTGCACGGCAAGTCGCGGATAGCGGTGCATCTTCGGGTTGCTGCGCGGCGAGTTGTCCGGGGATGGCGATTTGTGCCGGTATCTCTGGCAGGTAGCGCCGGCTACTCTGATATCTGCGCGTTCCTGCATTGGTCGTGTGTCGGGTGGTTGGAGATGATGGCGCATCTCGAGGTTCCTGTGTCGTGGGTGATCCGGGGGTGGTTGGTTGTGCTGGTATCTCCGGCAGGTTGTGATGGTTACGTTGGTGCCTCGGGGTTCCTGCGCGGGATGTTGTTCGGGGTGTCATGGATGGCGGCGTATCTTCGGGTTTCTGACTCCGGGAGAAATCGGTGGTTGCGGGATGCCGGTGTCGTCGGCGTCGGGCGGTTGCGCGGCCGTAAAAAATTAGGCAGAACCTCCGTATGTCCCCCATATTGCGCCCGGATTTTTGCAATATCTCGCGTCCGTCGTATAAACTTGCGGCTGTCTGTAAAGGAATCGTGATGGCATCGCGGTTCGTTTGCCGGACATGAGAGTTCACGAGCGGGGATGGTCCCCGCCGATGGAGGATATGTTATGGCGGAATCACGGCAGCATGAATCTTCGCATACCGCCAATCAGTCGAAGCAATCGCAAGAGCAGCAGGCTGACGAACGTATGCGCGAGACGTTGCTGAAGGCCGATACCTTCACCAACGCGCCCAAGGTCTCTCGCAAGACGTCGACCAAAGAAGAGCGCGAGGTAATCGCCAAGCAGCAAGAAGAAGAACATAAAGAAGCGGAAAAACTCGCGAAAACCGCGACCAAGGGGGCTATCGGCCGCTGGTGGACACGCGTGCAATCCGGTCCGAACAAAGTCACATTCACCATGGCGGTTGTCGCCTTGGGCGTGGTCTACGGCGATATCGGTACGTCGCCGTTGTACACGATGCAAACCTTCCTCAACGGGCAAGGCGGCATCCAGAACGCCGATAGGGAAGCGATCCTCGGCGTGCTGTCCCTCGTATTCTGGTCGATCACGCTAATCACCACCGTGAAATACGTGCTGATCGCCATGCGCATCGATAACAAAGGCGAGGGCGGCATCTTCGCCCTGTACTCGCTGATTCGCAAGTATGGCGGCTGGCTGGCCATCCCCGCGATGCTTGGCGGTGCCGCATTCCTCGCGGATTCGGTACTCACCCCGGCCGTGTCGATTTCCTCGGCAGTCGAAGGTTTGAAAACCATTCCCGTGTTTGAACCCATGTTCCGGGAAAACGCGAATCTGACGATGATCATCACCGCGATCATCATCCTGCTGCTGTTCTCAGTCCAGTCTCGCGGCACGGAAAGCATAGGCCGCGTGTTCGGCAGTATCGTGATGGTGTGGTTCGGCTTCCTCGCCGTCGTCGGCGTGTTCAACCTGAGCAACGATTGGAGTGTGTTCGCCGCCCTCAACCCGGTGTACGGCATCCGCTTCCTGTTCAGCCCGCATAACGCGGCCGGCATCGCCCTCATGGGCACGGTCTTCCTGTCGACCACGGGCGCCGAGGCGCTGTATTCGGATATGGGCCACGTGGGCCGAGGCAATATCTACTTCACCTGGCCGTTCATCAAGATCGCGCTCGTGTTCAACTATTTCGGGCAGGGCGCGTGGATGCTGCGCAACCAGCACAATTCGGCGCTTGAGGACGTGGAGAGCTTGAACCCGTTCTTCCAGATGATGAGCCCTGGCGTGCGCTATCTTGCGGTCGCGCTGTCGGTCACCGCAGGCATCATCGCCTCGCAGGCGCTGATCACTGGTGCGTTCACGATGGTCGCCGAAGCGACCGGCCTCAACTGGATGCCGCATCTGCAAGTGCGCTACCCGGCTCGCACGCGCGGCCAGCTGTACATTCCGGTGGTCAACGGCGTGCTGTGCGTCTCCACGCTCGCCGTGCTGTTCCTGTTCCGCGATTCGGAGCATATTTCCGCCGCATACGGCCTCGCATTGACTATCACCATGATCACGACAACCGTGCTGCTTGCGGTGTACATGTGGTACAACCGGCACAAGGTCGGGGCCATCGTGTTCTCAATCGTGTTCCTGTCCATCCAGATCATGTTCTTCATCGCCTCGATGGCGAAGTTCCTGCACGGTGGTTGGTTCACGATGCTGCTCACGCTGATGATCCTGACAATCATGGTCACATGGAATGACGGTACGAAGATCGAGCGATCACAGCGCCGCCATATGAAGCGCAAGGATTTCCTGCCTGCGCTCGAGAAGCTGCACGGTGACTTCCGTATCCCGTATTTCGCGGACAATATCGTGTATCTGACGTCTGATAGTGAAATGAAGCGTCTTGACACTGATATCTTCTTCTCGATTTTCGCGGACCATCCCAAGCGTGCACGCGCCTGGTGGGCGGTTTCGGTGCAGACGACCGACGAGCCGTTCACGCGCGAGTATTCGGTTGAGAATTTTGGTACGGATTACCTGTTCCGTGTGAAGATCAAGCTTGGATTCAAGGTGTCCCAGTCGATTCCTGCATACATCCACCAGATCATGCACGATTTGGAGCATACGGGCGAGCTGCCGCAGCAGAAGTCGCAGTATCCGAAGCTCGACGCCGATCCAGGGGTGGGCACCATCAAGTATGTGCTGATCCATAAGGCGTTGATGCCGGAATCCACGATTTCTGAGCGTGGTGCGCTATCCCTGCAGATGAAGTATGCGATCCGCCATGCGGCGGGGTCTCCAGTCAAATGGTTCGGTCTGGCGCCGTACAATCCGCTGATTGAGGTGCAACCGCTGTTCCTGTCGACTCGTCGACCGCCGAGGCTTAAGCGTGAAGCGAATAATCTGCGGCAGGTCGAGTCGAATGAGGATGTGCTCGCTTTGACGAAATCCTCGGCAAAATCCGCTAAGGCCACGAAACAGTCCGCGGCGCAAGCGTCGGAGACCAAGCCGGCTCGTAATCAGAAGTCGGCCGCGTCCGGCTCGCAACAGCGACAGGCCAATCAGCGTAAGAACCAGTAGCCGCTGATGCCGTACGCCCAAGGCCGCCCGTTCCTCCTGCAGGAGCGGGCGGCCTTGATATAACCAGCCTCTATAGCCACACGCATCAACGGTGTCCCACCGCCCGCTAGAGTGGATGATTATGTGCAGGTTACTGGGTTATGCGACTGCGGGAATCAACCGCAGCTTACAAGATGTGCTGGGCGGCGAGCAGACTGTCAAGGATTTTCGTGCGATGAGCATGGTCCACAATGACGGTTGGGGCACCGCTTCGCTGTGCACCCCCCAGGAGCCTCCGTACCGTCGCGATGGCGGTGCGCCGTCGCCGGAAACCGGCACGCGCCTGTACAAGTCCACTACGCCGGCGTTGCATGACCCGGTGTTTGACGAGCTTGCCGTGCAGCCGGCCCGTGGTGCGTTATGGCATTTCCGTCTCGCCAGCTCGCATTTGCCGCTGATTTTGGAGAACCAACAGCCATTCTTCGCGAACGGGTTGAGTTTCGCTCACAATGGCGATATTTCCGATGATTATGGCCGCAATATCATCGAGAATCATGATTTCCCCGTCGATCGCAGCGTGTTCCTGTCCACGGGCGGGCGCAGCGATTCCGCGGTGTTTTTCGCTGTGATTTTGGAATACATCGGTTTCGGCTTCCCGCTGGATGAGGCGGTTGCCCAGGCGGTGCGCGAGCTGCGGCAAAGCTACCCGAAGTCCAGCTACAACTGCATGATCCAGAGCGATGACCAACTGGTCGTATTGCGGGCGTCGGGGCGTACCGAAGTCCCGCCGCGCATCATGGAAGTGTACGCGGGGTATGGCTGGCAGCAGCATGCCATCGACTATCGTGTGATCAGGTATCGGCGGATTCTGGGCGCCGATGGCACGGCGGAGGGTGTGGTCGTCGCCAGTTCCGGATTCCCGCAGGACGAGTCTGATGGTTGGACGGAGCTGGGCAACGACCAGATGGTCGTCGCTTCGAATCGTACCGGCGAGTTCCGTATCGAATCCATCTGATTCGCTTCTTATGCGGGGATCACGCGGGCAGTTTCCTCGCGACTGGTTATGGGTGACAGCTCCCTACAATGGACGGTATGAGTGGATATATTCCGACACTAGCCCAAGTCGATGAGCTGCACAGGAACATCGCGCCGTCGCAGGCCGCATACGATCTGATTCACACGCATTGCGTCATCGTGGCGACTATCGCCCGCGAAATCGTGAGGCACCAGAACGCGCTGTTCGTGCGGCGCTGCACGCTACCGACGGACGCGTCCGGTCGCCCCGACCCGTCGCAGGCCGCCCCCTCTGACGGCATCACCGGCGGCGAAATCCCGCCGAGGCTCCTGGACGAGAATCTGGTAGTGATCGGCGGATTGCTGCACGACATCGGCACGTACCGTGTGCTTAAGCACGACGGATCCGATGGTGAACCCTTGAAATTCGACGGACCGCGCTACATCGAGCACGGTCTGCTCGGCTATCGGTATCTGCTGGATGAGGGTGTGGACGAGTCCATCGCCCAGTTCGCGCGCAACCATACCGGTGTGGGATTGACGAAGGACGAGGTGATCCGTCAGGGGCTGCCCTTGCCGCCAGCGGATTACGTGCCGGTCAACCTCGAACAGGAGGTGGTTATGGTAGCTGACAAGTACAACAGCAAGTCCGTGCCCCCGAAGTTCCTCACCGCACAATCGTATGCGAACAAGGCGGCCCGCTTCGGCGAGGAGAACCGCCGTGCCTGGCTTGACCTGGTCGGCAAATACGGCGAGCCTGACATTCCGGCGCTTGCCGAACGGTTCCATCAGCGTGTGGTGTGAGCGATCGCAAACCGGCGCGAAATACGAGTGGAGGCCTGCGCCCTCGAATTACCGGGGCGCAGGCCTCCACTCGCTATCGGCGGGAAACCGATTAGTCATACAAGGCGAACACGTCATCGCACCTGTCGGCGACATCCTCGCTGTCAGTGACGATGATTACGCAACGCCCGGTATCTGCGGTCTTGCGGTTCGGGCGGGCGAGCTGGGTCAGCAGCGTGAGGATAGATGAAGCATCCCCCGCTTCAAGCCCTCCGGTCGGCTCGTCAAGCAACAGGATTTGCGCTTCGCAGCAGATCGCCCGTGCAATCGCCAATCGTCTCCGGTCAATTTCCCGCAGCTTGCCGGCGGGCGTGTGCACGAGCGCCTCATAGTTTTCCACAGCCTGCTCGCTACCGTCGCCGAACCCGGTCTGGTCAAGCAGATCGCGGGCGATATCGACTTTGGAGCGCAGGAAGTTGCGTCCGGAGGCGTCCATCGTGTACACGAGATTGCCGATAGCGTCCAAATCGTCGCGGATCGCATACTGTTGCGGTACGACGCCGAGCCGGTGGGCGCGCGTCTCAGACGGGTCGAAGGACGCCAGATCATTGCTTTTCAGCATGACCCTGCCGCTGGTGGGGTACAGCATGCCTGACGCGACGGCCATGAAACCGACCCGCTGTTCAGGGTCCTCCGGGTCGACCATGATCGCGACCGTGCGGCCGTTATAGCAGTCGAAACTGATGTTGTCGAGCACGTTGCGTCCGGTTTTGCGGTTTTTCAGGATGATGTTGTTGAACGCGAACGCCGGGTAGGCTTTCAGGGCGACATGACGGCGGCCGCGCAACTCCCGGTCGATACGCGACGACGTGCGGGTTGCGGCATCGGCGTGGGCGACCTCGTGGTCGGGTGTATCTGCGGGCGTGGCCGCAGTATGGTCGGCCTTTGCGGCGGCGGTGTCAGCGTCAATGTCATCAATGACGACACTGAACTCCACGCTGTCCACGGATTCGTCGGCTTGAGTGGTCTCGTTCTTTTCGCTCACTTGGATTCCTCCTTGGCTT
>Ga0256406_1003363_pt1 | contig 19985 bp, 17 predicted proteins | sample RumenRJG_03DNA_FD_185986 | JGI IMG/M metagenome (GOLD analysis project Ga0256406, IMG submission 185986) | Bovine rumen microbial communities from Lethbridge, Alberta, Canada - RJG_03 | ecosystem: Host-associated > Mammals > Digestive system > Stomach > Rumen | place: Canada: Alberta | collected... | reverse complement strand
CGTATACCAGTGGAACCAGATCATGGCGGAAGTTAATCTCCTTCTCCCTGGCTTTGTCGATGAACAGGATATTGAAGAGCTTTCATTAAGTAGATAAAATAATTTACACAAAATGCTTGACAGTCCCTCAGATAACTACGCACTAAGCACTAAAAACTAAGCACTCAGACCAATTTTTAATATTTAGCTGGTAGAACACCCTCACTTTCCTCAAAAATTCCAATCAAAAAGCAGCCGTGAACTTTCTCACGACTGCTTTTCATTTGAAATAATGTCCCTTCCCATCCCGCGAGGCCGGAAACCCGCGGGCAAAGCGCAATATATGATTGGTTTTCCGAAGGAAAACCACACCTTCCCGCATCCCGCGCCCCGAAATCTCGGGACTGCCTCGAATGGGGCGTGCCGAAAATGAGGTCAAAACCCGGATACCGGAGCTGCCTCAGGTCAAAGGATCTGAGAAATGCCTGAATTTACTTCACCACCAGCACCGGGCAGGATACATGATGAATGGTATAGTAGCTGACACTGCCGGTGAGCATGGAGTTCCAGGCTCCCTTGCCGCTGGTTCCCATGACGATGAGATCGGTCTCATCGTCTTCGGCCGTAATGGCGATCATTACTTCCGGTACTCCCATGAGCACATCGGTCTTTACTTTTGCTCCCGCCGGAAGGTCCCGGGTAAGACCGGCCAGGACCGCGGATCCCTTCAATTTCAAAGGACTTGCATCATCGGGTTCTTTCGTCATATGGATGGTATAATCGGCTGAAGTGATGCCCGCAATAGGCGCCACATAGAGGAGGTGGATTTGTGCCTCAAAAAGTTTCGAAAGGTCCAGGGCATAGCGGAAAGCCCGGGCTGAAGCTTTTGAGTCGTCCACAGGAACGAGGATTTTTTTGATTTCCTTAGTTTTCATACAGATTCCTTCCGCTTATTTCACAATAAGTACGGGGCATTCCGAATGGTGGACCACATAGTGGCTGACGCTCCCCATGACGAAGGAGGAAATCGACCCTTTGCCGCTGTTTCCCATAACGATGAGATCTTTATCCTCTGCTTCCCTCACGATGGAAGTGCCTGGCACGCCGAAGACCACTTTCTTTTCCGTTTCCACCTCCTTCGGCGCATCCTGCAGATACACGTCCAGGATTGCCTCGCCTTTTTTAATGAACGGATCCTCCGGATGTTTCGGAAGTTCCTTGTAGGCAGGCATGAGGGCCTCCGGGTCCATCACATAGAGCATGGTAATCTTTGCTTCTGTTTTTTCTGCCAGGAAGCAGGCTTCCTGAAAAGCCCGTTCCGAAGGATCGGAACCATCGATAGGAACAAGAATTTTTTTGATTTCCATAGTGAGACCTCCTTTATGAAACAAACGGCCCGAAGCAAAGAGTCTTCATGCAGCCCTTTCCCGCAATCCGGGCCGGTCACTGATGGACAATATTTCCTGAAACTATTTGACGATAAGCACAGGGCAGGAGGAATGATGGACTACATAATGGCTGACGCTCCCCATGACAAAGGAGGAAACAGAACCTTTGCCGCTGTTTCCCATGACGATGAGGTCTGCTTTTCCCGCCTCTGCCTCCCGGACGATGGATGCGCCGGGCATGCCGACTTCCACTTTCCTTTCGACTTTCGTCCCCTCCGGCACATCACGGCCAAAGAGCGCAAGGATTTCTTCTCCCTTCTTCTTCACCGAATCCACATCCGACTCAGACAGGTTCACCCGGTATACGGGGAACAAGAGCACATCTGCCTCCACCACGTAGAGCATGGTGACCACGGCTCCTCCCTTTTCCGCCAGAGAGCAGGCATAGCCCAAAGCGCGCTCAGATGCATCAGAACCATCGATAGGGACAAGAATCTTTTTGATTTCCATGGTAAAACCTCCTTTTAAAAAAATTTTCTTTCTTCATTTCTATTATATAACATTAAAATCCTATTGAGAAATAAGCCTTTTGAATAGGAAATGGAAAGAAAAGTTATTAGTGGTTAGTTCTTAGTTTTTAGCCAGGCTGTTCTCACCCCTTCCCGGCACTTTTTTCACACAGGCTTTGCAGAAGGAACACTGTCAGATGACTCTGCCTGTCAGCAATCCCCAGAAAAATTCTGGGGCCCGTCAGGGCCGCCACCTCCCCGCAATCCGAAATCCCCAATCCGGTTTCTGCCAATCAAAAAGCCCGATGATTTGCACAATCGGGCTTTTCGCTGCCATTTTCCTTATTTCACAATGACTACCGGGCAGTTGGCATGCTGCAGGGTATAATGGCTGACACTGCCGATGACGAAGGAGGAAATAGCGCCTTTGCCGCTGTTGCCCATGACGACCATGTCCACTTTTTCTTCATCTGCAATGCGGACGAGATCGTTGGTGGGAAGACCGATTTCCACCTTTTTCTCGATATCTACGCCTTCCGGAGCTTTTTCAGCCAGCGCATCGACTACGGCCCGGCCTTTTTTCGTTACATATTCGATATCTTCCGGCTTTACTTCTACCCGGAAGCCCGGAATGATGACGATGTTCAGCAGAACGAGCTTTGCACCCATCCCCTTTGCCATGGTGCAGGCACAGTCAAAAGCGCGGGCTGAAGGTTTCGAACCGTCTACAGGGACAAGAATCTTTTTGATCTCCATAATAAGACCTCCTTAAAAAATATTCCCCATTTATAAATATGTTTAATTTATTTTTAATTATATAACAAATGATTTCTCTCTGCCTGAAAAATTTACCGCAGCGGATCGGGGCCGTATTTATTCGGCCCTTCCGTTCCCTTTACAAAGAGCAGGTACATACCGTATACGAAGTAGGCCACGGCCACGATGAAGGCCAGAGCCCGGCTGTCAATCGTCTGCAGCACGAAGGAAAGGGGCAGGTTCAGAAGATACAGGCAGCCGAAGAGGGTGCTCTTCCCCAGATCATGAGCCCTCCGGATAGAAAGGGAAAGGGCAGCCACATAGAAGGGCAGCTGGAATACAAAGAACATCAGCAGCCCCACAAGGAATAACGCTCCCTGCCCGGAAGCGAAAGCGGCAAGGAAAGTCCCTGCAAGGCCAAGCATAATGACTGCATATAAGACAAAAAAGAATACGCAGAGGAGGATGCCCCAAATGAAATACCTCCAGCGGTTCAAACGGCCCACGAAATTGAAAAACCGTCCGCGGAAGGAAGTATCCGAAAAGCCGTCGGAATTTGCCGGGCTCCAGCGCTCAAGGATATGGTCCAGCTTGTCCGACAGACTTTCTTCTCCATAGGTCCTCGTATAGTCATAGCGGGAAGAATCATCCCGGTAGGCATTATTTTCAAAAGAAGGCTCTTCCCTTGAAATATCCGGTTTCTTTTCTTCCATTTCAAAAGGAACGGGCGCAGGAGTCTCTCCGAAAATCGTCTTTCCGGAAGAATCCCTGCTTTCCGCTTCCTCTTTTTCTTCTACTGCCGGAGTCTCCGACTTTTCTCCGGGTGCCTCTGCTTCTCTGATTTCTTCCGTCAGCGAAGCGCCGCATTGAGGACAGAAACGGTCGCCCTCTTCATAAGGAGCGCCGCACTTCGGGCAGGCCCTGTCCTTTTTAATGGCTTCCCAGTCCAGGGGCTTCCCGCACCGGGCGCAGAACTTTTCACCTTCCTCAATCCTTTCCCCACAGAAAGGACAATGAAATTCCCTCTGATCCATACGGTTCTCCTTCCTCATGGAAAGAATGAATTTCCAATCGTTCCAAACTTCTCTACTAAAATTATATCATTTCTTTTTTAGATTCCCCATAAATATAACGGGCCGCAATTAAAAAAATACTTTATAATCAGATACAGAAAAACAGTGACGCCCGGTCCGCATCATACTTCCTCTGCCGGGAAAATATAAAAGGCAATCCATAAATGGAAGGTTGACTCAGAGTCTATAAAGCACTATAATTGTCATGTTATGCCTGAAAAATAAAATCCGGTACCCTGAAATATACGATAATGAAAGGACTTTCAAATGATTGAAGAAATTTACAAGAGAAGAAGTATCCGCCATTTCCTCCAGAAACCCATCCCTGCCGAAGACCTGGAAGAAATACTGAAAGCCGGCTGCTGGGCGCCCTCCGAAAAAAACCAGCAGCCCTGGAAATTCATCGTCGTCCGCGGTGATGAAAGAAAAGCCATGATCAAAAAGCTGAAGGAAGGCATTCAGAAAAACAGGGAAGGCGCGGAAAACGCTATGTTCGGCAAAGACTATGCGAAATTCATTCCTTCCGCCATCTACACCGCAAGAGTGCTGGAACAGGCGCCGGTCATCGTATTCGTCCTCAATACGAAAGGGATTTCCTACAGGAAAAATCTCTCCATTCCGGAACACATGATGGAAATCTCCGACATCCAGTCCGTAGCAGCGGCCATCCAGAACATGTGCCTCGAAGCCACAGCCAGACATATCGGAAGCCTGTGGACCTGCAACGTATTCTTCGCCTATGACGAACTCAAAGAATGGCTGGGCGTTGAAGGGGAAATGGCGGCAGCCATCGCCTTCGGCTATACGGATAAGGAAATCCGCCCCATGCCCAGAAAACCGCTGGAAGAAGTGGTGGAATACCGGGGAGACTATCCGGATAACTGGATTGAAAAATAATTTCTCCCGACTTTTGAATCGGAGTCCCGAGGGTCTCGGGACTGTCGGGACTATCGGGAAGGTGCGGCGCAAATTCATGGGCGCCGCATTTTTTATATGGGAAATTGGGATTTTTAAAAAAAACATGGTGACATTGGGGCCATGAAACTATACATAGGGGTTAATGGTTAATGACTGATGACGCCAGCCCATAGCCCGCACTCTCCCACTCTGTGTCCCCTTGAGGGGAAAGGGGTGTACTAACGGTACCTGGCAATATGTTGGATAATGACTCTATGTTGACAACAAAGTAAGTCATGCCAGTTGGTAGCCGAAGGCCAATATATAATTGCGCCCAAAGGGCGCCACCGCCCCGATATTCCCGATATTCCCGAGAACCCCGCCCCCCGAAACAAAGGTATTTCATTCTGCAGTTTCCTTTAAAAATATACGCATTCCCTCCGCACCCCACTCGCCCATCATTCATGACCAAATTGCACATATGACAGATAGAAACATTCCTGTTTAATATTTGATTCAAAAATATTTCCTGCTATACTAAAAGTAGAGATAAAGGGATTTATCTCCACCACATTGTCAGGGGAATCCTTATCGTGGTCTGCATATAAACCCCATTCATATTTGTTGTTTAACTTCTCTTATGACTTGCGGCAGGTTCCCCCCATTTCCGCCTTTGAGGATGTGATTTAATGTCATGTATAAAGTACCTCCTGCTTTTAATCGTTTTGTATTTGACGGTATCGATCGTTGTGAGTATTGTCAATGCGTTTTGTATCACGTTGACGACTATAGCTCTGTTTGTTTGAATTGTGGTGCTTATTTTACTAGTGTCGTATCCATCCTCAATCGTTGTTTATTCATAGTCAGATGAATTACCGCAATACTTGAGAACTCCAACGATCACGATAAGGCTTCTGAATCCCCTCCTTCCCCTGACATTCATGGGAACCCGCTTTTCCCGGGTTCCAAAAGGCCTCCCCTGCCCGCAGGGGGAGGCCTTTTTAATATCTCAAACTGTTAAAATGAAGAGTTGGCTTTCTTTGTAATGACTTTTGTTTCGGGGTGGCCGGGGCGTTCGGGGTGATCGGGGTAATCGGGAAGGTGCACCACTGATGCGGCGCGATGATATATGGGGAATTTGCACAGGCGAGGGAATGGATATAAAGTCAAAAAGCAGGAATCTCTGAAATTTCAAAGATACCTGCTTTTTGTTGTCTCTATTAAATTTTATTTCTTAATGGGCCGCCTTTTTCTGTTGCGGCCCACCACAACGAACAACGAAGAACGAACAACGAAACTGACTGATGAATCAGCACATCATATGCTGAAATGCATCAACCGAGAAATCCCCTCGTGTTCTGTGCTTCCACGACTCTTTGGAGGGCCAGCATGTAAGCTGCGAGACGATAGGTGACGTGGTATTTTTCTTTCAGCGCATATACGTCTTCATAGGCCTGGCGCATCTTTTTCTGGAGTCTTTCGTTATATTCTTCTTCCGTCCAGTAGTAACCGGTGCGGTTCTGTACCCATTCGAAATAGGAGCCAACTACGCCCCCTACGTTGCTCATGACATCCGGCAGGACTTCGATGCCTTTTTCTTCGAAATACGCATCCGCTTCTTCTGTGGTCGGACCGTTTGCTCCTTCCAGGATGAGCGGTGCCTGTACTTTCTTCATGGTCTTTTCGTTCAGCTGGTTTTCCATGGCTGCCACGAAAATGACATCTGCCTTCTGGGCAAAGAGTTCAGAATCCGGAATCATTTCTGCCCCTTCTTCGGTGTAACCTTTGAGGGAACGACCGTGGCTGTTTGCATATTCGTACATAGCTTCGATATCAAGGCCTGCTTCTTTGTGCCAGGTGCCGTTGATATCTCCGATGGTGGTAATTTTTACCCCTTTCTGGTGCATGAGGAGGGAACCGACAGAGCCTACATTGCCGAAACCCTGGACAATCATGGTCAGATCTTTCATTTCTTTATGGTTCTTTTCGCACCAGGTTTCCAGGGTGAACATGAGACCACGGCCGGTGGCTTCATTTCTGCCGAGAGATCCGCCGGTGGAAAGAGGTTTGCCGGTCACTACGCCCGGCTGCCAGCTGCCGGAAAGGGCTGCATATTCATCAGCAATCCATGCCATGATCTGTCCGTTCGTATTGACATCCGGTGCCGGTACATCCTTGTCCGGTCCGATGATTGGATAAATTTTACGCACATAACCGCGGGTGAGTCTTTCCAGTTCTCTCTGGGACAGTTTGTGCGGATCCACGCGGATGCCCCCTTTAGCCCCGCCGTAGGGAATATTTCCAATGGCATTTTTAATCGTCATCCATGCAGCCAGTGCTTTGACTTCATTTTCATCGCTCTGCGGATGGAAACGGATGCCGCCCTTGGCTGCGCCGCGGGCTGTGGAATGCTGCACGCGGTAACCGGAGAAGACTTCCACATGACCATCATCCATACGGACAGGAATGCTCACAGTGAGTTCCCTTTCCGGATAACGGACGAATTCATAGTCCTCTTTCTTATAACCCAGTACTGCTGCTGCTTTATCCAGCACGTCAAGCATGTTTTTGTAAGGATTGTAATCTGCCATTTCTACGCCTCCTGAATAAAATTCAGGTCTTCAGCCCACTTTTATCTTCGTTTTTTTTATTGTGAGCCCAGACCTCACAAAGAATACTATAACACTTTTTAAGTTTTTTGAGAAGGTGAAGTCATTGTACTATGACTATATTATATAGCTGGCACAGAGACCCTCTTAAATTTGGAATAGCAGTACTCTTAAATGGGCCTGCCGATAGTTACTTGAAGTTTTTGAGGCGTTTTAATCTGAACCATCAGTGTAATGCGGGATTAACTGCCTGCAGAAAATCCCAATCAAAAATGCGCCGCATCAGCGGCACACCTTCACGAACCCCGAACCCCGCGCCCCGAAATCTCGATAAAGACTCTTCCGGGGCATGCCGTGGTGAGGCTAAGACCCGAATACCGTAACTGCCTCAGGTCGCAATAAATGACAAATGACTCATACAAGTCCCCTGATGATAATCACTGCAATGAGCACCGGGAGCACATATTTGAAATAAGCTGCCAGGTATTTCGGAATCTTCATGCCTTTTCCCGTATTGGTTTCTTCCAGATATTTGTCGAAACCCCAGCCGTACTTTGTGGTGCAGAAGAGGCAGAAGATGAGGGAACCGATGGGGAGGACCAGGTTGGAAACGATGAAATCTTCACTATCCAGGACTCCTCTTGCTCCAAGGATATGGACGTCACCCCAGAGGTTAAAGCCAAGCACGCAGGGAATGGACCCGAAGAAGACGAGAGGAAGCAGGATGAGGACTGTCTTTTTTCGGGACCAGTTGAAATCATCCATGCAGTTTCCGATGAGCGCTTCAAAGACAGCAGTGACTGTGGAGAAGGAAGCAAAGGTCATGAAGACGAAGAAGAGGACACCCCAGAGCTGGCCCATGGGCATATTGATGAAAATATTCGGAAGTGTGACAAAAATGAGGGACGGACCTTCCGAAGGTGCTACGCCATAGGCAAAGCAGGCCGGGAATATGATCATGCCTGCCAGAAGGGCCACAAAGGTATCCAGTGCCGTAATGCGTACCGCTTCTCCGCCCAGGGTATGGTCTTTACCCATGTAGGAGGCAAATATTTCCATAGAGCCCTGTCCGACGGAAAGTGTAAAGAAGGCCTGGTTCATGGCTGCAGCCGCCACATTGGAAAGGCCTGCGTCCAATGCCCTGTTCCAGTCCGGGAGAAGGTAAAATTCAAGGCCTTTCTCACCGCCCGGAAGGGTCATGCTGTTCACTGCCAGTACCACGATCAGAAGCAGAAGGCCCAGCATCATGAATTTCGTCACTTTTTCAAGGCTCTTCGTCACGCCTCCCGCACATACGCCAAAGCCTACAAGTACGTTAAGTCCCATGAAAAGGGTCAGTTCCAGCGGATTGGAAACCATATTTCCAAAAACCTTTGAAACCGCATCGGGCGAAAGGCCGTTGAAGGAACCGTTGATGAACCGCCAGAAATAGTCCACCATCCAGCCGGAAATGGTCGTGTAATAGACCATGAGGATGAAACTGCCTATGAGGCAGACCCATCCGTGAATATGCCACTTCGTACCGGAAGGTTCCAGCGTCTGAAAACCGCGGAGTACGCTTTTATGCGAAGCGCGGCCCACCGCCAGTTCCATGGTCACCACGGGAATGCCCATAAGGAGCAGGAAGGCCAGGTAAAATAAAACAAAAACCGCGCCGCCATACTCACCGGTGATATAGGGGAATTTCCACACATTCCCGATGCCGATGGCACAGCCTGCGCTGACAAGGATAAATCCCAGACGGGATCTGAAACTTTCTCTTTCTTCCATTCTTCAATCCTCCGGATAAATAAAAGAAGCAGGAGACACCCGCGCCTGCTTCCGCGCTCTTTTTTGTGCTTCCCATTTTCGCGCAAAAGGATGCCCTTCTGTTTCAAAGGACATAGAGCCTTAATTATTATACAACGTTCTAATTAAGAAATAAAGTGGAAACAAATTGATCCGTTTGAACAATCATTCTGCCAGTCTGTTTCGTTGTTCGTTATTCGTTATTCGCCCGGGATATGGAACTGTGCAAGCCAATCATTTACAGCGTTTCTTCGTGTCCCGGCCCATGAGTGCATTAGAAAAAATCCAATAAAAAAATGCGGCGCTTTTTATTTTTGCGCCGCGCCTTCACGAACAACGAAGAACGATCAACGAAGAACGAAAATCGCAATTGAATCAAGTCAGATTCATTGAAAATGTCGCAAACCTCACATCAGTCCCCTGATGAGGATGACCAGAATGAGAAGCGGCAGAATGAACTGGAAATACGGTTTGATCCAGAGAGGCATTTTAAGTCCGCTGCCTTTATTGACTTCGGCTGCGTATCTGTCAAAGCCCCAGCCGTATTTTGTCACGCAGAAGAGGAGATAAATTAATGCGCCTCCGGGGAGGAGGATATTGGATACCAGGAAATCTTCGCTGTCCAGTACGTCCCTTGCCCCGATGAAGTGCATGCCGGAAAGCACGTTGTAGCCCAGTACGCAGGGAATGGAAAAGAAAAATACGATGGCGAGGTTGATAATGACCGATTTCCTGCGGGTCCAGCCCAGATTGTCCATAGCGCAGGCGATGAGGTTTTCAAAGACTGCGGTCACTGTGGAGAAGGAAGCAAAGGTCATGAAGATGAAGAAGAGGGTGCCCCAGATGCGGCCGCCGGTCATGTCCACGAAAATTTTCGGAAGGGTAATGAAAATGAGGGACGGTCCCTGATCCGGGTGAACGTTGTAGGCAAAGCAGGCCGGGAAGATGATGAGTCCCGAAAGAAGGGCCACGAACGTATCGAGGGCCGTAATGCGTACGGCTTCTCCGGTGAGGGTGAAATCATCAGCCATATAGGAGCCGAATATTTCCAGTGCCGCAATGCCGAGAGACAAAGTGAAAAATGCCTGGTTCATGGCTGCGGAAGCCACATTGCCAAGACCGGCCTCTACCGCACGGTTCCAGTCAGGCAGGAGGTAGAATTCAAGGCCCGGACCGCCGCCTTCCAGGAATACGCTGTGTACGGCAAGGACCACGATGAGGAGGAGAAGGCAGCTCATCATCCATTTCGTAATCCGTTCTACTCCGTTATGAAGCCCAAGGCCGCAGACGGCAAAGCCCACAAAGACGGTAATGGCCATGAAAATACCCATTTCCCAGGGACTGCCCAGCATGGCTCCGAATACTTTTGGAATGGCTTCCTGGGAAATTCCGGAAAACGTGCCGGTCAGGAATTTCCAGAAATAAGCCAGCATCCAGCCGGAAACAGTCGTATAGTACATCATGAGAAGGTAGCAGCCCAGGATGCAGAACCACCCGTGGATGTGCCACTTCGAACCGGCCGGCTCCAGCGCTTTATAGCCGAGCACTGCGGATTTCCTGGATGCGCGGCCCACCGCCAGCTCCATGGTCATGACCGGTATGCCCATAAGGAGAAGAAAAGCCAGATAAAAGAGAACGAACACGGCTCCTCCGTATTCGCCGGTAATGTAAGGAAATTTCCATACATTCCCGATACCGATGGCGCAGCCTGCGCTCACCAGCAGAAATCCCAGACGGGACTTGAAACTGTCACGATTGTCCATATAACTTCCTCCAAATATAATGATACGTCATATTATTTTATACTTATTCTAAAAATTTTTCCACTATAAAGAGGACTTTCCTCATTTTTCTGTCATTGGTGCGGCATCTTCACCCCGGCCGGTTCCCGGGCGGCTATTTACAATTCCCGTTCAAACATGCCATAATAAAAGAAAAGGAGGCCTGCCATGAAAGATGAAATTCCGAAGAAACCGCTGGTCATCCGGATTGATGAGGCTGAGGGCGATTACCGGATCCGGGCAAATGAAAGCCTTCCGGCATTGAAACCGGTGCTGACTTCTATCGTATGCCGCATGTACGGCATACCGGAAAATCATATAGAAGATGCAGCCGCCTTTCTGAAGATTCTGGCCCAGAGCTACCGGGAAGAAGAATTCACCGGATCCCCCAGGCAGATTCATTGAAGGAGAATGAATGAAAAGAAATAAAAATCCCCTGGTGAACGTCACCGCTCACAAGGATGGTCATATCAGCATAGAAATGGATAAAGCGAGGTGCCACTACCTCATTGCTTCCCTGTCCCAGGCCATGTGCGGATCCTTCGACGTGGCAGGGGAACACGAAAGCGAAGTCTTTGACGTGATTACGGGACTGGCCGTGAAAAATCTGATGGGACAGTTTCCAAAAAGTCCGCGGGAAAGGCGGACCATCCATTAAGAGGTCAATATGGAACAATGGACGATTAAGAAAAAAGAAAAAGGCCGGCGGCTGGATGCTTACCTCATGGAGAAGAAAGGCTGGCCCCGTTCTTTTTTCATGAAAGCGCTGCGCACGAAAAAGATCAAAGTGAACGGGAAGAAAGAAGAAGCCTCCTACCGCCTCGAGGAAGGAGACCTCCTTATTTCCTACGTACTGGAGGGCGGAAAAAAAGCGCCGCCGGTGGAAATCCTTTATGAAGATGAGCTTATCCTTGCCGTGAACAAGCCTTCCGGCCTTCTTTCCCTCGATGTGACGGGAAAAGAAAAAGATACCATGCTGGAAAGGGTGAATGCCCTGCTCCTTGCACGGGGTGAAAGGAAAGCCTATCCGGTGCACCGCATCGATTTCAATACGAGCGGAATCCTCATCCTTGCCAAAGATGAAGAGACGGGCCGCCTCCTGGATGAAGCCATCCGGGAAAGGAAAATGAAGAAATCCTACCTCTGCGTAGTCACCGGCACCCTGAAGCCTCCTTCAGGTAAACTGGAAAACCAGCTTTTCAAGGATGCCCGGAAAAATCAGGTCTACATTACCGACGAACCGGTGAAAGGTTCAAAGACTGCCATTACCGAATATAAAACAATGGCCGTCAAAAACGGTCTGTCTCTCGTGGAATGCCGCCTCATCACAGGACGCACCCATCAGATCCGTGCCCAGATGGCCCACGCCGGCTGCCCCCTTCTTGGAGATGACAAGTACGGAGAAAAAGTGCTGAACCGGACCTACGGCGAGCGGCGCCAGCTTCTCTGTGCCTGCCGGACCACCTTTGATCCTATGGAGGGACCCCTTGCCTCCCTTTCCGGAAAGGCGATCACCCTTGAAAATGTGCCGTTCGTGAAGAAATATTTCCATTGAAATTTCCTGCGAGGATACGCTATAGACAATCATAGACAAATTTTATTAACTTTCTTTTCCTCTTTATGTATAATGGAAACAGGAAGGACGGAAGAAGATTTTTCTGGGAATCTTTTCCGCCCGCCGGAAATATTTCATCATCTGCTTTAATCAAAAAATGGCCCCGCAGGAGGCCTTTTTATTTTTATGATACAGAAATTTTACTGTTCAATCCGGACGGGCGGGTTTAAAATAAATGTAACTGATTTCAGAAAGGAGGCACCCATGGACCACGAGCTTTATCTGAAAAGTATGGGCAACACGGTCTCCCAGCGGGCCTTCTTTTCTTACATGGCCCAGCCCCAGAGAAGCTACTCCCTCCATATGATTTTCCGTGAGTTTCTGAAGCAGCGGCGCATCGTCATGCTGGACAGGGAACGGTCCCACTGGAAATCATTCCTGGCGGACTATGTCCTTTTCCGCCTCTACGTCGCCCGGCACGTATTGAAAGATTACGCCAGCGACTATGCGCCCCTTCTCAATCTGTACCAGGGATTTGATGAAGTGGACGAACATTTCCCGGACCTTCTCATCCGGGAAGCGGACCCCGGAAGAGGCGTGGGAGATATTTCCCTCCTCCCGGACAATCCGGAGACAGAATACAGTCTGGAAAAAATCAGGGCCCTCCAGGAAAAATTCGAGTACATGGCTGCCCGGGCAGAAGAAAAGGCACAAGGCCGCGACAATACCCTGAGACTTCTCGTCACGGAAGGCCTTTCCTATCTGGCCGCCAAAGATAAAGTCCCCCTCTATACGCCGATTTTCTGGTTTTTCGTCAAGGAAACCCTTTACTACGGGAGGTATCTGACCGATTTTTATAAAGGCCTCATTCCCGCCTCCCACTACGAGACAGTCCACGCCCGTCCGCCCCGTCCCGAGGAAGACGAAGAAGAGGAATACGAGGAAGACCCCTTCTACAAAAGCTATCGCCTCCCTGCCATGATCTTCCTCTTCCTGGCAGGACTCATTTGTGTGGTTCTCGCTAAAGGTTGAGGGAAACCGTCAGTTTCAATCACTTTTGTATCGGGAATATCGGGATTCCTTCCGGGACTCCCGGGAAGGCGGCGCCCTTTCGGGCGCCTTTTTTTATGAAATGAACAATACAATAAAAAGCAGTTGAAACGGAATATATAAGAAATAAAAAAGGCGGCGCTTTTGAAATTCCTGCGCCGCCACCTTCACGAAGAACGAACAACGAAAAACGAAGAACGATTACCTCAAAAGAAAAACGCCGATTGTTGAACAATCAGCGTTTTTTACTACTTAGAATACATCTTTAATGACAATGGTCTGTTCACGACTCGGGCCTACGGATACAATTCCGATCGGTACGCCGATGAGTTTGGAAATATTTTCCAGGTATTCTTTGCAGAGGGCCGGAAGGTCATCGTACTTGCGGATGCCGGAAATCTTCTGTTTCCATCCTTTGAAGGTCTTGTAAACCGGGGTGATATGTTCCAGGAATTTCAGGTCTGCCGGGTATTCTTCCACTTCTTTGCCTTCGTATTCATAGCCTACGCAGACTTTGATTTCATCCATATCGTCCAGGATATCCAGACGGGTGATGGCCAGGTAATCGAAGGTGTTCAGTTCTGCCGCATAGCGGACAGCTCTCGTATCCAGCCAGCCGATACGGCGGGGTCTTCCGGTAACGGTACCGAATTCGTGAGCCGTATTTCTGAGGTAATCCCCTGTTTCATCCAGAAGTTCCGTGGGGAACGGGCCCTGGCCTACGCGGGTGGAGTACGCTTTGACTACACCGAAGATATTCTGCATCATATGAGGTCCGATACCGGCACCGATGCAGGCACCGCCGGCAGTCGGATGGGAAGAGGTAACGAACGGATAGGTCCCGTTATCGCAGTCCAGCATGGAGGCCTGGGCGCCTTCGAAGAGGACGTTCTTTCCTGCTTTCACCAGCTGCTGAACAGTGTAGTTCGTATCTTTCACATAGGGGCGGAGTTTTTCTGCATAACCGAGGTAGTCGTTCAGCATGGTTTCATAGTCGAAACCTTCCACTCCGTAAAATTTTTCGAGAAGCAGATTCTTTGCTTCCACATTGTATTTCAGTTTTTCTGCAAAAGTTTCCTTGTCCATGAGATCGCACATGCGGATACCGATACGGTTGATCTTATCTGCATAGCAGGGACCGATGCCGTTCTTTGTGGTACCGATCTTGCGGCTGCCTTTTCTGGCTTCTTCCGCCTCATCAATCCGGATGTGGTATGGGAATACGACCTGGGCGCGGGTGGAAATCTGGAGATGCTTTGCATCGATTCCCTGATCTTCCAGGCGCTTCATTTCTTCCAGGAGACTCTTCGGGTCTACGACTACGCCGGTACCGATGATGCAGATGGTTCCGGGATACATGATGCCCGACGGCATCAGGCGCAGCGGATATGCCTTGCCTCCCGTTACTACTGTATGACCTGCGTTATTGCCGCCCTGGGAACGAACGACTACGTCTGCTTTCGCTGCAAGATAATCGACGATCTTGCCCTTGCCTTCATCGCCCCACTGGGCACCAATGACCATTGCTGTTGCCATGATACATTCTTCCTTCCTTTTGGGAATCCCCTCGAATTTTGTATGTACGTAAAAAGCACATTTATAGTTTTATTATATCATATCTGAAAAGGTATGAGAGGAAATACATAAGCCAAACTGCATAATAAGAAATTTTTGCATCTGCCGGCCGGTCAAATTTCCCATAAACCATGAAATGCAATGCACAGTTTTCATCCCCGTAAATCCTCAGCGGCCCGCTCCATTACCCATTAACCCCAAAGTACAGCTTTTCTTCCTTAAAGCGCCCTTCCCTTTTCCGGTAAACTGCCTGATTCTTATTATGGTCATCCCCTGCCCATTTCTGTGAAAAAATTTATATTTTTCTAATAAAATAAATTCCTTCTTTTGTACTATATAGGCAGAGACAAGGAAAAGGAAAAGCCCCTCTGCCGAAATATCCTGCATCCCGGGAAGGATAGGAACAGAAAGGCTCCCTCAACCAAATCTCTGCTGCGCAGCAAAAAAACGAACCACTGAAAATCCTCCAAAACAGAAAAACCTGACATACAGATTCATTCCATTCATGGGACGTACATTTCAATCTTTCGATCACCCATGGATGGCAGGCCTGCCCGTCATGATTCTTCCGGAGGATTTTCCAATGCAAAAGGCCCGAGCCACGCCCGGGCCCTTTTTGCGTGCTGAAAAAAGATTCATAAAGCCCGATTTTTCATCCCGAATAGAGCGCTGCGCTTCCCCGCTCCCCGCGCGCGGCCGGGAATACACTTCGTCCCTCGTGCGAAGGTCCCGGTCCCCGTAAGGCCGGGAATACAGGCTCAAGCCGAAATGGCAGAGCCACCGCCTGTGCAGAATCACCGCCTGCTCACTTGAACGCCAAAGGCCCCATAAATACTTACGCCCGTCAGGGCGCCACCTTCCCTTTCCCCTTTTCCCGCGCCACGGAAAAGGGACGCAAAAAAATCCATCCCCAAAAGGGATGGATTTTTTAATTCAGCCTGCAATGACGGACACATGGAGGCTGCTGGTCACCTGCTGGTGTACCCAGACGTCCACGTCGTATTCACCGACGGTCTTGATCGGGGTTTTGAGGCGGATATTTTTCTTATCCAGTTCAAATTTATACTGTGCCTTCAGGGCATCACAGATATCCTTGCTGGTGACGGAGCCGAAGACTCTGCCGTCTTCCCCGGATTTCACCCTGATGACCACTTTGACTTTTTTCAGCTGGGCAGCCATGATGACTGCTTCATCAGCGGCCACTTTATCCTTGAATACTTTGGATTCCTGGCGCTGGGCTGCGGTATTCAGGTTGGCTTTGGTGCCTTCCACGCCCAAGCCTTTGCGGATGAGTACGTTGCGGCCGTAACCGTCGGAAACTTCCACAACGTCTCCTTTCTTGCCCATTTTCTTGACATCCTGTAAAAGTACTACTTTCATTCTTTTTCCTCCTTTATCTGTTTGCGGACCAGATCGATAATGGTCTTTTCCGCCGTTTCTTTATTTCCTTCCTTGCCCAGCTGGGCACCGGCCACGGTGAGATGACCGCCGCCGCCCAGAGCTTCCATGACCACCTGTACATTGATGGAGCCGTCAGAGCGGGCAGAGATGCAGAGACCCTTGTCGGTGTGGTAGAAAAGGTAGCTGGTCCGTATTTCCTTCGTAGTGACGAGGAAATCTGCCACCTGGCCGGCCAGGATCTGGGAATCCGCCACATCTTCCGGACATTCGGCAATGGCAATGACTCCGTCCACCAGTTTCATGGAGGCCAGGATTTCCGCCTTTGCCTGAATGCTGCTGATGTCCTCTTCAAAGAGGCGGTGTACCAGCTTCGTATCGGCCCCGCAGCGGCGCAGGAAGCTGGCCGCATCGAAGGTGCGGACACTGGTCTGCACGGCGAAATTCTTTGTATCTACCACAATGCCTGCATAGAGGCAGGAAGCTTCCAGTACATTCATTTCCTCATCGCCGCCGTAGTACTGGATCAGTTCGGAAACCAGTTCAGATGCAGACGATGCGGAAGGTTCCATATAGGTGAGGAGCGTATGCTGCACGATGGAGCTCGCCCGGCGATGATGATCGATGACCACTTTCTTTGCCGCCCGTTTGAGGATTTCCGGCGCTGCCACGAGCTCCGGAATGTGGGTATCCGCAATGACCACCACCGTTTTGTCGGTGATCATATTTTTTGCCTTGCCTTCATCGATGAGAAGTCCTTCCGCCTCTCCGCTCTTCTCAATGGCATCTACCATTTTCTTGCAGGTATCCCGCTCTCTGGAAAGGATGATGTGCGTCTCTTTATGAGAGGCCCTTGCCAGATGAGAAACGCCCACCGCTGCACCCAGGGCATCGAAATCTTCGTGATTGTGGCCCATAATGAGCACCATATCGGAATCGTCGATGATTTCTCGCAGGGCCTGCGCCACCACGCGCACCCGGACCCGGGTGGAGCTGACAGCAGTCGGAGATTTGCCGCCGAAGGCCTTTACATCTTTGCCAATCCTCACGATTGCCTGGTCACCGCCGCGGCCGAGAGCCAGGTCCAGGGAAACCTGGGCCTCTTCAAACTGTTTCGCAAAAGTATCGCTGCTCTGCACCACACCGATGGAAAGAGTGACAGGAATCCGGTTTACCGTATGGATTTCCCGCACCTGGTCGAGGATATCGAAATTGGCATCCATGATTTCCGTCAGGGATTTCTGGGAAATACAGGACACAAAGTCCGTATTCGAATACTGCTTGATGAAGCTGTCTTTTTCCGTGAAATAGGAGAGCACTTTTTCCGTCACGTCGGAAAGGAGGGCGGATTTTTCCATATCCGTCATATCGGCCGTTACTTCGGAAACGTTATCGATGCGGATGAGGCAGAAAACCGGTCTTGCTTCAGTACATTCCTTCACCGCCACTTCCACATCGGTGCGGTCCATGAAATAAAAGACCATGAACGGGGACTGTGTACCTCCGCCGACATCCACGTCGATAAACTTGTGGAACACACGGAAGAAAGTACCGCCTGCATGACAGTCAAACCAGCCGGTCTTGCCCCAGATTTTCGCGATTTTCTGTCCGGTCACCAGATTCTGGAAACGGACGCCGTCTTCTGCATCCTTTCCCACCCAGTTGCGGAATACATTATTTGCCCAGACCAGTTCCTTCTTTTCGTCCATCATGGCAATGCCCATGGGCAGATTCTTCACCGCATAGACAGTACCTGCGGAAACGCCCGTGGACAGGTCGTCCAGATAACTGATCAGCTTTCTCTCCTGATAATAGTCAGACCGCTTCACATACAGAATGCAGGCGGCGGCCACGATGAAAACCAGGAGGCCTAGCATCCAGTTCTGGGTAGCCAGCAGCGCCACTGCCAGCAGAAGGACGCCGATCAGTATGCGGGCCGTCTTCTTGTAAACCCAAATATCGCTGAGCATAGTATGCCTCATCTTTCAAGGACAGAGTCCTTACCAACCGGAAGAAACACCGGTACTATCTTATCGTACTCGAAATGAGAGGGGAATGCAAGTTTATTGGTCTCATGGGGACCCGGCCCGGCCATTTTTCACTTGTGCTGTTCGTGATTCGTGAAGGTCGCGCCCTTCGGGCGCAGAGTTATATTTGGCCTTCGTCCCTCGAATGGACTGAAAATGGTTTATCTCTATTTCGAAATACATATCCAACATCTCACCGCGTACCATTCGTACACCCTGAGCACCTGCCTTCAGCGGGAGCTTTCCCTCAAGGGGCCAGATGGTGGAGTGCGGGCTGGAATGAGTGACACTCTATTAACCATTAACCCTTATGTACAGCTTCAGGGACGAAATGGATAAACGGTTATCGTCCCTTTTAACGATTATCCTCAATGTACGGTTTTTCAACATAAATAAATAGACAGCCATCGAAGATTGAAGCAATGACCCATTAGCCATTACCTGCTGACGCCTATTTCCCCGTCCATCTCTTTCTGTAATCAATGGCCATATCCGCGATGCCCAGAAAGATGACCACCATCTGGATGAGGGCGACGAATACGGAAAGTGCGATGATGATGATTCTAAGAGGTCTTACGAAGGGATATTTGTGGGGCAGCCACCACACGGTGGAAATTCCCTGAATCCAGAAGGCAAAGGTACAGGCCACACCCAGATTGTAAATGATATAGGAGGCAGTCTCATTGTCCTGCAGGAAGAACTGGCCCGCCAGCACGGCTATATATACATAAAGCACCGGTTTGGGGAGGTACCAGTTTTCGAAACGGGGAAGATGGGGGATATCCGCAATGCCCATTTTTTTGAAAACGAAGGAGCCCAGGGTCATGGATGCCCAGGAATAAAAAACCGCCACCGCCACAATGGTGAAAGGCACGGATTTTTCCATGGCTGTAATAAGGAGGCTTACTTTTTCCTCCGCTTCACTTAAAGCTTCTCCGGAATAGAAAGAAGGCAGAGACTGCATCATGGCATCCTTCAGCTGCGCCATGCCTTCCCCTCCAAAAAGAAGAGTTGGAAGGCCCAGAAGGTACATCGTGGCCAGCGCTTCCGCAATGAGAGCCCAGAGTACCACAATGGATGCGGCAATCAGGGTCTTCGTGGCTGAGACTTTCAGCCGGTAGCACACGCCCATGACCACGCCCAGTACGCCGAAAATAGCGCAGAGAAAGGCAGCCGACACGATGCCAAAGAAAGAAGAATCGAGAATCAGTATGCCGATCGTCACGATGACTGACCACTTCACCCCCTCCTTCATGCCCAGGTAGGCAATGGGAAGAGGAATCAGAAGAAATACGACCGTAGAAAGCAGGGGCATATATAAACCGATGAGGGACAGCACCACCGCCAGGGCCGTACACATGCCGGCCAGCACTACAGCATGATTATTTCCGGAAATCGTATTGTTCATGGAAAACTCCTTGGAAAATTATTTTTGATTGATATTTTATTTTAACATATATAAGGAGGAGTTAACAGCAATATCATTAACTTAACAGCTGCTAAAGTGCTTCCAAATCGAAATTTCTCTATTGCGTTTAAAGGAAATAGGGCCTTATTCACCCTGTTCGGAGTAAATTTTAGTAGTTTTGACCGGCTTTTG